>JABLTN010059170.1_pt1 | contig 16635 bp, 15 predicted proteins | sample 7160141 | NCBI WGS metagenome assembly JABLTN01 (sample SAMN14651226, study PRJNA627086) | human gut metagenome | isolation source: feces | host: Homo sapiens | reverse complement strand
TTATATCAGCAATGTGCTCGAGAAAATGGAATTGTAACGCTTCGGTGGTGAGGTCTTGCCCTCTTTGATGTCCAAAGACTGCACCGGAAGTGTCATGCCTTTTTTCAGACCCTGGATCTTGGCAAAAAAGGCTGCATCTGTATCCTCTCCGTCGCTTTTCTTTCCCGGTACACCGGCTACTTTCAGATATCCTTCTTCTGCCAGCACTTTAAAGCTCGAGAAAAATGACTCTTCTTTCATCTTCGTCACGATTGCCACTTTCTGATACACAGCCGGCGGATAAAAGATGCTTAAGAAACGTCTCACAATCACATCATACACCTTCTGTGACAGATTCGGAAGTCCTTTTAATCCTCCTGTCCCTTGTCCGGTCGGAATGATCGCATAGTGATCTGTGATCTGTTTGTCATTGACGTATCTGGTCTTCTCCAGTCCTTTGTGGCTTCCGAATCCTACGATATCCTGAAGGTACGGTTTTGCCGGTTCGTACTGCATCAGACCATTCAGATTCTTGTGGATCTCTTTTGCCACTGCCGTTGACAGAACTCTGGCATCGGTTCTCGGATAGGTTACAAGTTTCTTTTCGTATAATTCCTGAATGATGCGGAGGGTCTCATCCGGACTGATCTTGAAACGTTTGGAACATTCATTCTGAATCTCTGCCAGGTTGAATAATAGCGGCGGATTCTTCTTTTCTTTTTTCTTTTCGATGGATACAATCTGGCAGGTCAGTGGGAAATTCCCAACCGGCTGGTCTGTGCTTAAATACCGGATCAGTTCTTCTGCCTTTTCTTTTTCCTTAAATCCATTTTCCTTATAGAGATCAAAAGATTCGAACCACTTTGAACCTTTGACCGCTCTCCATTCTCCCTCGAACGTCGAACCTTTCTCTCCAATTGTACTTAACACTCTGTAGAACGGCGTCTCTACGAACTCGCGGATCTCCCGTTCTCTTCGCACGACCATGCCAAGGACACAGGTCATCACACGTCCGACCGATACGACAGAATATTTCGTATTCAGATAATTGGATATACTGTTGCCGTATTTTAAAGTCAGAAGTCTGGAAAAATTGATTCCCATCAGGTAATCTTCTTTGGCTCTTAAGTATGCGGAAGCTGCCAGATTGTCGTATTCTTTTAAATCTTTTGCTTCTTTGATTCCACGCAGGATCTCTTCTTCTGTCTGCGAATCGATCCACACACGTCTCCGGTTCTTTCCCTTCACACCTGCCTGCTGTTCTACCAGACGGTAAATGTATTCTCCCTCGCGCCCCGAGTCGGTGCAGACATAAATGGTATCTACATCTTCACGGTTTAAAAGTCCCGACACGATCCTAAACTGCTTCGCCACCGCAGGAATGACTTCGTATTTGAACTCCTGTGGGATAAAAGGCAGAGTCTCGAGACTCCACCTTTTTAATGCAGGATCATATTCTTCGGGATAACTCATCGTGACCAGATGTCCGACACACCAGGTTACGATCGTCTCCTCCGATTCCAGATATCCGTCTTTTCGTTTTGTATTGATATGCAATGCCTTGGCAAACTCCTGCGCAACGCTGGGTTTTTCGGCAATGTATAATGATTTCCCCATGAAATTATGTTACTCCTTTGTCTGTGTATACGAGTGACAGCTTTTCTACTTAGTTATCCGGACACTTCCCACTGTCTGTCTCTGGTATATTTACTTATGCAGCATATGCAAAATTTTTCTGACCAGATTCGTTGCAAATCCACCTGATTTCTTTTGAGCCTTCGCCTGCTCTTTCTTCTGCACCTCTTCCGCTGCCTTTAACGCTTCTTCCATAAAGACTGCCTGCGAATCAATCATTTTCCCGGAAGACTCATCTTTTAACTTACGTTTTGTATAAGTGCCATCCTTCTGCATCACCCTGGCTTTGACATTATCGCTTAACATGACTTTCAGATCATGATTGATCTGCCGTCTGATCTGTTCGTCTAATACCGGGCACGCAACTTCCACTCGTTTTTCTGTATTTCTTGTCATCATGTCAGCGGAACCGATATAGATCTTCTGTTCTTTTCCGGTTCCGAAACTGAAGATACGCGGGTGCTCCAGATAGCGGCCAACCACGCTCATCACTCTGACATTTTCTGTATATTCCGGTACTCCCGGTAGTATACAGCAGATTCCGCGAACAATCAAGTCTACCCGGACTCCTGCACATGACGCTTCGGATACCTTCCGTATGAAATCTACATCCGTTACAGAATTCATTTTCATCACGATGCGTCCGTCTTTCCCCTTCTGAATCTCTTCGTCCATCATCTGCAGGATACTGCTCTTTAAGCTGACCGGTGACACGATCAGATATTGATAACTGCCCTGAAGATTTCCGATGGACATATTTTTGAAAAATTCTGCCGCATCCTGTCCAATCCGCGGATCGGCTGTCATCAGGGACAGATCGGTGTACATGGCAGCTGTCTTCTCATTATAGTTGCCGGTTCCCACCTGAGTAATGTACTGGATCTCATTCCGGTTCCTGTATGTGATCAGACAGATCTTGGAATGCACCTTATATCCGTCAAATCCATAAATAACGCGGCAGCCCGCCTCTTCCAGTCGTTCCGACCAGTCGATGTTATTCTGTTCATCGAATCTGGCACGCAGCTCGATCAGCACCGTGACTTCTTTGCCATTTTCCGCGGCCGCACAGAGATATTCCACCAGCCTCGCCTTCTTCGCCAGACGGTAGATTGTGATCTTGATCGTCATGACATTCGGATCGGCAGATGCATCTTTGATCAGCTTCAGGAACGGATCCATGCTTTCGTATGGATAGAATAACAGGATATCCTGTTTCTTCACCTGCTTTAACATACTTCCTTCCTGTACGTGTGCAGATTTCTGCGGGGAAAATGGTTCATAGACCAGTGACCGTTTCATGGATTCCGGAAGATTTCCTGCGATGGAGAACATGTAATCCAATTTCATCGGCATTTTTGTCCTGAAGATCTGTGCCGGTGTGATCTTGAATTTTTCACAGAAATATTCCTGCATCTTTGCTGATAATTTCTCTGCTGTCTCTAATCTTACGACTGCCATCCGGCGGCGTTTATGTAACGTGTTCTGCATGAGTTTGCGGAAATCATCGGTCACTTCCAGTGCCTCATCATTCGGAGATACATCTGCATTTCTTGTCACACAAATGTAGTTCGGATCGGATACTTCGTACTGGTCAAATACCAGATGCAGGTATTCCATGATTACCTTTTCCATGCGGATATAGCGGATGTCATGTCCCGGAAGCATCAGGATGTCGGATACATACGTCGGCACCGGAACGATGCCGAGCATTTGTTCTTTTTTGTTCAGACTTGCTGTTACGTAAATATCTTTGTTCAGCAGATGCGGAAATGGATGACTGCTGTCAACAATCTGCGGCGACAGTACCGGAAGGATCTGCTCTTTGAAATATTTCTTCACATATTTTTTCTCATCCGCTTCCAGTTCTTTAAAATCCAGCCCGCAGATTCCGTATGGGGACAATTCTTTCTTGATCTCTGTATAGGTCTTATCCCGTTCTTTGTATAGCGGCGCAACCGCTTCATAGATCGCATCCAACTGCTCCTGCGGTGTCATTCCCGAACGGCTGTCCCTGTGTTTTTCATCTGTCTGCACCATATCATAGAGGCTTCCGACACGGATCATAAAGAATTCATCCAGATTACTCGTGAAAATGGCTACAAATTTCATGCGTTCCAGTAATGGCACACTCTTATCTCTTGCTTCTTCCAATACCCGCTGGTCAAATCTCAGCCAGGAAAGTTCTCTGTTTTGTGTGTAGTTTAATAATTCTCTGTCCATAGGGTCTGCCTCCGTTTCTGATGTTGGGATTGAGGTTGTTTTTTATGTTATATTTTGAAATATTATATTCCTCCTTTGCTCTTTTTTACAGGAGGATCTTTCCGGCTCTCACTCGAAATCTCTCCTGCTTATTATATCAATCTGGTATAAAAGCATAGATTTCCGAAATGCTGTAAGACGTAAGATAGTGATATCACCGTAGACTTTTTTTGAAAATATGCTTTGGATTATTTTAACATGGAAGTATATATGAATGCAATTGTTATTTAACACATTACAGCATGCGATAACGTAAGGAAGAAAAGTAAGAAAGTCCGGTTGCGTGCATATGAGATCATGGTTAGTATTTTTATACTTTAGAAATACTCCATAATCGAATCAGCACGCAACCGGACTTTCTTACTTTTCTTCCGGCCGGATATCAGCCGCTTCATGGATTAAATAGCAATTATATTTATTTCGCCTGGATATATCCCTTAGCAGTAAGTGCTTCGGCACAAAGCACAGCTCCGCCTGCCGCACCACGGACAGTGTTGTGTGACAGTCCGATGAATTTGTAATCATACATGCTGTCTTCTCTCAGACGTCCGATAGATACACCCATTCCGTTTTCGTAGTTAACATCTGCTTTTACCTGCGGTCTGTCGTCTTCTGACAGATACTGGATGAACTGCTTTGGAGCACTTGGAAGTTCTGCTTCCTGTGGGAATCCCTTGAAGCTTTCCAGTTTCTCGATCAGCTGTTCTTTAGTTGGCTTCTTCTCGAAGTTGATGAATACAGCTGCTGTATGTCCGTTGAGTACAGGAACTCTTAAGCACTGGCATGTGATCTTTGGTTCTTCTGCAAGTTTGATTTCTCCGTTTTCCAGTGTTCCGAGTACACGAAGAGGTTCTTTTTCACTCTTTTCTTCTTCTCCGCCGATGTATGGAATGATATTCTCGATCATTTCCGGCCAGTCTTTGAATGTCTTTCCTGCTCCTGAGATTGCCTGGTATGTTGTTACAACAACTTCTTTTGGCCCAAATTCTTTCCATGCTGCAAGTGCAGGTGTATAGCTCTGGATTGAGCAGTTTGGTTTTACTGCGATAAATCCGCGTGTTGTTCCGAGACGCTCTTTCTGAGTCTTGATGAGGTCAAAGTGTGCTGCATTGATCTCCGGAACTACCATCGGCACGTCTTTTGTCCAGCGGTGAGCACTGTTATTAGATACTACAGGGGTCTCTGTCTTTGCATATTCTTCTTCGATCGCTCTGATCTCATCTTTTGTCATATCTACGGCACTGAATACAAAATCTACAGTAGAAGCAACTTCTTCTACTTCATTTACATTCTTTACGATTAAGTTCTTTACACCTTCCGGCATCGGTGTATCCATTTTCCAACGTCCGCCTACGGCTTCTTCATATGTTTTTCCTGCTGAACGTGGGCTTGCTGCTACAGTTACAACCTCGAACCAAGGGTGATTTTCAAGCAATGAGATAAAACGCTGTCCAACCATTCCTGTTGCTCCTAAAATACCTACTCTTAATTTCTTATCCATCTTTGTTCTCTCCCTTTCTTTTTATCATTCCTTAATACAGCCTTACGCTACCTTCATCCGTATGACATGTACTAGTATTTATAAATGTATATTTTAATATTCTTCCATATATTTCTGATAAGCCACAATTGATTTTGCCATAGCATCTTTTCCTGGTGCTCCTATAGTGACACGCTTATTCACACATGTCTCAAGATCGATTGCTTTATAGATATCTTCTTCAAATACCGGCGAGATCTTTCTGTACTCTTCCAGTGGAAGTTCATCTAACGGAATCTTCTTCTCAATGCATGTCAGTACCAGTTTTCCCACGATACCATGTGCATCTCTGAATGGTACACCGTGATTTACCAGATAATCTGCTGCATCTGTCGCATTGGTAAATCCGTGTTTTGCGCTTTCTTCCATGCGGTCTTTATTAAACTGCATCGTCTTTAACATTCCGGCAAATAATGTGATACATCCTTTGGCTGTATCCATAGCATCAAATGCCCATTCTTTATCTTCCTGCATGTCTTTATTGTATGCAAGCGGAATTCCCTTCATCGTAGTAAGGAGTGCATTTAATGCGCCGTATACCCGTCCGGTTTTTCCTCTTACCAGCTCTGCGATATCCGGATTCTTCTTCTGCGGCATGATACTGCTTCCTGTACTGTACGCATCATCAATCTCTACGAACTGGTATTCATTCGAATTCCAGATGATGACCTCTTCACAGAATCTGCTTAAGTGCATCATCATAATACTCAGTGCAGCTAACAGTTCCAACAGATAATCTCTGTCTGATACACCGTCCATGCTGTTCAGTGTCGGTCCGTCGAATCCAAGTAATTCTGCTGTATATTCACGATCCAGTGGATATGTCGTTCCAGCAAGTGCTCCGGAGCCAAGCGGACATGTATTCATTCGTTTGCTAATATCCTTCAGTCTCTCATGATCTCTTCGGAACATTTCAAAATATGCCCCCATATGATGAGCCAGTGTGATCGGCTGTGCTTTCTGAAGATGTGTGAATCCTGGCATATATGTCTCGACATTCTCCTCCATTACATGAAGGATTACTTCCAGAAGTTCTTTTACCTGAGCATCAATCTCCTGAATCTCATCTCTGGTAAAAAGTTTCATATCTAATGCAACCTGGTCATTTCTGCTTCGTCCGGTATGGAGTTTCTTTCCCGGATCTCCGATGCGGTCGATCAATGTTGCTTCCACAAAACTGTGAATGTCTTCATATTTGTCTGATATCTCTAATTTACCGGATTCTACATCTTTCAGAATGCCATTTAATCCGTCTGTGATCTGTTCTTTTTCTTCTTCCGTTAAGATTCCCTGCTTTGCAAGCATAGCTACATGTGCAAGACTTCCTCTGATGTCCTGCTTATAGAATCTTTTATCAAATGTAATGGAAGCATTAAAATTATATACTAGCTGGTCTGTCTCTTTTGTGAAACGACCTCCCCATAACTGTGCCATATGGATTCTTCCTTTCATTTTTAAGTTTACTGTTTTCGATTTTAACACATTTCCGCATAAAAGCAAATATTATTACAGGAATTTACATATTTATTCATCACAAAATGCAGTTACTTACATGAATCCATGCAATTTCTTCTTACTTTTTATGCATTTTTATTACTATGCTTTTGCCCGTTGCTCTTCCAGACGCTGCCGCATCGAGAATTCACATCCGCAGTAATCCTGCCTGTACAGGCCATACTGTGCGGATAACTCTACAGATCTTTTATATCCGTTCTTTTTCTTGAAATCGGATGTAAGATATGATACGCCATACTCTTCTGCAAGTTTTAATCCGATCTCATTCAATTTGGCTGCATTTTTCAAAGGACTGATGCTGAGTGTCGTCGTAAAGTAATCATACCCGCCTTCTTTTGCAATCTCGGCGGTCTCTCTTAATCGAAGCTCATAACATTTAAAACAGCGCACGCCGCCTTCTTTCACTTTTTCCAGTCCCTTTGCCATCTCATAAAACTTTTCTTTATCATAGCCGCCTGCAATAAACTGTACCGGATATTTTGTATCCATCTCTCCAATCAGTGTCTGCTGTTCAATGATACGTTTGCTGTATTCACTCTCCGGATAAATATTCGGATTATAGTAAAGTACTGTGATCTTAAAATAACTGCTCAGATACTCCAGTACATAACTGCTGCACGGAGCACAGCAGCTGTGAAGAAGAAGGGTTGGTACCTTTTCTTCTTTTTGCAGATGATCGATCAGTTTATCCAGTTCTTTCTGGTAATTTATCTTTGTTAACATCTAATTATCCTCTCTTCTCTACATATCAGCATTTTACCACACCCCCCTTTTTTATTCACCTATTTTCTGTTCCGGTCATATCATATTATATACTTCACATCCAGGAGGTTCCTATGGAACAGATTTTGAACCTACAGCATATTTCTTATACGTATCATACTTTAGAAGGGGAAACCCCGGCCCTGTCTGATATCTCATTTTCTTTGAGCAAAGGAGAATTTGCCGCCATCGTGGGACCTTCCGGCTGTGGAAAATCCACGCTGCTTTCTCTGATCTGCGGTCTTTTGCCTTGCAGTGACGGACAGATCACAATCAATGGCAGACACCTGAAAGAGAGTACAACTAATGTAGGATATATGCTGCAACACGATGAATTGTTTGAATGGCGCACGATCTATAACAATGTGATCCTTGGGCTGGAAATCCAGCATGCTCTGACGGCCCGGACGAAAAAGCGGGCACATGAACTTCTTAACATCTATGGTCTGAGTGATTTTGAGAATTCCAGGCCTTCGGAATTATCCGGAGGAATGCGCCAGCGTGCTGCCCTGATCCGTACATTAGTTCTGGAACCGGAACTATTACTTCTGGATGAACCTTTTTCCGCCCTTGATTACCAGACCCGGTTACAGGTTGGCGATGATATCGGACAGATCATCCGAAATGAGAAGAAATCCGCGCTTCTTGTAACACACGATCTTTCGGAAGCCATTTCTCTTGCCGACAGGGTAATTGTTCTTTCCCGTCGTCCGGCAGCCATCATTCAGACTATTCCGCTTATCTTTCATCTGAAAGAAGATACTCCTATGAACAGACGAAATGCACCGGAATTCAAATCTTATTTTAATCTGATATGGAAGGAGCTAAATCAGGATGAAAAATCTTCATAAAAGCCCAGGTACCGGTGCTCCGGCGGCACTTTCCACCGGACACCGGCACTATCTCAGACATTATCATTTTCACAGACTGCTGGTTATATTCTTCCGGATCTTCCTTTTAACGGGATTTTTATTCCTTTGGGAATTTTGTGCGTCACACCAGATCATAGATTCTTTCATCTTCAGCAGTCCCTCCAAGATCATGAATGCTTTACTCTTAATGATTTCGGATCATAGTATTTTTCTACATCTCGGCGTCACCTTATACGAAACTTTCGTCAGTTTCTTTCTTGTTATTTTCGTCAGTATATTATTTGCAATTCTTCTGTGGTACAGTAATAACCTTTCGGAAATCCTGGAACCTTACCTTGTCGTATTAAACAGCCTTCCGAAATCTGCACTGGCCCCTCTTCTTATTGTCTGGCTTGGCGCTACAAAAACCACGATCATTGTAACCGGAATGTCCGTCGCTATCTTCGGCAGTATACTCAATCTGTATACCAGTTTCCGCTCTACAGATCCCGGAAAGATTAAGTTAATCTATACCCTCAGAGGGAACCATCTGCATGTACTGACCAAAGTAATCCTTCCTTATTCTATTCCGGCTATTATCAGTAACATGAAAGTTAATATCGGATTATGCCTGGTCGGCGTCATCATCGGTGAATTTCTGGCCGCCAAAGAAGGCCTTGGATATCTTATTATCTACTCAAGCCAGGTCTTCAAAATGGATTGGCTTCTTATGAGCATATGTATTCTCTGCGTCTTCGCGATATTTTTGTACGCTCTGATTGATTTCGGAGAAAAACTTTATTTTAAACATTTTTAAACCTCCGCATCAGATTCCCTGCCAAAACCATAAGATCAGCTGATCTCCTGCAAATAAGGTCATCATAATTCCCAGCACCAAAAACGGGCCAAATGCAAATTCATCCTTTCTGGTCAGCTTTCCACATTTCAGCATAATAAGGCAATATCCTCCTGCAAGCATAACCGCACATGCCATCGAACAAATGATTTTCTCCTTTCCAAGCAGAAATCCGGAAACTGCCATGAATTTGATATCGCCTCCTCCAAATGCCCCGGGAATCAGAATGGATAAGACCAGCATCGGTCCTGCCACAGCTGCTGCCCCGGGGATCCGGTTGTATAAATCACTGTTCCCTGTCAGTACCATATCTGCTGCTGCGATCAGCAATATATAAATATGATATCTGCCGGGGATCTTACGGGTACTGTGATCCGTTAATGCCACCCGGCATAAGATTCCGAGATAACATAACAACCGTATCCCGTTCAAAGATATTGCAGTGGCTTTCGTATAGTTAAGAAAGCCATCTGCTATTGTTCTTACTTCTACCATCTCCTGATTCATTTACTGTTATTCTTTTTGGGCCATTTTTTGTATCAATAACATTTCCCGCAAGGTTTAAGGCCCTGTGCCTCTGCTTCTTCCTTTGTCTCTTTCTTTGCCGTATCCGGATTCATATTACCGCAGTGGTTCGTTTTATGGTATTTTGAACCGGTTTCCGATACCCATACCTGGTCTTCGGTTACTTTCTGCGTTGTCTGTTTCGTTACCGTCTGTTCCGTCACAGTCCCCTTATCTGATTCATCTCCCGGTGTATAATCATTACACGGTGCCGCACTCCAATTCAGATTTTTACCGTCACTTGTTACTGTGACCGTTCCCTGTTTGTCGGTTCTGTACACCTGGATTTCCATACTCTGAAGTTTATCCATCGTATCTTTGTCCGGGTGTCCGTATTTATTATCTTTCCCACAGCTGATCACCGCATATTCCGGTACGGTTTTCTGAAGGAAATCCCAGGATGTTGCCGTTGCTGATCCATGGTGTCCGGGTACCAGTACATCACAGTTTAAATCTATACCGGAATTGCACATCGCCTTTTCGCTTTCATGCTCTGCATCTCCCGTAAAGATAAAACTGTTCTCTTTATTTGTAAGTTTTATTGCAACGGAATTATTGTTACTTCCCTTAGCTTCTATCGTCTCCGGTGCCAGTATTTGAAACGAAGCACTTCCAAGCCTGTAAGATTTTCCTACCGGCGGATGCTTCATTTTCAATCCGTCTTCTTTCACAGCTTTTATAAACGACCGGTATAACTTACTGGTATGTACATAGTTACTGGATATAACATTTTTCACCTTAAAGCTCTTCAGGCATCCGATCAGACCCGCCATATGATCTGCATCATAATGGCTGCTGATCAGATAATCAATCTTCGTAACGCCCTGTTCTTTCAAATAAGCTACAACAAATCTCGAAGTCTTTCGATCTCCTCCATCATAGATCAGATTTTTCCCATCCGACTGAACCAGAATAGATAATCCCTGTCCTACATCAAGGAAATGCACTTTCACTGTCCCTGATGGAACAGTTGAGTTATTTTCCGCAGCCTGCGTCCGTACACTCACAGACACCCCTGTCATTGCCAGTACCATAAAGATCGAAAGCAGTGCCGATAACAGTCTTTGCCTCCATATTTTTTTCATTTTTCTTCTCCCCTTTCACACCCACAATTCTATTATACACGAAAAAAAGAATCCCTACATCAAGGATTCTTCTTTATATCTCATTCTGTATATAAGCTGGAAATCGGACTTGAACCGACGACCCCTTCATTACGAGTGAAGTGCTCTACCAACTGAGCTATTCCAGCATGCTCTTATAACAGGCACGAATATAATTATACCGTATTTTCACATATTTGCAAGTACTTTTTTAATTATTATACCTTCTTTTCCGAAAAAGATTTTAACAGATTCTCATATGCAAACCAGAAATTCTGCCACGGCCGCTTAGGATTCTCTCTTCCATGCACGTCACGGCAGATCTGTCTGGCCTTACATATTTTCATCCAGCTATTTATCCTCTTTCATGTGCACCGTCACTTGTGGATATGGAATCTCAATTCCATTCTCATCCAGTTCCACTTTAATTTCTTCCAGCAGTCTCCATCTGGTCGCCCAGTACTCTTCGTTCTTCACCCAGGCACGGATACCTAGCACGACTGCACTGTCTGCAAGATCATTTACAAAGACATTCATCTGTTCTTCTTTTAGAATACTTGCATCTTCCGACAACAGCTTTTCGATCACTGATTTTGCCTTTTTGATATCGGCATTATAAGAAATGCCTATCCGCAGATCCAGTTGTCTTTCGTCTTTTGCCGTTGCATTGGTGATACTGTTATTCGTCAGCATTCCATTCGGGATTACGATGGTCTTATTGTCAATCGTACTTAATTTTGTATAAAAGATCTGAATTTCTTTTACTGTTCCTTCTTTTCCATTCGTATCTTCAACAATATAATCCCCTACCACAAATGGCTTTAACAGAAGAATCAGCACGCCTCCCGCAAAATTGGAAAGACTTCCCTGTAACGCAAGACCGATAGCCACACCACTGGATGCCAGTAGCGCCGCCACCGATGTAGTATCAAATCCAAGACTGGAGATCAGGCAAAAGATCAGAAGCCCGTACAATCCATATTTCAAAAGTGAGTCTACAAACTGTTCAACTCCTTTATCTGCTTCCGAACGTTCAAATGAACGCCTCACAATCTTCCTGATCCATTTTATCACCAGTCTTCCGATAAAGAAAGCAACCAGTGCCGCCAGCACTTCCAGTCCAAATGTAATCAGTCCCGGAATACTGTCCTGCAGATATTGGGTAATCTGATTTACATGTTTTACCGCCTGCTGGGTAGCTTCGGTCACTTCCTGAGTCGTATCTGCGATTGTTGTTGTATCTGTCATATCGTTTGCTCCTCTTATTTCAGTGCCAGAAATGCACTTAGATTTCCTCTTTTATTTCCCGTTGTGCGATGTGAAAACAGAATATCCGGGTTACAGTGTGTACACACATTTGTCACAGCAATATGCTTCTTCAAAATTCCGGCTTCCTCGAATACCAATTCATTTGCTTTCCACAGGTTCAACTGATATTTACCGTTTTCTTTCTGATAGAATAATTCTGGCCAGTATTTTTCTTCAAAGCTTTTCTGAAATTTTACAATTACATCTTCACTTACCTCGTAACAGTCCTGACATATAGACGGACCAATGGCCGCAAGTATGTCTTTAGGATCCGAACCATATGTTTTTTGCATCAGTTCCACTGTTACTTTTCCGATCTTTCCAACCGTTCCTCTCCAGCCCGAATGCGACAGTCCGATCACTTTTTTCACAGGATCTACAAAATACAGTGGTACGCAATCCGCATAAAATGTCACCAGACAGATTCCCGGTACATTTGTGATCATTCCGTCCGTTTCCATAAAACGTCTTCCCTTGTCCTCTGCTCTTACTACCGCCACATTTGTTGTATGTGTCTGGTTGGTAAACGTCATATCTTCCGGCTTTACTCCGATGGCTCTTGCAATCCTTCTCTGGTTTTCCTCAACATCTTCCGGATCATCGCCTCTTGTTGTGCTGATGTTCATAGTTGCCCAGCATCCCTTGCTGACACCTCCGAGTTTTGTAGAAAATCCATGATGTACGATTCCCGTTTCTTCTAACATTGGATAACTCAGAAACGGAACCCCATCTACTGTTTTTTCATCAAATATATGTTCCTGATTTTTATACTGTAATCCAAGACTCATTCTCTTCTCCTATATTTCCACATAATCAAATGCATTCTGATATAAAATGATCCTGTCATCTTCTATACTTACTACATCAAACCTGCACGGGATTTCATCTATTCCATTCACCGTCATATAATAAAGTGCACTTTTTGAGATAACTCTCTGTTTGGCATAATCTACCGCCTCTGCCGGAGTTCCTTTCCGGTCATCTGCCCGGTACTTCACCTCGCAAAACACCAGATAATCGCCATCTCTGGCTATTATATCGATTTCTCCGAGTCTGCACCGATAATTATATTCCAGAATTTCATATCCTTTTTCTGTCAGATATACTCCTGCCATTCTTTCATAATAACTTCCGGTTTCACGGTTATTTCGTCTTTGTCCTCTTTTCGACCCTGCCATTCTTTCATTCCTTTACACTGCTGATTCCATGCCTGGATACCGATTTTCCGCACTGTCTGCATCTTTATATGTATTTCTTTATAAAAGTCCTTCTGTGTATCGGAGATGGTCCCAGTTCTTTCAGCCCATCAATATGCTTCTTCGTTCCATACCCTTTATTGCTTGCGAAATCATACCCCGGAAGTACTTTATCATACTCCACCATCAGCCGGTCTCTTGTTACTTTTGCAATGATACTTGCCGCCGCAATAGACACGCTCTTGGCATCACCTTTAATGATCGGCACCTGTGGGATCTCTACCTCCGGTATTGTTACTGCATCATTCAACAAAAGATCCGGCTGCACCTTTAGATTGCCGATTGCCATACGCATCGCCTCATAAGTAGCCTGCAAAATATTGATCTCATCAATTCTTGCCGGACTTACAACACCGATTCCCGTTGCAACAGCACGTTCCATAATCTCATCGTACAATGCCTCTCTTTTTTTCTCTGAAAGTTTCTTTGAATCATTCAGATACAAAATCGGGTCATCCTTTGGCAAGATAACCGCACCTGCCACCACAGGACCTGCAAATGGCCCACGGCCTACTTCATCAATACCGCAAATATACTGGCAGTCGCTGTGTTCTTTTTCATAAACACTCATTGCTTCTGTTCTTTCCAGTTCTTTTTTCAGTTTTTCCTGTTGCCTTTTTAGTTTTTCTTCTTCTCGTTTATTCATGACGGATCACTCCTATATTGTCAAATGGATAAATTCTTACCCATGCCCTGCCAATCAGATCTTCTTTTGTCAGTACGCCTACACTTGGATCCCTGCTGTCCATACTATGGTTACGATTATCTCCCATAACAAAATACTCATTTTCTTTTAATGTAATCGGATCTGCGGCAGTCTGTGGATCTTTGATCAATTCATTTCCATAGATATCGCTCAAAAGCCTCTCTCCGTCAATGTATACATATCCGTCTTTTATCTGCACAGTCTCTCCCGGCATTCCGATGATACGTTTGATATAATATGTATTTTCTTCGTATTTGTACGGAAATACAATAATGTCATAACGTTTCGGATCACGGAAGCGGTAACTGATCTTATCCACGATCAGATTATCCCCGTTTTGCAACGTTGTCTCCATGGAAGATCCACTCACTCTTGTTCTCTGCCCTACAAATGTTATGATAAAATACGTTAACCCTATGATCAGCAGAATATAGACAATCCATCCTCCAAGCTCTCTCAAAATGCTTTCTTCTGCATCTTCTCTTGAACGTCTAGCCATGTTCTTTTGTTGTTTCCCTTCTATACTTTCTGCCTCTGTTTTTAATATGCATCCGGGTACTCCAGTGTCAGTTTGCCCAAACGTCCGTTGCGGAAGTCATCCATCAGAAGAACCGAAGCTTTTTCTGTATCCAGTTCATTTCCACGAACCAGACAATGTCTGCTCTCTGCAATTTTTTCCAGCATTCCGTATGGATCCGTGTCTTCTTCTACATTATATTTATTCTCAAGTACTCCCGGATAATTTTCATTCATAAACTTTACAAGTTCTGCCGCAAGTTCTTCTGTCTGAAGGATCTCATCTTTGATTGATCCGATAAATGCCAGTTTCAGGCCTACTGCCTGATCTTCAAATCTTGGCCACAGGATTCCCGGTGTATCCAGAAGCTCCACATTTTTATTCAGTCTGATCCACTGCTTTCCTTTTGTCACTCCCGGTTTGTTACCGGTTTTTGCACATGCCTTTCCCGCAAGTGCATTGATAAATGTTGATTTTCCTACATTCGGAATTCCCACTACCATAGCTCTGACCGGACGATTCAAAATCCCACGCTTTCTGTCTCTTTCAATCTTTTCTTTACATGCTTCCTGGATCACACCATTGATAGATTTGATCCCGCCGCCTTTCTTGGAATTTACCTTCACAACAGAGAATCCTTTTTCACGAAAATATTCTGACCAGGCATCATTCCACTTATCTTCTGCCAGATCTGACTTATTTAAAAGGATCAGTCTTGCTTTATTCTTTCCCAGTTCATCAATATCCGGATTTCTGCTGCTGATCGGAACTCTGGCATCAACCAGTTCAATAACCAGATCTATTAATTTGATATTTTCCTGCATCATGCGTTTTGCTTTCGTCATGTGCCCAGGATACCATTGAAAATGCATATATTATTTCTCCTTATCTTCTATTTCACAAATCCCCAGTCTTTTTTCGGGGATGCCACAAACCATGCCTTTCCATATATATAAGAACGTTTTACTTTTCCTATATCGGCACTACGGCTGTCCTCACTGTTTTTTCTGTTATCTCCCAGAACAAAATATTCATCACCGCCAAGTTTCAACTTCTCACCGGCAATTCCAGCTGTATCTATTTTTGTTGTTTTATAATCTTCTTCCAGTTTTTTACCGTTAATATAGACCTGATTCTCCACAATCTGTACCGTCTCGCCCGGAAGTCCGACAATCCTTTTGGTATAATAATGCGAATTCTCATTGCCTTTCGGTTTGAACACGATAACATCTCCCCTTTTCGGTGAAGAAGCATTGTACACAATCCGGTTTACCAGTACTACATCTGCATTCTTAAGCACCGGACTCATGGAATCTCCTACCGTACTGACCCGTTGTCCCCAGTACCACACAGCAACAAATGCCACCAGACAGGTGACCACGATCTTAAAAATCCAGGTAAATGTAGAAGCGATCATTTCAAGATTAAGATGTATCTTTTTCTTTGCTTTTGGAAGATTTCCGAAGCCTTTTTTCTTTGCTTTGCGTCTGCGATAACCGGTTTTCCGGGATCTTCTTCTTTTTTCAAAATCCAGATTACTTCTGCGTCTCATAAAATCCCCTTATACTGAAAACTTGCCACTGGCAACTTTTCTTACATACTTTGATATATCAGAAAAAGGACAATTACATTATGTAGTTGTCCTTTTTCTCATTTTGTTACATTTTCGATTATTTTACTAATTCTTTAACTTTAGCTTTCTTACCAACGCGGTCTCTTAAGTAGTTCAGTTTTGCTCTTCTTACTTTACCTCTTCTTACTACTTCGATCTTCTCAACGTTTGG
>JABLTN010001769.1_pt1 | contig 16686 bp, 16 predicted proteins | sample 7160141 | NCBI WGS metagenome assembly JABLTN01 (sample SAMN14651226, study PRJNA627086) | human gut metagenome | isolation source: feces | host: Homo sapiens | reverse complement strand
TCGATATAAAGCTGTCAAGGTACAAAAACCTACATTGCAAAACTGTCTAGCAAAATGCGTCTACGGGTCTTGACTACTCATAGCTGGTCTCCTTGTGTGGAAGCTTTTTGTGCTGGCCAGACGACTCGTCGCCGGTTGCACTATGCCAATGCTCGACAGACCGGCCTATCTGCGGCTACCAGACATTCTATAGCTCCAGCGCGGCTTTGGTGCGAATCATATCACGAACACATGTTCCGCTAGTCTTGTTTTCAAGTTTCTTGAGAAGTTATTCTCGCAACGTCAGCTTGATTCGGACAGCATGGGTGGGGCAGTTCTGCAGGCACAGTCCGCATCCGGCGCAAAGCATGTGGTCTGTGACGTGCGAGTAAGGGCCGTGCTCGTCACGGGCGGGTTCGAGTACGTGCTTTTGCGGGCAAAGGCGCACGCACTTCATGCAGCCGATACAGTAGTCCCTGTCGATGTAAACAGAGGGCTTGTTTCTCACAAAGCCCGCTGGCGGACCATAGACCATGGGTGCCTCCATCTGTGCTAGTCGAGAAAAGTTTGAAACGCAAAAGAGGAGGGGCAGCTACAACTGCCCCTCCTGCTTGTGGGAATTCTGCCGCCTTATCTAGGAAAAGAAAATCGATAAGGTTGGCAATTACAACGTTGGAATTTTACTTGCCGTTGAGCTCCCAGCAGCCGATCTCCTTGTAGGCACGGTCCCAGACGGTCTCGGCATCGGGGTTGTCGTAGTACTCGATGGGCACGTTCTCGTCAGACTGATCGGCCGGGTCGATGCAGGGGTAGACCTTGCACAGCAGGCCGCGTGCGTTCCAAGTTGCGGTCATCTTGTCGGCGAGATCGGGGTCGTCGTCGATGAGCACATTTGCGGCGCAATCGAACACGCCTTGGCTCCACGGCTCCTCGGCGGGAAGCTCCGGGTACCACCATGAAGGCGGAACCTGGACCATGCCCTCGGGGACGTCCCAGCCAACATGAGCCTTCTGGCGGATGCGTCCCATGCGCGTCTCGATCCAGATCCAGTCCCCCTCGCGAATGTGCAGCTTACGAGCATCGTTGATGTGCATCCAAGTCATTGGCCAGGGGACGACCGAGCGAGTACCGTGACCGGGCGTGCGCATCTCGGAGTGGTACAACGGGCTGATGCGGCCGGAGGTGGTCAGGCGCAGCGGGTACTCCTTGGCCAGCTCGGGGTTGCCCAGCGGAGTCTCGGGCTCGGTGTAGACAGGAATGGGATCATAGCCGAGCTCCTCGAGGACGGAGGAGAAGATCTCGGCCTTGCGGGAGGGAGTTGCGAAGCCGCGCAGCTGACCGTTGGCAAGGGGTTTTGCGTACTTGTAGAAGTCCGTGCCGTAGGGGAAGTAGTTGCCGAGGTTGGTCGCCTTCTCGCGATTCATGTCGGGCACGCGCTCGAGGCGGTATTCGATGAGGTCCTCGTAGGTCTCCCAGGGCCAGTACTCCTTCTGACCGCATGCGATGCCGAGTGCCCTGAAGAAGTCGAAGTCCATGTGACGGTCGTAGAGGGGCTCGACGCCGCGGCCTCCGGTAACGATGAAGTCGTTGGAGTCCTCAGAGGTGGTGCAGCAGGGGCGCTCCATCCAGTCGGCTGCGGGAATAATGTAGTCGGCGAGAGCTGCAGTCGGGGTCTTCCAGTAGTCGACGACGACGAGGAGCTCGAGGGCCTTGAGGGCCTTGTAGACGCGCTTGGTGTTCGGCGCCCAGGCCAGCGGGTTGGAGGACCAGCAGATGCAGGCAGTGACGGGGTAGGGGTCCTTCTCCAGAATTGCCTTCCACATCAGGGACGGGCTGCACAGCATCTGGTGCAACATCGGGCGGTTCAGGCCGAACATCTTGCGGTAGCACTTGTCGATCGCCTTGAAGCCATGCCAGGACATGACGCGGAACCGCTCGTTGCCGATGTAGTCCTTCTGAATCTCGGGGGTGAGGAGATCTGAAAGCTCGAGCTCAGAGTCGCGGACGGGGAACAGCTTCTCCTTGTCGTCCGGGTCAGCCGGCTGACCGACGTACTCGCCGCCGGGGTTGTCGATGTTGCCGGTGAGGATGCGTGCCATGGTCTTGGCAATGCCAAACTGGGATGCGTTGATGCCGTGCTGGTCGCCGCCGCCCAGGCCCCAGCCGATGAATGCAGGACCGTTGGTTGCGTACAGGCGTGCTGCCTCGCGGATCTTACGAGCGGGGACGTTGGAGATCTTGGAGGCGCGCTCGGGCGTCCAATCCTTGAAACGGTCCTCGATGGCGTCGAAGGCAGTCCAGCACTCGACCTCGGAGCCGTCGGCCATCTTGATCTTGAAGGTGCCCTGCAGGGCCGGGGTGACCTCGCAATCCTCGTAGTAGCGGTTCTCGTCGGAGCACCAGGTCACAGGCTGGCCGCTAATCTCGTTGATTGCAAGGAAATCCTCGTGCTTGCCGCCGTTGAACTCGTCGAGGCGCACAAGCTTGCCAGTGTCCTTGCGGACCAGGAAGGGGGCGTTGGACCAGTAGCGAACGAACTTGTCATCCCACAGCTTCTCCTCGAAGATGACGTTGAGCCATGCGAAGGAGATTGCGCAGTCAGTGCCGGGATAGGGCTGCAGCCAGATGTCTGCAGTTGCGGAGCCGTCGATGCAGGTGGTGTCGATGTTGATGTATTGGGCGGGGTTGTCCTGGTTGACTTCGATGCGGCCGCGCATGGTGCGCCACAGCGGACCCTCGGGAGCGTAGGCTTCAGACCAACGCTTGCCCCAGTTGACGATTGTGCCGGTATAAGAGGGGGAGACGGGCATGATTGCCTCGACGGGCCAACCAACCATAGCCATGTTCAAGGAGTAGTTCCAGCACCAGCAGATAGTGCCAGGGTCAACAACGTTGCCGGGGTTGCCAAAGAGATTGAAGAAGCGCGTGCGTGCCCACAGGTGATCGGAGCGGTACGTGCCCTCGGAGGAGAACAGGGTCTTGGCGCCGTACTTCTCCTTAAGTGCCATGAGCTTGGTGGAAATCTCGTCGATCGCCTGCTCCCAGGAGATCTCTTCCCACTTGTCCTCGCCCTTCTCGCCAACGCGCTTCATGCAGTGGTTGATGCGCTTGGGATGGTAGTGGAACTTGATTGCTTTTTCGCCCTTGTTACCGAGGCGGTTGCAGAGAACGGAGCCCTCCTCTTCGTTAGGGCGCATCTCTACCAGGCGGCCGGTCTTGGTGTCGACACCGCACCAGACACCGCAGTTCATGTGGCACATGAAGCAACGGGTCCTGCGCCAGCGGATGCCGTTCTCATCGACCGTGTTGTTGGGGACGCCCAACATGGAAACCTTCTCGCTCATTGTGAGTTCCTCTCTCCTAGGCTTCTCTTCACAATGTCGGGGCCCTCACCCCGACTCAGCGATGTTCCACATATTAAGGTCATTGACAGTCTATGAAATCCGCCTAAGAGTTGAAGTTCAGGTTGTCATTAGTTGAGAGTTGGTTGAGGAATAGATGCGAAGATGAAAAAGGACGATGAGCAGATGCCTGTTCGAGAATCCTATTGGTCTCTCTAAACGCATACAGTAAAGGCGGAGGAAGGCAATGCTTGATTGGGGGTTTGCCCCGTCAGAGAGAGGAATCGATGATGGAAACAAAGAACAGCGCTCAGGTTCAAGCCAACATTCCCAATGCATCCCTTAGTTCTTACGAGCCTGTCAAGATAAGCTTGGCTGATGCGCCGAGCGCAGAGGCGGAGCAGCTCGAGGGCTACAAGCGCGCGATGGCGGCGATGGAGCTTGCAATGCGCGTTTGCGGTGATATCGACCCCGCGATCTACGAGCAAGCCGCACTGGGTATCCGCACCCAGGCTCAAGCGCAGGCCGAGGCGCAGGGGACGACTCTTTCTGCAATGCTCGTCGATCAGAAGATCTCTCTCGAGCAGTACGAGCGCATGACGGCCCTGCAGGCAAGCGACATGGTCAACCAGGGTCTTGCCCTCGATGCGTGGGCTCGCCATTACGGCATCGAGCCGAGCGAGGAAGACGTCATGGAGATGATCAAAAGTATGGCACCCGGTCATGAGAAGGAGCTGCTTGAGGAGCTTAGCCAGGATCCGGCGCAGCTCGAGGCATTGAGCATCGCCGTGATGCGCTTTGCAGCTAACAAGCACCTTGCCGCTACGGCGATCGTCGAGTAGCGACGGCTTTTCTGTTTTAGAGAGGCGGGTCTGGAGTTGATCGCATGAAAAGGAACTCCAAGTCCGCATGTATATTGAGGAGGAAAAATGGAACTGTTCGACACGCGCTTCTTCGAGATGCTCTTCTTGATCTGCTTTGGCATCTCGTGGCCTATGAACATCGTCAAAGCGGTCCGTGGCAAGACCTCGAAGGGCGTCAGCCTCTGGTTCTTGCTGGTTTGCTTCATCGGCTATATCTTTGGCATCATCGCGAAGCTTGTGGACGACACGCTGTCGTACACCTTGATTTTCTACTGTCTGAACATCTGCATGGTGGGAACCTGCGTCGTGTTCTACTTCATCAACGCGCATCGTGACAAATTGGCCGATGAGGCTGCACAGGCCGCCGCAGACTCGAGGGTTGCTTCTGACGGCGGAGATGGCCGCTGATTGCGATTTTGAGTTACGAGGGGCTGGAGGGAGAGAGTCCGTGCTGCGGCTGCAAGGTGCGGTCCGCAGCATCTCATAGGTGTTTGTCGTCTCGATAGAACTGCAAACGGCCTCGTCAGAGGCCGTTTTTATGTCGCGACCCATCTGTGACCCAAACGGCGAAATTCTTCTTTAGAAATATTGATACGATACCGTATCAGTTCTCTGGTTGCAGGTGGCTAGCGGGTCCGCATCACCTCAGGTGGCGTTTTACCGCAGGTAATGATACGAACTCGTATCAACCGTTACTCGGCCGTTTCGCGCATTATCGTTGCGTGAGTTTTTGACTCGAGTTCAGCGATATGTGATTATGCTGCGTGAGCTGCCGGAACATCTTATTTCTGACGCGACGGAGCTTCTCGTTCGACAGGGATATCTCAAAGACGCATCGAGGAGGACGTCTCGCTTGCCGGTAAGGACTGTCTAAGTGTCATTCTTGGGGAAACTCAAAAGAAGTGCTTCAGCTGCTCACGGTGTCTCTTTCATTACTCCTGTGCAAACTCGCAATGCTTTTGGGATGGTGCGACTTGGATTGGGCGCTGCAGGCCACTAAGCCTCTGATGCCTGGGATTGGACACACAAGTTTGATAGTGTTTGCGCTCCGCGCCTTACTCGCGCGGCTGAAAGGCATTTACTAAATTTACGCTACCTGAGCTGTTTGCAGCTCGGTACCCTGAAGGCGATCGTCCGAAGGTTGCCGCGAAAGCGGCGGAGAATTTGCTCGGGTTGCGATATCCCACGGAGAGTGCAATGTCCGATATGTTTTTATCGGTAGCGACAAGAAGCTGGGCGGCGCGCCCCATACGGCATTGGCGGCGGTATGCCATCGGCGCAATCCCGAACGCCTTCGTGAATTTTTCCTTGAAAGCGGATATGCCCATACATGACGCTTCTGCCACATCTGCCACTGCGACGTTCTGCTCGAGATTCGATCCGAGAAGCCTCATGCCCCTTTCAAGAGATTCGATAGTACTTCTTTGCAGATAGTCTTCTGCTCGCGGGGCAAGACGAGGGGTCGCGTTGACAAGAGAGATGAGTTCGAGCGCTTTGAGACGCAGCCGCATCAGCGGTTCCCGTTCGTCGATATCCCAAAACGATTCGAGAAGAGCCTTCATTGAGGGGTCGGGCGCATAGATCTTGCAGCCGCTCGACCCTGTGAGCCGCTGCGCGAGGGCATCGAAGTCGAGGGAGAGGAGGCGGGAGAGAACCTCCGCTCCCTCCGACCGGCTGATTCTGATGGTAAATCCTGTGTACAGCGGCGCGGGAAACCTCATGGAGCGCTTTCTAATCCGCTCGTCATGCACGGCAAGCTCACCGTCTCCGAGGCGGATGCCATCGTTAAGTTGGAACCGACCGCGCAAGCACCAGTCAATCTGGAGCTCGAGCGGCTCGATGTCGTCCCATGACGCGGTGCCCTGGGGGATGCTGTTGAACGCCAGGGAAACGCCGTTGAAGAGCTCGAACACATCAATGGCGCCCGCCTCGCTGCCGTCCATGCGCAGATGGTATCGAATGGACGCCCCGTCCGCTCTGACGGCGCGCAGCTTGTCGGCGTTTCTCCTTGCGAGTATGTCGAATACTGTCATGGCCTCACTCCTTCTGTCGCGAATAAGGAGTCTTGCTGATTCGCGAATCATCTTCTCCTGCATGGTATTCCGACCGGAAGAAGGACGCTAGCCGACTGATGCCGCTTTCTTCGAGCGGGTAAGCCTCCGTGATTCTCCCCCTGTCCATTACGGCGACGTGCGTGCAGCACGATAGCGCGAACTCCGGATCGTGCGTGATGACGACCTGCGTGATGCCTCGTTCACGCACGCGGCAGATGCCTTCGGCGACCTGTCGCATGTGGAAGAGGTCGAGACCGCTCGTCGGCTCGTCGTAGACGACGAGCGCCCGGTTGGTGGCAAGCGCTTGGGCGATGGCGACGCGCTGGCGCTGTCCGCCCGAAAGCGACAGCGGGTGATCTTCGGCGAACAGGTCGAGGTCGAGGTCGCACAGGATGTCGAGCCCGCGTTGCCGCCTGTCGGGTCCCTCCATGCCGAGCACCACCTCGTCGAGCACGCTTTCCGAGAAGAGCTGGTGGCTCGCATCCTGCATGACCATGAAGCATTTTCGCCTGCGCGCACGCTTTCCCAGGCGAGCCCCTTCTATGGTCACGGTTCCGTCGCATCGGTTGAGGCCGCATACGGCCTTGGCGAAGGTGGACTTTCCAGCGCCACATGCGCCGACAAGCGCCGTGATGCTTCCGACGGGAAGCTCGAGGCTGGCGATTTCGAGGGTTTTCTCGAGGACTCCGTTTTTCCGGCAGTGTGCCGTCAGGTTCTCGAGGCGCACCACGTTTTCTCCGAGCGCCGCCTTTTGCGCATAGGGCATCGCTGGGACGCCACAGCAACCGCTGTTTCGGAAGGCGTCGTCGACGCTTCGCGCGCGCAGCCCGAGCCGTATGCGCTCGGCATCGTCGAGACGCGCGAACTCGTCAGCCGTCCATCGGCGCGCGAGGCGGCCGTTGTCGAGGTAGAGCACGTAATCCGCGATCCCTTCAAGGTAGTGGATCCGATGCTCTGCCACGAGTACGGCGGTCCCCGTGGCCTTCCAGCGCGAAATTGCCATGCGAAGCTGCGCGATTGCCTCGTAGTCGAGGTTAGACGACGGCTCGTCCAGCACGACGAGCGCGGGAGACGTAGCCGCGGCGCTTGCGCACGCCACGCGCTGCTTCTGACCGCCCGAGAGAGAAAAGAGGCTTTCGTCGATCAGGGGTGTTAGATTGAACTCCTTTGCCGAAGCGTCCACCCGCCGTTCGATATCGGCGGGTTCGAATCCCAGGTTCTCGCATCCGAAGGCGACTTCCCCCCGAACATCGACGTTGTAGAACTGAGTCTTGGGATTTTGAAAGACGCTGCCGACGAATCGTGCGGTCTCCCAGAGCTCCGCATGCGCGACGTCGAGGCCGCATACGCGGACGGTGCCGGTTTCCGTCCCTTCGTAGAAATGCGGCGCGAGGCCATTCGCGAGGCGCGTGACGGTGGTTTTGCCGCAGCCGGACGGCCCGCACAGCAACGCAACCTCGCCTTTCCCCAGCGAAAGGGATATTCCCTCGACACCTGCTCCGGAGTGTCCCCCCCGCATAGGAAAACGACGCTTCGCTCATGAAAAGGACGGGAGATTCGGTCTTTGTTTCTTTTACCATACGATCGCCTCCGGGAATGCGAGGCTCAAAGCGAGCGCCGCCGTTGCGGCAAGTGACACGGCGATAACTACAGCGTCGACCAATGCGAACCCGACGCTGCCGGTGTTCGTTCTTGGCCAAGGCGCGCCGAGTCCTCGCGCCAAGGCAGCCGCGGACAGATCCTCCCCAATGGAGACGGCGCAGCTCATGAGTGGGACGAGGCAGTTTTCCACATAGGAAGCCCCTCGGGAGATTGGGGTGATGTTTCGCATCCGCATGGCAGCGTTGATCGCCCGCGCTTCCTGGCCAAGCGTGGGAAAGAACCTGAACAGCACCGACAGCGGAATGGCAATCCAGTCGGGAATGCGCATGCGCCCCATTGCCGCCATGAACTCGGATACCGTCGTCGTGGCGAATACGAAATATGCGAGTGCAAGGGTGGGCACGAAGCGGGAGACTACAGTCGCCGTCGCAACGGTAATAGCGTTCGCTATACCTTCAAGCGTGGGCGCGGCGAACGCAGCGAGCGCGTAGGACCCGAGATACGCCGCGAGCATGAGCCCTGCCGCATGCATGCGCCCTGATATCGCGAGCAGGCCGAACGGAAACAGCAGCATCGCCGTGCGCACGGCGAACATCGCGCCTCCGTTTCCTCCGAGCAGGAGTACTGTTGAGACTGCGAACAGCATCACCATCTTTGTGCGCGGGTCGAGCCGCACCGACCGCTCTCCTGCCTTTGACCGAAGCAGTTCCATTATCTAAGGTCCTTCCGCGGCATCTCTACGCGATGCCCGCGCGCACGAAATGTTTCTTCAAGATGGCACGCCCGATGAAGCCACCGATGATTCCCGTTGCGAAACATGCTACGAGCAGAACCGGATACATCTCCGGCTGCAGATAGGTCATGAGCTCATTCACGTAGGCGTCGCCGTATTGGGCGCGCACGGTGGGGAGGTACGTGTCTGCAGTGATGAGAAACGGCAGGAAGTTGCCGATAATCCAGCAACTGAACACGCCGTGCGACAGGATGGCACGCGATGCCGACGCGTAGCTTCCCGATTTCCAGATGAGGTCTGCGATGAGCCCGAAGACGAGACCTGTTGCGATAGAGAAGTAGCCCATGCCGGTGATGAACATGATGATGCCGGTGAGCAGGCCAAGTATTGTTATCATTCCGAACTTGCGTGCGCGCGTGAGAAAAAGCATGTACGGTATTCCTGCGATGAGCGGAATGATTCCGCAAATGGCTGCCATGAGGATGGGGATGAATCCCAGGCACGCTACCGCGAACACGACGACGAAGTATATCGCTGTGAAGATGCCTACGTTGATGAGGTCTTTTCCTGTTAGTCTCCCTCCCGTTTTCGACGTGGAAGCGGATGCGTTCCCAGTGGTTTTCATGTGCGAATCCTTTCCCGTGCGGCTCTTCGGCCGCCGCGACTTCTATGAAGTTAGCCATATACAACAACAATCCATTTTGGTGAATACGCACAGAGCTGCAACTCCAAATAGCCGCGCGTGCTCTAAAAGGCCGCACGTCCTGCAGGACAGAAGGGTTCGATTTGCGGCCGCCCGGGACGGCGCCGCCACTGCGTGGGGGAGCAGCCGAACGTTCGACGAAATGCCTCGTCGAACGCTGAGGTTCGCGCGTATCCCACCGCGCGCGCTACGCGCGCCACGTCCGTCTCTCCGGAGCCGAAATCGTCGGGAAACCTCTTCCTTAGACTTTCAAAGTAACCGGGCGTGTAGGTGATACTCGTCGATTCGTAGAGGTCACCCGCCCGCATCAGGCAGCGCGTGGTCCCGCCTGTTTGGGAGAACGAAAGGACGTTCTCGCGTTCCGCGGTTGCTTCGGTATGCGCGTTTGGCAGCGACCGAAGCGTCGCCGACGATCTCGAGAAGACGCAGAAGAAGTCCGTCGGGCGCTCCTCGAGGATGAGCGGTTTCTTCAGGCGAATCAAGTGCATACTGACGAGGCGCTCCTCGCCGAGCGCCGCCGTCCGGAGAAACCCTTCGCCGAGCGATTTCGGAAGCGTCGCGTACAGACCGCAGCGAACGGATTCCATCCTGAGGGACAGTTGCTCTATCTGCGGTTCCACGAACGTCCGTAAATGCTGCGGGATGGCTGTTCGTAGTGCGCTCATGCTCGATCTCCTGTGGTTTCGCGATTGTTCTAATTCGTTTCGAGAACGTCTCTGTTTCCAGGTCGTGGAAACAGAGAACTCACGCATGATGGTATGTTAACCGCAACTAACTATCAAGTGCGTCGAAGACTCCGATTTCATCGGCGCGGCGCGCGATCTTATTGCCGTGGCTCCCAACTGGAGCGCAGCTACGAGTATCGCGATGTATGGCTGGTGGGCGCTTGGGTTTTCCGTCGCGTCTATCCTGCTGTACTTTGCAGGACTCATGTGCACGCATCTGGCAGCGTTCCGCTGCGCGGCGAACATGCGCAAGAGGGCGACTGAGCATCTGATGCACACGGGCCTGGGGTATTTCGACACGCATGCGAGTGGTGCGCTGCGGCGCGTGGTTGACGGCTGTGCGGCGGTTATCCCCACTGCCATGACGCGCGTAATGTTCATGTCGGATGCGCTGCAGTCGGCCACCGATGCGGTGAACCGTGTGGAAGAGGTCCTGACGGCTCCAACGATAAAGGCACCCGTCGCTCCGAAGGAGCCGGTCGATAACTCTATCGCGTTCGAAGATGTGAGCTTTACTTACGAAGGAGCTAATGAGCCTGCGCTGTCCCATGTAAGCTTCAGCGTGCCAGCGGGGTCGACTGTGGCATTGGCGGGGCCGTCCGGCGGAGGCAAGACCACGGCGGCTAGTCTGGTGCCTCGTTTTTGGGGCGCATGCGCGGGGCGCGTGCTGGTGGGCGGCGTGGATGTGCGGAGCATGGAACCGCGCAGGCTGATGGAGCACGTTGCGTTCGTGTTCCAGACAAACCGCCTGTTCAAGCAGAGCGTGCTTGAGAACGTGCGAGCGGCGCGGCCCGATGCTACGCGCGAAGAGGTCGTCCGCGCGCTTTCCGCCGCCCAATGCGACGACATTATAGAGAAGCTGCCTGATGGCGTAGATACCGTATACGGCGCGGCTGGCGCTCATTTCTCCGGCGGCGAGGTGCAGCGGATCTCAATTGCGCGGGCATTGCTCAAGGGCGCGCCTATCGTATTGCTCGACGAGGCGACCGCGTCGCTTGACGTGGAGAACGAGACGGAGGTGCAGCAGGCGCTCTCGAGGCTGCTCGCCGGTAAGACTGTCATCGTGATCGCGCATCGCATGCGCACGGTGACGAACGCCGACAAGGTGGTGGTGCTCGACTCCGGACGTGTTGTCGAACAGGGCACCCCGACCGGGCTTATGGAGCGGGACGGCCTGTTCGCCCGTATGGTCCGTCTTCAGCAGGAAAGCGCCCAATGGGCCCTATAGGGAATCGTCGGGGTTCTGACGAGGGTTCTGCCGAGCCCCGTGGGCTTCGGTGAGCCCTCGCACCGCATCGCCGGCCTGGCGGGCCAGCTCTGCGATGCGGGATATGGCCTCGGACTCCGCGGGACCGGTCCGGTCGATATAGCCCCCGCTGCGAAGGCCCATGGTGCCACGTGTCCCTGTGCTCATATGCATGTCGATGAAGAAGCAGGGAACGTCGTTTGTCGTGTTGCCGGACCAGAATGCTGCTGCAAGCTCGCTGCGCAACCTTGCCGACCCTCTAATCGCCGACAATTGTGGCAGTAGCCGATGAGGCCAATTCCTCGTCATGCAGGCAGTCAGCCTGGTTCTCTCGTTCAATCCAATCGCCCTCGGCTCGAATTCTCACTTATAGCAGGCAGGCCGTCCAGCCTCCTGAATCCATTGCGCAGACCCCCCATGCCGAGGACGTCCTCCTTCGCCTTCCTTGGCTCCGCCACGCTCGCTCAGAACCAGGCTCTTCAGGCAAGGCGCGAAAAACTTTTGCTGCGCAAAACTCGGGCCCTGCCGGGTTTTCGCTTGATTCCTTGCCCTTGGCCAGAACCTGAGCGGCTTCCGGATCACAAGGCAGGCCAAAGGGGCCGGCCACGAACAAGCGGAGGTCATCATGAGCAATTTCGAACTTCAGGAGAAGGCAGTCAAGGCAGCCACCCGCTTCATCGAGCGCAAGGGATACGAGTTTCTCGAGACCGGTTGGACTTTCCCCGAGGGAACCCAGATCGATTTGATCGCCAGTGACGACGACACCCTTGTCTTCATCGACGTCACTGCAACCGAATACGGCGAGGGCGGCTTCGAGGGCGGCAAGGTCAAGCGCGGCGACCTTGAGATCGCGGCGGCTTCCTGGCTCGCGGTCAACTCGCCCGACGGCGAAATCCAGGTCCGCTTCGACATCATCGACATGCTGGTCGTGAGCACTGACAGAGCGCTCCTGAGGCACCACATCAACGCCTTCAGCTGCGGGGTCGAGTAACCGACCTCCATCCCGGCCCCCGCTGGAGGGCCGGGAGCCCCTCGAGATCATCCCGAGGGGCTCTTTCGTGCTTTATCGGCCGTTCCCCATGATTCGCTAGTTGGCCGCGAGGACGCGGGGCTTAGCTCCCCAGCCCTTTCAGCGACCTTGCGCACAGCTGCGCAATCGGCTCCTCCATGCGCCCCCTGAGCTCCCTGGCGGCGTCGGCCGACCCCGTTTTCTCCAAAGCGTCGAACTCCTGGGCCAGCTTGCCGGGGATCTCTTCGGCGTAGAGCGCCAGCAAGTCGCGGCAGCCCTCGGCGGTTATGCCGAATCGTTCGAGGCCGCACTGCTCGACCAGCTTGGCGAGGTCGTTTGTCGAAACGCGGCCTGCGCGGTTCTCGCCGCCGATAGACATGGCGAGCTTGGGCGGCTTGACCTTCAACCTCGTCCCCTCGACGTAGGGGGCGATGGATGCCACATCGTACATGGGCGCCAGCCTGTGCGACCCGTCGGCGGCAAGCATGATGGAGTAGTTCTTGGCGTGCGCGTCCGTCGCCGCGAGCAGGTAGTTGAGGAAGAGCATCTGCAGGAAACCCGCGGCGTTTGCCTGGGCGGTGGGCCCGGTCGAGGTGAGAAGCCCCAGCACTTCGGAGCAGTTCGGCCCGCCGTACATGGTGTACTTGTTGTCGGGAAGGCATCCCAGGGCCTGGCAGAGATCCTCCTGATGGAGCCTCGTCACGCTGTCCCCCTCGACCAAGCGGTCGTAGCGCTCGATGGCGATGGCGGGCTCCACGCCGCTCTCGCCCTCGAATTCCAGGTAATCGACGCTTGCCGCAGGCACGTCTAGGCTTCTCGCAAGCCGCATGCAGACGTACTCGTTGAGCGCCTGATGGGCCAGTCCGCGCACGCCGCTCTTCAGGATGTGGGTGGTTGCCGCAGAACCCTCGCAGGAGTACCACCTGCCGTCCATGCGCCGCAAGGCGAACTTGCTCTGCTGGCCGCCGAGGCTCCAATGCTCGTTGCTGGCGATCCAGCCGGCGCCATCCTGGCGGCCTATTGCCAGCCTCCGGGCGATTTCGGCGCCGCTCACGGCGACGAGGCGCTCGTCGCGGCAGGCGTCGGAGCCCTGGGGGACGAACTGCACCGCGCCGGGGCAGTCCAGACCGATGACGCCGAGGAGCGCGAAGGGGTTGTTGGGGGAGATGCCGGCGTCGACGGCGACGTGCCTTCTCGCGGCCGGGTCCTCCGGCAAAAGCCCCCAGAGGTAGGGCAGCACGACCTTGTCTCGGTAGGGCCTGGTGGAAAGCGGCATGGACGACGACAGCGGAACGCCGCGGTAGCCTCTCTCGTAGGCGAAGGAAAGCGAGCCGGCCCCGTCCTGGGAAAGGGTTCCTGCGAGCTTGCCGGCGATGAGCACGTCGAGGGCGCCGGCCGTCATCACGCACCTCCCGTCAGGATGGAGAGAGCGCCTGCGGAGGCATCGTCGCGAGCCGCAGGCCCTCCGATGCCCAACTGCTCGGCTTGCGGCTCATCTGAGGGGTTCCCGACGGTCAGCTCCAGCCCCAGCCCCAGGGCCCGGAGCACGGCGGTGAGCTTGTCCAGCTGCACGCCGGGGTTTTGTCCCAGCTCCAGCGACCAAAGGCAGCGCTTCGACACGCCCGCGGCCTCTGCCAGCTGAGCCTGGGTCATCCCCAATTCAGCGCGCCTGTCCTTTATGACGTAGCCTATCTCCAGCGCGTCGACCATGGATATCCTCCCATCTCAGGTGAATTGTTCTTTCGCATCATTTTGCGATTATGATAGTTCGCAATATTATGCGAGTCAATATTCTCGCAACATTATGCGTTTGGCGGTATGTTCCTGGAATCCGTCATGGCGCGACGGATATCCGTCATGTGGCGACCGGAATGCACCGTGACCTGCTCCCATAGACAAAGATAGCACCCATGATGCAGTGCGCCATGGGTGCTATCTAGCCTGTCATGCATGTGCATTGCACGTATTTTTACTATTCCCATTCCACCGTGCCGACGGGTTTGGGCGTGAGGTCGTAGCAGACGCGGCAGATGCCGGGGACCTCGGCGGTAATGCGGGCAGTGATGCGCTTGAGCAGCGCCCAGTCGAGCTCGAGCATCTCGGCGGTCATGACGTCGACGGTGTTGATGCAGCGGATGATGCACGGCCAGTCGTAAGCGCGCTTGCCATCGCGCACGCCGGTGGCGCGGAAGTCGGGCACCACGGCGAAGTACTGCCAGATGGTAAGCCCTGCCTTGTCGATTTCTTCGCGAACGATCGCATCTGCCTCGCGCAACGCCTCGAGACGGTCGCGAGTAATGGCGCCCAAGCAGCGAACGCCCAGGCCAGGGCCGGGGAAGGGCTGGCGCTCGACCATGTTCTCGGGCAGGCCGAGCTCGCAGCCGACCACGCGCACCTCGTCCTTGTACAGCAGCTTGACGGGCTCGGCGACGTCAACCAGCTTGCCAAGGAAGCGGTCGGCTGCATCCACATAGACCAGGTTCGCGTCCATCTGATTCTTGAACACGTCGATGACCTGCTCGCTTTCACCCTTGCGCATGAGGCCGTGGTTCACGTGCACGCAGATGAGCTGCTTGCCGATTGCCTTGATGAGAAGGGCGGCGGCGATCGAGCTGTCGACGCCGCCGGAAAGAGCCAGCAGAACCTTCTTGTCACCGATTTGCTCGCGGATTGCGGCAACCTGCTCGTCGATGAACGCCTGGGCAAGCTCGGGGGTGGTGATGCTGGACGGCGGAAGGCGACCCCACTGACGCCAAATTCCAGGAGCTTCGCCTGCAAGGGGTTGTATGAACGTCAAGTTTTTCGCTACGTATCGTATGATTGTGGGGCAGAGGTGCATTAACCTCCCCGCCCCTCGCGACGTTTTGGAGCTGCTGGAAATATTGGAACAACGCTACCCTGATTTCCAGGGGCTGCTGCTCAACGACGATCATACCGATAAGGGACGCGATGCTATCGTGCTGGTGTGCGGCCGCCATATCGAGCATTAGGATGGCGTGCGCACCCCGCTTTCCGAGCAGGATTACGTAGCCGTGACGCCGCTAGTTGCGGGAGGTTGATGCCGCAATGTGCGACGGACACCGAGCACGCGTCCTTCGAAAACGCGAAGGAGACTCCTATGGTTTCTGACGAAGAAGTCATCCAAATCGTGCAGTCTTATCCTGCCGAGCGCCGCTATGCGCTGGCCGCCATGCAGGATATGCAGCATGCCTTCAACTATATCCCCGAGAAGGGGCTTCATTGCCTGGCTAAACACCTGAACTGCGGTGTTGCCCAGCTATATTCCATGGCAACCTTCTACAAGGCGCTGTCTTTGAAGCCGAAGGGCAAACACATAATCAAGATTTGCAACGGCACCGCCTGCCACATCCGCGGCTCAGTGAACCTTGCGACTGGCCTCAAGCGCGAGTTGGGAATCGACCCCGGCGAGACGACCGAGGACGGCATGTTCTCCGTGGAGATGGTGAACTGCCTGGGATCGTGCGCCTTAGCTCCGGTCATGCTGGTCGATGGCACCTACCACAACAAGCTGAAGCTCGAAGACGTCCCCAGTATCGTGGAGCGCTACCGCCTCGCGGATGCTGAAAAAGGGGAGGCCGGCAATGACTAGGACCGAGAGAATACTGGTATGCTGCGGCACCGGGTGCATTGCCAACGGTGCCTACGAGGTGGCGAGAGCCCTGGAGGAGCAGATTGCGGCACAGGGAGCGAATGCCCAGGTAGAGCTCAAGGTATGTCGCACGGGCTGCTCGGGCGAATGCGAGCAAGGGCCGCTTGTGCGCCTCATGCCCCGCGACACCATGTACTACAAGGTAAAGCCCGCCGATGCCCCTGCCATCATCGCCTCACTCGAGGGCGACCCGGTGGCGAGGCTTTTATACTGCGACAAGCAGGGCGTTCGCCATGAGCATCAGGCGGACAACCCCTTCTACGGCCTTCAGCACAAGGTGGTGCTGAAGGATGTGGGCATCATCGACCCCTTGAGCCTGGAGGAATACAAGGCGGCCGGCGGATACGAGGGACTCGCACGCGCCCTCACCATGACCCCCGACGAAATCATCGACGAGGTGGAGAGAAGCGGCCTGCGTGGCAAAGGCGGCGCTGGCTTCCCCGCGGGGCGCAAGTGGCGTAGCGCAGCGAGTTACGACGTGTGGCCGAAGTACATCGTGTGCAACGGCGACGAGGGCGACCCGGGCGCGTTCATGGATCGTTCCGTTCTGGAAGGCGACCCGCACAGCGTGCTGGAAGCCATGGCCATCGCCGGCTATGCCATCGGCGCGAGCGAGGGCTACATCTACGTCCGTGCCGAATACCCGATCGCCGTCAAGCGCCTTGAGATCGCCATTGACCAGGCGCGCGAATACGGCCTGCTGGGCAAGAACATCTTCGAAACCGGCTTCGATTTCGATATCCATATCCGCCTTGGCGCCG
>JABLTN010121262.1_pt1 | contig 16727 bp, 15 predicted proteins | sample 7160141 | NCBI WGS metagenome assembly JABLTN01 (sample SAMN14651226, study PRJNA627086) | human gut metagenome | isolation source: feces | host: Homo sapiens | reverse complement strand
GGGGTTTGACACGGCCAGCCGATATCATGGAGTGGTATCGAAGCGGTCATAACGAGCACGACTGGAAATCGTGTGACGGTCAAAAGCCGTCCGAGGGTTCGAATCCCTCCCACTCCGCCACGAAATGCGGTAGTCCATGATACAATGGGCTACCGTACTTTTTTATTTTTTTGACGAAGAAGTCCTTATATCAAGCGTTTTTCCGAGTATGGGGGGTGCAAAAGTCCTCAATGCTCGGATTTTCCTATTTTACCGAAGGTGCGCTGCTGATTTTTGCTTTGCACCCCCTTATGGGAAAAATCAAAAAGTAGATAGATTTATCAAAAGGTTGCAGAGAAAAATCAAATTGTTGTTTCTTGACATTTATTTGCTACGCATTTCCGCTCCCACAGGGAGAGTCTATGTTCCTACTGATTTTGATACAATAGAAAAAGCCTTCTCCAGGGTCAAAACCGCCCAAAAAGGCACAAAACAAGGGCTTTCGAGGTCAAATGCTGACTTCGGAAGCCCTTGTTTTGTTTGTTCAATTGGAGTGCAGACGCCAGGAATCATAGTAGATTGCACGCCCTGCGGTGTATTGATTTTGCAATAATTAAAAGGTGTGGCAAAATTAAAATGTGGTCTTGCTCATATCGCCGCCTTTTTCAAAATCTCAAAGGCTGCCTTGATTTCTGCAGCCATCAATTTCCTACGCTCGATCAGGAAGTCCTCATAGGGCATATTTTCCCAACCGTGAGGCAAAGCGTTCTCATCTTCCATAACACGGATCTGCTCGTCAGACATTCCGGCACAGACAATTGGATAGTACACAGAAGGTGCAGCGTCCAGTATGTCCATGTTGTCCTTCCAGTCGATGAATGCGTAGTTTGCCATCTGGTTAATCTTAGCATCAGAGTAACCTTGGGACTTCAAGTATGCCTTTGGGAAAAGGTGATGTTTTTCCAGAGACTTGCGGTTACCGTCTGTTCCAGGCTCGAACAGCTTTGACACAAGCAGATTACTCTTGGAGAAGAGGATTTTTGCGTTCATAATGTTCAGCGATGCCACATAGGCGTTCCACGCATTATTACCTCGGCCCGAAACAGCCAGGCCCTCCGAACCGACCAAGGTGATGTCAAAGTAGTCATTCGTCAAACGCTCGTTAACTCTGGACAGGATGAACTCTTCGTAGCCATCCAGAGTTTTGAGGTTTTTGATGGTATTCAAATGGTTTTCCACCGTAGACTCAAAGGAGCCAGTGTACAGCGAAATGAGCGAAGCATAGAAGAACCACAGCGAGGTAAGATGCATATTTTCGTTGTACGAGGCATTGAACCGATGCTTCGCAATCAGGTACAGTGCATAGGTATAGAATATCGCATTACCGGACAGGATCAGATCGCCGGATAAATATCCTGCGTTCATGATGGCTTTAATAAACTCATGCCAGCTATGTACATCGAGGACATCCGGTAGTTTCTCCTTGAGAGTATTGAAACGCTGAACACGAAGATTATCATCCACAGCACCCTTTTTATCAAAGTCGGCACCTCGGAGCAGTTTATAGCCATACTTCAAACGGGCTCTGTCAAATGCATACGCCATAACAACACGGATGACATCCTGCGCCGACACAGTGGTCAACTGGTTGTAAGAGGTTGTCTTACCCTTTGTCGGAGCGGTGGAATCCTTGCTGAACTGCTCAATCTCACGACGCCCATCATCCCAATACAAGGACAACAGGGTGAGGATGAAGTCGTTCTGTTTCAGAGAAACACCACCAGAGTTTACACGGACGAAAATTTCAGAGACGTCCTCTTCCTCAGCGGTGGACTTGATGTCAAACACAGGAAGCGTGTGGCTTTTCAGATTGACCACACCGTTGATGCGATCCGCAATTAAGCCCTGTTCTTCATCTGTAAGCTCGGACCCTTTGGTGGATCTATAGTCACCCAGTCTCTTGATGAAATCACCGATGAACTTAAAGGTATTCGTGGAGGTAAACAGGTCACTAATGTTATAAATCCATTCTGGGTCGTTCTTCGTGGCTTGGTAACCAACCTCAAACTTGTTTTGTAACGGGCAATAGGAAATAACAATACTCTTTTCATCAAACTTGGAGTTGATGACCTTCTTGCCCTTCATAACGGCATAGAGAGAAGTCAAACGCTGCTGACCGTCAATGATAACTTCCTTGGGCGAGTCGTAGCTGTGGGCATCGACACCGATGGATTTTTTCTTATCAAGAGAAGGGCACTCCCACAGCATAAGGTAGCCAATGGGGTAGCCTCTCATCATGGAATCGAATAAGTCACGCACCTTTGAATCTTTCCAGATGAAGGGGCGCTGTAATTCCGGCAGTCCGAGTTCGCCCGTGTCAATCTTTTCTATGAGCTGATTGACTGTCAGTGTTGTATTACTGAATATTTCCGGCATAGATTACTCTCCCTTCATTCTCAGGAAGCCCTGCTTGAAGGCATCCGGGAAGATGAAAGTCTTTTCACCAACACCAAAGGTAACACGGATGTGCTTTTGTGCTTTATCAATCTTGGTGACCGTACCTTCTCCAAAGGCCTTATGCAGAACAATGGCGCCATCTTTCACGTCGGGTGCAACAAATTCCTCTTGCTTGGCTGCCGTTTTCGCTGCAGCAGAAGCAGCAGGCTTGACACCATACTGTGCGGTAACGGAGGGTGTCGGCTTCGGCTTGGTAGGTGTAACGGTTGACGTAGGAACGGGAGCACTGGTGACCGTAGGCTTTTTCGCAGGAACAGGAATATCTTCAAGCTGCGACACTTCAATAATCGTCGGTGCCTCCATAGTTGCCTGCTGATTGTAGAACAGCTGGTCATACTCAGCGCGTTTGATGACAGTATCCCAACCACCGACATCCTTGCCTTCATGCTTGTCGATGCCGGTATAGGAAAGGCTGCTATCCTCATATCGCTTGAATTTGAAAATGGCATCGTTCATAAGATTTGCATTGAAAACGCCCAACGAGCAAAGCAACTCGAAATCCTTAACATCGAGACCAGTAACTTTCTTGAAGAGGCCCGGTTCCAACTGCGTAATTACATCCTTCAGAGAACGTTCACGGTAATCGGTGAGGTACATAAATACCGGCACACGAGTAGCAAATTTGATGAGTTTCTCCTGAATCTTTTTGCGCATGGATTTATATTCTTTTTCCTCGTCGGAGAGTTCCTTCTTCTCCTTCGGGGTCTTTTCGCCGCCTTCCTTCTTGGCTTTTTAACGGCTTCGGATTTATTGATAATGGTTTGAATATCCTGGTTCAGGGAACGGAAGCCCTCGATGCTCATCAGCGCGTCCATAGCTTCTTTACTGGCCATCAGGCGGGCAAGGGTCTCGTTATCCACATTAACAAGCAATGCAGACTCCCATCTCTTTGCAAGCAAAGTAGCGGAAGTACCGGCCATGGCAATATCCAAGACGTCCTGAGCGCTGATCTGGCGCATAGTGCTGCCGTCATAAGCAAGGACGGGCAGGAAGTTGATGAACTCTGCAACCTTCTTTTCCGGATTGGCTTCGTTTACATCCAGGCGGCAACTGTAGTCAGAAATCTGACGGAGAGCGCGGTCGAGAGCAAAGTCAAAGACATAGCACTCCTGCTTCATAATCTGATCGTTTCCGGCTTCATCCTTGACCACCCACGGAGACTGCACACGGAATGCCGTCTGGAAGTATGTCTCCGGGCTCTTCAGATTGCGCAGCATGAACACACCGGTCCACGGCCTCACAGTGACGCCGGTGGTCAGCTTTCCACAGGAAAGTGTGATGGTCTGCGTTTTCAAAGGATCGCCCATCGCGTTACGCACCGGAGTCAGAGCATCCAGACCGATGCCAGCCTTGGCACCTGCGCAAACGACAATTTCATATCGCTGATTGAACCAGGCGTTCTGCTTCTGCATCATGAGGTTATACATAGCTTGGCAGGATGCGACATTCGGCAGAAACCACAGAGTGTGGGACAATACATTCAGCAAACGGGTATCAGAATACGGCATAGGGGGACGCTTGTCCTGGCCCAACTTCATATCGTCAATATTGGACGGTAAATAAGAGCCACGAATCAGGTCAAGCCACTTCTGGACCTCATTTTCGTACAAAAATTTAGCTTCATCACCCTTGCCCTTTGCGGAGAAGAATACATTGAGGTCGAACTCGTTAAATTCACCCTGCATCGCAATCTGACGGATGCTATCAGGAATACGGTATGTAAGCATGACCATACGAGGTAATGCTTCATACGGATTATTGGAACCTACCCAATTTTCCTTTGCACGCTGCTCATCGGAATAGGTCCAGTTATAAATCTGATCCTCGATGAATTCACCGCTGTTGATCGCACGGAAAGGCGTGCCGGAGAGAAACAGATAGTGGCTGGTGGTAATGGGCAGGAATGTTTCGTTGTAGGCGTTACCCGCTTCCTCCAACTGGTACTTCTCCGCATCGAAATCGGCTGCTTCTTCATCGTCCGGGTTTTCAAACAGCTTCTTCGCATTTTCGCGCCATGCGCCGAAGTGGTATTCATCAAAGATGACCAAATCCCAGTTGTCTGTGTGAATAAATTCGTTTTTCGCCTTGATGCCGCCGGATTCGTTCGTACCTAGCAAATCCTGGAACGAACCAAAAACGACGATAGGTTTCGATTTATCCGCGCGGGCATATTCCCGGTCGATGTTCACATGGTTACCGGCAGCGTCCTTATTAGAGATAAACTGCCAGCCATCGAAATCCACATGGGTCATAAGGTCTTCACGCCATGCCGATTCAACCGCCGGTTTGAAGGTCAGCACGAGGATACGCTTGAAGCCCATCTTCTTTACAAGCTGATAGGAGGCAAAGGTTTTGCCGAAGCGCATCTTGGCATTCCAAAGGAACTTCGGTGGTCTGCCGGGATCTTCCTTCGCTACGTAGGCATAATACTCCATCGTGCGCTTAACCGCTTGGTACTGTTCCGGGCGCATTTTGAAGGTGGCAGTACGGCTGGCGTCGGTGACAATTCCGGTTTTCAGTTCAACGATGGCAGCTTTGACATCCGCCACAGAGCAGTTAAACCATTCGTTGCGGTCGCTGCCCTCGTTCATCTGACGAAATCCCTTGCGGCGGAGAATGCGATGAACATCCTTATCCGTAAAGATCGAGCCATCGGAACACATGGCCGACTCGGTATAAAGGATATTAGCAGCCAGACCGCTGGTATGCATCTGTTCATTAATGCGAGTTACTGCGTCGCGATCTGTATACCCAACCTTGACATACCCCTTATGTGTCGAGACCTGCGGGAGGTTATAGACATAAATTGTTGGGGTTACAGCAGGTCGCTGTACAAAAAATTCTTGTGCCATTTAGTTCGCCTCACTTTCAAAAGGCCTTATTGTGGCTTCGACAAGCTGGATTTCCTCCTCAGTCAAACCGTACATCTTGTAAAGGCGCTGATCGTCCCATTCTTCCGTGAAGTCCACATAAGGAACAAAACGGAAGCATTCACGGGTAACATTCAGAGAAGAAATAGCCTGTCGCAACAGGAAGCGCGGTAATTTGGATTTAAGGAATTTATCAAAATGGAGGGCTTCAGCCTCAGTTTTGAACACACCAATATCCAGGTAGGTTTCCGTGTTAATTTGGCCAGGCCCGATAATACGGGTGTCTGTGATAACGCGGTATCCGTCTTTGGGATCGACATCAAGCTCGCCATTACTCGGAATAAGACGGCCAATAAGAACTTTGTAGTGATCGATAATATCGGCATTCTTTTTGACATCAGATCGACGGATGAACTGAAAACCTTTACTGGTCAGCAGTTCAATGTCCTCCGGTTCCTTCATGGTGCGTCCACGGAAATTTGTAGCAAAGCCGAAGGGGTTTCTGGGATATGCGTGGTCGCTATACACTTCGCACCCCGTCGCGAGAACTTTATGTACAATAGAAACAGCCATATTAGAGCGGATGAGGATCGGGAACTCATTAAGCTCACGCTCCATTACAGTGGGGGTATCAAGGGAACAATTTGTGATTTCGCAAGGACCCGCATTATCACGGTCCCAAAGAAAATAACAGATACCGCCAGCAATATTAACTCCAGAAAAACAGTCCTTACTGGATTCATAGTCCATAAGCTTTCTTACATGGCGGTTGTTCAACATCATTTCACGGAACTCATTAAGACCTTTGCCGCCTGCGTACCAACGAGCAGGAATAATCATCGATAAATAACGCGGCTTGAGCTTCATTGCCTGTTCCACGAAAAGCTGAAAAATTGGCGCTGCACTTACACCATTACCGCCATCATTAAGCTGGTATGGCGGGTTTCCGATAATAACATCAAATTTCATACCAAATATCTCCTCCGGCTTGAGCGTGTGTATCAGTTCATATGCGTGAGTTTCCAAGGTTTCACCACGGGCCGAGTCACCAAGCTCGGTCTTTTTGGATATGCCGCAATACTTGCAGCGGCCATCCACCCAAGTATGTTGTACACGCTTGTATCGAATATTTCCCTGTGCATCGTCGAAATGTGTAACAGAAAACTCGCTGTTAGGATATTTTGAGCAATATACACCTCTTCGTGAAAGCAGACTGGTCAGCTCAGTGATGGCAATACCGAAAAGCTGCTTATGAAAAATGTGGTCGATTCGTTCCTGCAGGTCCGGGAACTGCGGTTCCAGACCGACGATTAACCGCTTTGCAATTTCCCGCAGGAAAACTCCCGTTTTGCAGGCCGGATCTAAAAATGTCGTATCCGGGTTTCGGAACAACTCCTGCGGGAGCATATCCAGCATCTGATTTACGATATCGGGCGGAGTAAATACCTCGTCGTTGGAAAGGTTGGCCAGGCAGGAAAGCACGTCCGGATTGTATACATTATCAAAAAGACCGTCAGCCATTGCTCCCGTCCTCCTTTGTTAGGTGTAAGTGGAGATATGCTTCTCTCCATCGGGTATCATCGTCTTGAATATGCCGATAATGCGCAATATATTGCTGAAGAAATTCTCCTTCGTCATCCGGTTGCTCCGGCTCCATATCGAAGAGCGTTCCCTGAACGAAGTCCTCGTCCGCCGTCTTTCTCTTCTCGCTGGTCGGTTCCTCTTCTGCCAGAAGCTCGGCAAAAGTATAGTCCTTGCGCTGCATCCGGGCATCATTGAATGGGAATGTCCATTCAGAGAAGATAATAGGAACATTTAACTCCTGGCCTTTGTCATCGCAGCACAATAGAGTCAACGCATTTCCGCAGACAATATTCAAACGGAGGACGAACCATGCCGCCTCCCGCGTCTCGTCATTGCACTCTTTTTTGCAGACCTTTTTGTATTCCTTATTCCAAATCTCAAACAGACGATCCTGACAGGCGAGAACGTTATCCAGCATGATGTCCACGCCATACACACTGCCAAGAGCCAGCAGGGAGTTACGCTCCCAATCGTAAGCGCTGCGTTTATATTTTTTAGTCACGATCGTCAGCTTTCGCTGCAGGATGACGGACAAAAAATTCCCGTCCCCACAAGCTGGCTCCAAAAACCGGCTGTCGATTCGTTCCGTTTCTTGTTTTACCAAATCGCACATGGCCTGGACTTCACGCTCGGCTGTAAACACCTCGCCATGATCGGCCACACGCTGTTTGGATTTTACTTGCCTTGCCATCGTGCGACATCACCTCTTTCCTCGTGTGGGCCAACTTATCAATCAACCCATTCTTATTAAAACATAATGGCTTCCCATAAATGGGGCTTAGTCATCTACCGTCTCCATAATATCTTCCAAGCGGCAGTCCAAGGACTCACAAATCTTAATCAGAACATCCGTTGTGATATTGTCGCCCTTGCCGAGTTTGGCGATGGATGCTGAACTGATGCCAGCTTTCTCTTTTAGGTCGCTTTTCTTCATATTCTTATCGATAAGAATCTTCCACAATTTGTTGTAGCTGATACGCATTTTTATTTCTCCTTTACTGATTTCCCATCATCATGTCATAGTGCTGCTTCTGTTCCATAGCATCAAATATCATTTCAAAAATTCTCCGGCATTCTTCAGCATTTAGACAATCCTCGACAAAATCCATGCCATCACTCATGCCGATAGAACTTGCATTAATGTACGAGAGCATAGCAGACGCCAACTGAAACTTTTCTTCATCATCATTTCCATCGCTGTCCTTAAATCGCCCTTCTGTTTTGCCCTGAACTAGAATGACTTGGCGCAGCTGCGAACCTTCGTATCCGCAAAGCTGGAGGAAATAATACTCCAAAATACGGCGAATGACGTTCATCAGAGGAACAGCCGATTTTATTTCTTTATACTCATCCCAGAGAGCGGCATAAGAATTCTTGACAGGATTTACATTTATCCGTTCTGTCGGTGCATTCGGATTTACATCATCACACAGCCTAATAGTAGATTTTGTACCGATCTTACGGATCAGATAGAACGATGTGTAATCATACTTCGCCACATAACTGTAAGAAACTTCTCTGTGGAAGTATGCGTTATGGGTTAGAACGAAAAACTGCTTGATGAAATTACCTTCAGCTGTTCGATTCCGGTTATCCGCATTGTTTCTACAAATCTCAATCATCTGCCGCACCAGAGTGCTTACGATGAAAAGCGAACTGCTGTCCATGCTAGAAACAGGGTCATCGATGACAACGATTTTCTCCCTGGTTTTACCGTCAGCAGAGTCGCTACCGTGTACCAGATGGTAGAAATACAGGAACGCGATAAAGTTCTTTTCGCCCTCACTCAGATTATCGGCTATAGTACCATCGGGACGGCGCACTTCATATACGCTGTCTACTCCAGCCTTTGGTTCGAGGCTAAAGCCCCGCATACCTGAATCACACAACATGAGATTGATGCTGTCCTTGACAGTATCAGTTTCCACGGTTTTTCCTCGAAGAGTCTTGAGTTGCGTCTTGATTCCATCCAGAGTAGCGTTGTGCGCCTTGATCTCCGCATCCAGGGCATCCAGTTCAGCCTGCATATTGCCATCATCTTTTCTGTAGGTTGCGATTACATCCTTTAGCATGAAGGCAAGCAGGCTGAACACGGCATCAGTGCATTCGGTTCGCTTAGTGGGGCCTGCCGCTACAATCGCGTTATTCGCATCAATCAACGCATTAAATTCGTTGATGATAGCAGACAATTCCTCGAGAATAGGGCGAATGTCTGCAACAGTAACCGTATAAGCCGGGTTCTCGGTCTTGGCCTTTATTGTTTCGATGTTGGCCTGAATAGCCGCCTTGAGGACAGCCAACTTGTCGCTATACGGCTTAATATCAATCTGCGGGTACAGTTCACTTGGTGTTGACTGCAAAGGAAGAAATAGATCATTGGCAGTCTTTTTATATCGAACCAAGAATTCGCCCAAAAGACGCAGATTGTCCTGGTATCTGTTATCAAAGCTGGCAATAAAGGTCTGCTCAAAATCTGCGGGCAATTCGCCGCCGCAATATGGACATCTTCCGTTAGCATTGTGAGAATACGCATCGTGACCCTGCCGCATCCATTCTGTTGCGCCGATTTCACGCAAAAAACCAGCAAGTTCTGTATCCGCGCTATTCACAATAGACTTACCCAAAATATCACATCCGTCCACTGTATCCATGACCGTTGGATCTGCAATGGTGTTAAATCTCTGATAGCGTTTTGCTGTTTCAGAATATGCGGATTCATAAAGGCGGCGTAGTTTTTCAATATCTATATTAGCAGGAGCGTGTTTTAGAATTTCCCGGACAAACGGATCAGATTTTCCTTTCTTATCCATTGTGCCTGGGAATTCTTCGCGGATCGTTCTTCCACGCTCCCAACACTCCTTAAGGAAGACCCTGTGAAGTTTGTCCTTGGCTGTCGCAGTATTTCTGCGCTTATCGGTTGCCTCAGTCAGCAGTTTCTTTACACGGGTGCGTTCTTCAGTGGTCTCATCAATCTGTTTCTGAATTTCTGCATTCTTCGCATTAAGGGTAAACACACCTTTCATATTGCGGTAGCTGCGGAAGTTCTCATCAATAAAATCTTGGTTGTACACCAACGGTAAATAATCAGCCGCTGTTCGTCCGGGAGCATAGGTTACGCCTGCACCATTTTTAATAGCTTTGGCAATCGTGGATTTACCCGCACCGTTGTTTCCGAAGAAGAAATTTACATAGGTCGGCTCGATATAGGCCGGGCTGTCCTTATAGCTTGCGTCCGTCAAATCGATGCGAATTATCTCTGATTTGATTTTTCCAGCCATAAAGACACCTCCTTATATGGGCATTGGTATACCGGGGATTCCAGCTCCCTTAAATGCCTCAAATACATTCACCTTACGAACGGACCAGGCGCTATGGTTAAGATCCGTAATTGCACAGTCCATATTCAATCCAAAAAACATGGCGTTTCGCTTGTCACACAGTTTTAACTGCTGAATGGGGGCTATCGGTTTGAATTCTATTTTAATATTTTTCCCAACCACCATAACTTTCTGTATATAGCAAAGCATACAGAACTGGTTCGGAGATGTCACGCCTTTCATCTCGGTATTTTCCTGGCAGATAATTGCCGGAAAACGCTTCAGTTCCGCAATGCCATCTTCTGTGAGGGTGGAGCATCTATCAAAGATCTCTGGTGGGACATTGTATTTTGTCAAAGCACGGCTGGCAATAACGGATACCACGCCCGTACTAAAAACATCATCTTCGCAAGTGACAATCAGCTGATAGTACTCCTTGCTGAAGGACTGGATGGCAATCATCATCTCTGCCGATGAATCTGCCATCTGAGGATAGCTGATATTATATGTGAAGTTGACCGTGGCACCCGGCTGATTAGCTACAGCGACATTGTTTGTGCCGGTCTGCTGTAAGGCAGGAGTTCCCGCTAAGTCAGCCTGCTTAAAAACCAGATCGTTGTTCATAATGTACCGCCTCAAAAGTTAAAGTTCATCGTACCGTTATTTGTCAGATTGAAGTTCTTTTCTCCGTTTTGGATGACATTGATCTGCTGTTGAATGACGGTTATTTTTTTTTATTGTTTTGGGCGGCACCTGATGGCTCATCGTCATCCACAACCTCCGCCTCTATTGGTTCAGCGTCATCTTCTGATGATGCTGGGCTTTTTCTTTTTGTCCCGGCAGCATTTTTCAAAATAGAAAGGAACAAATCTGCCAGCTTCCTTCCTGCATTGAAGCTATCTATTTCAGGCAGGTATTCCCGAAAACTGTCACAAAGGCTCAAAACCGTCTCATCCGAAAAGTCATGGATATAGGACACAAAATTTTCGGTTTCGATGTAAGGGCTGATCTTCTTTGCAATTCTGGAGATGCCCGTTTGTCCATTGAAATAAGAACGATAAGTGACCTCGGACGGCTCGTCCAACGCACTCTGACCATCTTCCGTGATGATGACATCAAAGAGTGTTTTTACAAAAGCCCCCTGGCTACTTGATCCGCCAATTATCGGATGCAGTATTTGCACGAAGTCCTTGAATTCCATGTTTTTCATCTCCTCGCCGAAACCTATCAAAGCCTATCACCGGCTATCCAATCCTATCAACCAGCTTTTCTATAATAAATACAGAAGCTGACAAAAAAACAGCTTCTGCGACAGAGCAAGTCCCTGTGTCTGCAATTTCATTTAATATTATATCATTTATTTGTGAACTTTTCTACCCCTTTCGCTAATATTATTTCTGCGTTCGCAAATTTAAAGTCACAATTGCAAACTTGCCTTTTCGCAAATCGACTGTTAGGAGGTGAAAATCATGGCTAAGAACACGAAGCAGACCTCAAAAGCTGTTGCTTCCAAGGCAAGCAAGATTTTGAGGGACAACCGCTACAGCGCAAAGTCTAAATCCGTTGCTGGAAGCGCTTTAGCACAGACCAAGAAGAAGTAAGCATCTTTGGTCGGCGGTGACTGATAATAATCAACCCGCTAAATTCTGTCCTGAGCAAGACATTAAACTGCTCACCACCTAATACCGCATTACCTGATCACTGATGGCTCAACGGTACCTGGTGGACAAGTTAATACTGTAGCTGCCTTTTGAGCGGGTTTGCTGCAGACCGAAACGGAGGTTTCCGTTTGGACTGCGGTTGATTCTTTACACCCATTTTGCGGCAGCACCAAAAGTCCTCCGTTTCGAGAAATCGAAAATCGGAGGACTTTTTTATGACAATCAATGACAAACAAACCACCACGCAGATCTACTACCGCCCCCTCCGCAAGTGGATCGAAGTTACCCCGGAGGAAAAACAGAACTGGGAACGCTTCGTCGGCACAACCCGCAAATCCAAACAGAGAGCCGGTGCCTGCTGCATTCCTTATAGAAAAAGCTACAAGTGCGATGGCCTGTGTGAGGAATGTGAGTACCGCTGTATTCCCAAGGATGCTGTTCAGCACCTCTCCATCGACAATGAAATTGAAATTGTACGCAATAGCGGCTCCAAGAACAGTTTCCTTGCTGATGAGGCCATGACCACGGAAATCAGCATCGACAGCATGGTTCTGAACCATCTTCTTGCCGAACTGCGGGATTCCGAACCGGAAAGTTATCAGATTCTTATGGTTCTGGCAGACGGGTTGTCCGAGCGCGCCAGTGCCGAAAAACTGAATATGCCTCGAAACACCTTTGTGTATAGGAAAAATCAGCTGTTGAAGCGTATCCGCGAAAAATTCTAAAAAAACTTTTATTCTCTTTCGGCCATTTCCTCCTTTCCTGTCCAGATGGATCGATGAAAGGCAACACAAGACGCCTTGGGAAAGGAGGAAAAGCCGATGAGTAACACCGCAAAGAACTACCCCGGCACCGCAGCGGACGAGGATATCGTGGAAGTCCTTACCGCTATCAGTGTGGTGTCTCGCAGACTGGCACGGAATATCGCAGCCGTCAGCCTGCAGAGTCAAATCAAGGAAGGAGGAAAACAGAATGAGCAAGATGAGCGATATGGCTGCAACCATCGAAGAACTGCGCAATGCCGCTACAGCTATTACAGATGTTTCCAACTGGTTGACTGAAATGTTCAGCATCACGGCTGACGAAGCACCTGACGTCGCAGCCCCTACCGAACCCCAGCTGACTTTGGAACAGGTCAGAGCCGTTCTCGCGGACAAGTCCCGCAATGGTCACACCGCTGAGATTCGCTCTCTGCTCCAGAAGTACGGCGCAGTCAAGTTGTCCGGCATCGACCCCGTCCACTATGAGGCGCTGGTTGCCGAAGCGGAGGTGCTCGGTGATGGCAACTAAGCACGCGGTCCTGTCCGCATCCTCTTCCGAACGGTGGCTCAACTGTCCGCCCTCCGCTCGGCTTTGCGAAGCCTACGAGGATAAAAGCAGTGACTATGCTGCCGAGGGCACCGATGCCCACACCCTCTGTGAGTTCCGCCTGAAACAAGCCCTCGGCATTCCGGCGGATGACCCCATTGAAAATCTCTCCTGGTACAACGAGGAGATGGAGAAATGTGCCCAGGGCTATGCCGCCTATGTGGTGGAGCTTCTGGAAACTGCAAAGCAGATCTGCACCGACCCTGTGGTCATGATTGAACAGCGGGTCAACTTCTCCCGTTGGGTCAAGGAAGGGTTCGGCACAGCAGACTGCATCGTGATCGCAGACGGTGTCATGAACATTTGCGATTACAAACATGGCAAGGGGGTCGAGGTCAGTGCCATCAAAAATCCCCAGATGCGCCTCTATGCTTTGGGGGCTCTGGAAATCTTCGATGATATCTACGACATTGAGGAGATCTGCATGACCATCTATCAGCCCAGAAAATCCAACATCAGCGTTGACGCTATGGCAAAGGCCGATCTGCTCCGCTGGGCAGACACCGACCTGTACGAAAAGGCTGAAATGGTATATGTCGGACAGGGCGATTTCCAGTGCGGCGAATGGTGCCGGTTTTGCGAAGCAAAGGCTGAATGCAGAAAACGCGCCGAGGCCAATATGGAACTTGCCAGGTACGACTTCCAGGCACCCGATCTTCTGGAGGATTCCGAGATTGCCGACATTCTCGGTAAGGTCGATGCGCTAACCGCTTGGGCAGCCGATGTGAAGGAATACGCTCTGCAGCAGGCCGTCAGCGGAAAGGAATGGAGCGGGTGGAAACTTGTTGAAGGCCGCTCCAACCGCAAGTACACCAACGATGCCGTTGTTGCCGCTGCTGTTGAAAGTGCAGGCTTCGACCCCTATGAGCGCAAGGTGCTCGGCATCACCGCTATGCAGAAGCTGCTCGGCAAATCCCGCTTTGAGGAACTTCTCGCTCTCTACATTGAAAAGCCGCAAGGCAAACCGACGCTCGTGCCGGAGAGTGATAAACGGCCGGCAATGAACACCGCAAAATCAGATTTTATCAACCTGTACGCTTTCAACAGCAACGGCAACAAGGGTATCGCCTGTGGTCTGAACAATCTGCAGCTTATCCGTGCCGGTGAACCCCTTGGCGGTAAGGCAAGCGCCGAGTCCGACTTCGCAACCGATGCGGATGATGACTTCCTGTCTTAAGGAGGTGCGACCATGACTGAATTACAGCATTTCATGCTCTCCATCTGCTTCGGTGCCACAGTCGGTATGCTCACCGGCGAGTTGATTACCATCATCATTTTCGCCGTAAGTGCCATCAAGGACAAAATCCGCAAGCACAAAGAAAGGAAAGCCAGCGAGAACAAGCAAGCACCATGCCCCCGTGGGCGGCGGAGCAATCTGCCGCCCTGTTGGGGTAAGCGAAAGGACCGATGACCATGAAAACTCTCTCAATAGATATCGAGACCTACAGCGATCAGCCGCTTGTGAAAACTGGCGTGTACCGGTATGTAGAGTCTCCCGCATTTGAAATTTTGCTGTTTTCCTACAGTATAGATGGCGATCCCGTGCAACTGGTCGACCTTGCCTGCGGAGAACAGATTCCAGCCGAGATTATTGCTGCGCTTGAGGACGATTCCGTTACCAAGTGGGCATTCAACGCAAATTTTGAACGCATTTGCCTGTCCCGTTTTCTTGGGCTTCCGACCGGGGATTACCTTGCACCGGACTCATGGAAGTGTTCTATGGTGTGGGCTGCAACGATGGGGCTGCCGCTTTCTCTGGAAGGCGTCGGCTCGGTGCTTGGGCTTGAAAAGCAGAAGCTGACCGAAGGCAAAGAACTCATCAAATATTTCTGTCAGCCCTGTGCGCCTACCAAGTCCAACGGACAGCGTACCCGCAACCTTCCGGCTCATGCCCCGGAAAAGTGGCTGGCTTTCAAGAAATACAACATCCGCGATGTGGAGACCGAAATGTCCATTCAGGCGCGCCTGTCCAAATATCCCGTGCCGGACAGTGTGTGGGACGAATACCACATCGACCAGGAAATCAATGACCGTGGTGTTGCCCTGGATATGGAACTGGTACGGCGGGCCATTCAAATGGACGGTAGATCCCGCTCCGAACTGACCCAGGCAATGAAGGATTTGACCGCTCTGGAGAACCCCAACTCTGTGCAGCAGATGAAGCAGTGGCTTTCGGACAACGGTATGGAAACCGATACCCTCGGCAAAAAAGTTGTGGCAGAAATGCTGAAAACCGCACCGCCGGAATTGCAGAAGGTGTTAACCCTCCGTCAGCAGCTTGCCAAGTCCTCTGTAAAGAAGCACCAGGCAATGGAGACTGCGGTTTGCGCCGATGGCCGTGCCAGAGGTATGTTCCAGTTTTACGGTGCCAACCGCATAGGAAGATGGGCAGGTCGCATCATTCAAATGCAGAATCTCCCTCAAAACCATTTGGATGACCTTACCGAAGCCCGTGGCCTTGTTCGCTGCGGCGACTTTGAGGGTGTGAAAATGCTCTACGAAGACGTGCCGGATACGCTTCCTCAGCTGATCCGCACCGCATTCGCTCCTCAGGGCGACCGCAAATTCATCGTTGCTGACTTTTCTGCTATCGAAGCCCGTGTGATTGCGTGGCTTGCCGGAGAGACATGGCGGCAGAAGGTCTTTGCCGATGGAAAGGACATCTACTGTGCGTCTGCGTCTCAGATGTTTGGTGTTCCTGTGGAAAAGCACGGCATCAACGGACACCTTCGGCAGAAAGGCAAAATTGCGGAACTGGCTCTCTGCTACGGTGGCTCCGTTGGCGCGCTGAAGGCAATGGGCGCACTCGACATGGGGCTTTCCGAAGAGGAACTGCCGCCCCTCGTTGATGTGTGGCGGCAAGCCAACCCCAACATCACAAAACTGTGGTGGGATGTTGACCGTGCGGCAATGGAGGCTGTGCGCTATAAGCACACCAATGAAACCCACGGCATTGAGTTCTCCTGCAAGAGCGGGATGCTCTTTATCATTCTTCCGTCCGGTCGGCAGCTTTCCTATGTAAAGCCCAAGGTTGGCACTAACAAGTTTGGCGGCGATTGTATAACCTACGAAGGCGTCGGCGGCACAAAGAAATGGGAGCGGCTCGACAGCTACGGTCCCAAGTTCGTGGAAAACATCGTCCAGGCAACTGCCCGTGACATTCTCTGCTATGCAATGAACACCCTCCGCTGCTGTTCCATCGTGATGCATATACCCGGAAGGCAACAGTCTTGTTGCGCCAGCGGTTGTGGTTGTCTCGGTTTTTCAGTGACATTTTAATTGCTCCTTTCGACGTTCAATTTATCTGCCATTTCCTTTTGTACGGTTGGGAACAGGTGCGCGTACCGATAGGTGATCTCCACGCTTTCGTGCCCCACGCGATTGCCGATGGCAACGGCGGAATAGCCCATGTTGATAAGTAAAGAAACGTG
>JABLTN010050516.1_pt1 | contig 16769 bp, 13 predicted proteins | sample 7160141 | NCBI WGS metagenome assembly JABLTN01 (sample SAMN14651226, study PRJNA627086) | human gut metagenome | isolation source: feces | host: Homo sapiens | reverse complement strand
TTTCTTTACAGCCCCAGTAGTGAACAATATGTCCTTGGATTTACACAAAAATAACAATTAAATATATGAGTTAAAAGTGAATGGAAAATATTTCTGTTCACTTTATTTTTTTGTGGCGTGTGAAATATTTTTGTAATAAAATTATGAATTGTTGATTTTTATTCAACAAGGGGGATATAAATGTTAGAGAAAATCAAAAGTTATGTAGAACCTAACAAGAAAATAAAAACAGTTGAAATTATCGTATTATGCTTATTGATATTAGGTTCAATTATGTCATTAGTAACTGGATTTAGTAGAATTCATGCAAATTTTGGTGAAATTGAATATGTAAATACAGTAGAAATGACAAGAGATTATGAAGAAGAATGTGATGAAGATTCTATTTCTTGTGAAGTTGCATATGAAAATGGGGATGCATATCTTGTAAAGATTTATTCTTATGAAGAATATGAAGAATTAGATTCCGAAACAATTACAGCTTATGAATATGAAGCAGAAGATGGAACAAAATTATATTTTGATCATGAAAATCCTTCTGCAGATGAAGTAAAAGCGAAGTACCATGAAATGGTTGCCAATGACTCTATGCCTGTCTTCAATTTAGGCACTTCATTATTTATTCTTGCTTTATCACTAGGTATAATGCTTGTCTTCTCTAAAGCATTCAGTACTTATGAAAAATGCTGGTTTATGACAATTATGGTACTTGCAACGGTTGTTGCGGTATTATTCCCGGAAGAAAGTGCAAATGGTGTTAATGGTATTGTCATTATGCTATTGTATCTTCTTGATACATTCTTGAATATTTTATGTGAATTATTAATTTCTAAACAATCAAGATACAATTTCTTAGTATCAGTACTTGTAGAAATTACTGAAATTCTTGTTTGCTTTGTACTGATGTATCGTTTTGCAACAATTGCGACAACATTATTCTTCTGGTTACCAATTGATATCTTAAGTTATATTAACTGGTCTAAACATAAGGATGAAGACAGTGACGAATTAACAGCTGTAAGAAGATTAAAAGGATATCAGGAAGTATTAATTATTATTGCAATTATTGTCTGGACATTTGTTGTTGGCTATTTCCTAAGTGGTTTAAATATTCAAACAGATTTCTTAAATGGTAATGAACAATTAGAAACACTTATTACTTATATTGATGCCTGTGCTTCAGCTGTTGGTGTAGCTAACGGATTATTTATTTTCTTTAGATTACGCGAACAATGGATTGCGTGGTATATTTGCGCATTATTAGAAGCGATTATTAATATTCTAGCTGGCCAATATGTATTATTAGTATTAAAACTTGGTTATTTTACAAATACGACTTATGGATATATTAAGTGGAGCAAGTACATTAAATCACATAAAGAGGAAAAAACACTGTTCTAATTGTTGATAAAAACATACTTAATTGATAAAATAACAGCGATATAAAAAGGTAGGTAATATAAATATGGCAATCGAAGCTGGCGATTTTAAAACAGGCTTAACTTTAATGGTTGATGGCGATCCTTGGGTAGTTATTGACTTCCAACACGTAAAACCAGGTAAGGGTGCAGCTATTTTAAAAACTAAGATGAAGAATCTTAAAACTAATTCAACACAAGAAAGAAACTTCAACGCAAACACAAAATTTGAACAAGCAATGATTGAAAAGAAATCTGCGCAATTCTCTTATTCTTCAGATGATACATATTACTTTATGGATATGGAAACATTTGAAACATATGAAGTTTCAGAAGAACATGTTGGTTTTAACAAGTACTTCTTAATTGAAGGAATGGACGTTATGTTACAATTCTTTGATGGACAAATTCTAGATATTGTTGTTCCTGATAAAGTTGAATTAACAGTAGTTGAAACAACACCTGCAATCAATGGTGCTCCATCAACTCAAACTAAAGATGCTACAACTGATACAGGTTTAACATTAAGAGTACCTCAATTTATTGATCAAGGAGAAAGAATTCTTGTTTCTACATCAGATGGCAAGTATTCATCAAGAGCTTAATTATTAAGCTCTTTTTTAAAATATGGAAAAAAGAAAAGTAGTATTAATTACAGGAAGTGCTAAAGGTATTGGTAAAGCCATAGCTTTAGAATTAGCTAAGAATAGTTATGATATTGTCATCAACTATCATCATTCAAAAAATGAAGCTTTAGCATTAAAAGAAGAAATTATCAACTTGTATCATGTTAACTGTTTAGCTATTCAAGCAGATGTATCAAAAGAAGATGAAGTAGATAAAATGGTACAGATGGTTGAAGAAGAGTTAGGTGGTGTAGATATATTAGTAAATAATGCAGCTATAGATTTATCTAATTTATTTCATTTAAAAACAGCAGATGAATTTAGAAGAACACTAGATGTAAATGTGGTTGGGGCGTTTAACTGTGCGTGTCGCGTTAGAAGGCATATGTTGGAGCAAGAATATGGTAAGATTATCAATATTTCTTCAACTAATGGTATAAATACATACTACCCAATGTGTATTGATTATGATGCAAGTAAAGCTGCATTAATTTCTTTAACACATAATTTAGCAATGCAGTTAGCACCTTATGTTAACGTAAATGCTATAGCACCTGGTTTTATTGGAACAGAAAATGAACTGGATGGTTATGATGAAGAATTTTTAAAGGAAGAGTGTGAGAAAATTCTTGTGGAAAGATATGGCGAACCTGAAGAAGTGGCATATTTAGTAAAATTTTTAATCAGTGATGAAGCTAAATTTATCAATAATACAGTTATTAGAATTGATGGTGGACAAAAAGGAAGTTGCTAATACAACTTCCTTTTTAAAAACATCATTAAGCTTCTTGAATTTTAGTTAATGCAAGTAAGATAGAAAGTTTACCATATTCTAGTGATAAACCACCCTGCATATATAAAGTATATGGTTCAATAACTGGTGCATCAGCACTTAATTCAATTGTACTTCCTGAAGTAAAGCTTCCACATGCCATTACTTCATCAAATGGATAACCTGGCATTGGGGCAGGCATAACTCTAACAAATGAGTCAATTGGTGAAGCTTCTTGGATACCTTGAGCAAATTTAACTAAGTTATCTTTATTACCAAGTTCTACAGTTTGAATAATATCAGTTCTTTGATCATTCCATTTAGGAGCTACATTATTATAGCCAAGTTTTTCTAACATCCATGAAGAGAAGATAGCAGTTTTAATAGCGCTGTTTACTGCACTTGGAGCCATGAATATACCCTTGAAGAAGGCATTATTCTGGTTGAAGTTAGCACCTTGGTTTTTACCAATACCAGGAGCTGTCAGTCTTTCAGCAACCATATGGATTAAATCAGCACGACCAGCAACATATCCACCAGTGGATGCGATACCACCACCTAAGTTTTTCATTAATGAACCAACAACGATATCTGCTCCAACGTGTCCTGGTTCTTTTGTTTCTACAAGTTCTCCATAACAGTTATCAACCATGATAATTACATCTGTATTAACTTCACGAATCTTTTTGATGACATGTTCAATTCTGGAAATTGTTAGAGATTTTCTTGATGAATATCCTCTTGATCTTTGAATTTCAACAAGTTTTACATTGTTTTCTTTTAAACGGTTAACAATTTTTTCTTCATCAAATTCATTGCCGATTAAATCGATTTGCTCATATTTGACGCCATGTGCTTTTAAGGATTGCGTTGAATCACCACATAAGCCAATCATTTCCTGTAATGAATCATATGGTGTTCCTGTTAAAGAAATCATGGTGTCACCATGTTTTAATAAAGAAGAGAAAGTTAAATATAAAGCATTTGTACCACTCATAATTTGTGGGCGGACAAGAGAATCTTCAGTACCTAATACTGTTGCAAAGATTTTTTCCAGTTTATTTCTTCCTTCATCATAGTCACCATAACCATTCATTTCAGCAAAATCAGAATAAGAAACGTTATTTTCAATGAAAGCAGATAATATTCTATTTGAGTTATAAAAAGAAATTTTATCTACTTCATCATACTTTTCTTTTAGTTCAATATCTGATTCTTCAGCTAATTTAAGTAAATTTTTATCTATTTTATCTAAAATCATTTTGTACACTCCTTCAAACACTCAATATTATCTTACATTTATAAATAAAATTCATTGAAAATATTTGTTTTTTCTAAAATATAGTTTTTTTAAATCTTAAGGAAATTTCGTATACAATAAAAATAAATGAAATGGAGAAAAAAATATGGATAACATAAAAGCATTTGTTAAAAATTCAATAAATAAAGATTATACAGCTTTATCCTATGCAATTTCGATTCACAATGATTTAGTAGTAAGCGATGCGATTGGTGTAATAGATAAAAAGAATAATGAGGTAATTACAGAAGATTGTACATTTAATGTAGCATCAATTTCGAAGATGTATGTTACAGTTGCGATTATGCAGTTGGTAGAACAAGGTAAAATCAAACTTGATGATTATGTAGCAGATCTATTACCTAGATTTTATATGCCTGATGAAAGATATAAAAAGATAACTGTTGAAATGTGTTTGAATCATACATCAGGATTACCTGGTACAGAGTGGAAACATTTCAGTACAAAAGAAATAGATGGTGTAGATTACTATGATGAAGTTTATCATTATTTCTCAGTAAATAAATTAAAGGCTGATCCAGGAGAATATGCGGTTTATTGCAATGATGGTTTTACGGTAGCAGAATTAATTGTAAGTGAAGTAAGTGGCTTAGCGTATGAAGAATATGTAAAGAAATATATTACTAAGCCAATAGGAGCTGATTCTACCCGTTTATCTGGTTCTTTAAATTCAGATTATCCTTTAGTAACTGAAGGGGATAAACCTCGTGAATTATTGCTTGTGCGTGGTGCAGCTGGTATTACAACAAGTATGAAGGATCTAGTTAAATTTGGACAATTATTCTTAAATAAAAATAGTATTATCAGTGAAGAATCTAAAGAACTCATGGCAAGAAAATGGGGTAAGACATTCTTGAAAGAAGATGAAAGATCTGATGATTTTGGTTTGGGTTGGGATACAGTATGTTTGAATGTTCCTCATTATGATTTAGGAGAACATGTATTAGTTAAAGGTGGTAATAGTTTCTACTTCTATTCAAGATTAATTATTATTCCTAAATATGATGCTGTATTAGCTATATCGGCTACTCATGATACAAAAATAGATGTACAAGACTTAATTCTACATATCTTTGCAAACTATATGTTAGAAAAAGGGATTAACATAACTGATTATCAAATTCCAAGTGATGATAATTGTTCAGGTGTTTATGCATCAGCTTTTGAAGTAACTAAAGTGTCAATTAATGGTTATACATTATTCTTGCATAGTCTTGATGAAGAGAAGAAATGGTCACTAGTTGATAAAGCAGAATATTTAAATGAATTTACAAATGTGAAAAATGAAGTTTATTCTTTTGCAAAAGACAAAAATGATATGTATCTCATGAAAAAAGTTCAAGGCAAGAATATTCCTCAATATATGAAGATAGAAAATCATCCACAATTAAATGATGTATGGAAAAATAGAGTGGGTAAAACATATATTGTATGTGATGCTACACCATATGATATTGTTATAGGACAAATGTTAATGGCAATTACCGTAGAAGCAGTAGAAGACGTTAGTGGGGCAGTAGCTTTATTTGGTCATTATAGAAAAGGTGGTTTTTCTGATAATGGAATGCGTCAAATACTTGTACCATCTAGTGATAGTATTCTTGATAGTCCACTTAGAACTCCAGCTAATGGTTCTAGAGATCTAATCCATGCAATATTCAGTGAAAAAAATGGTAAAGAATATCTTGAAGCAGCTTCATATAATTATGTAGATGCAAGTTCTTTGGAAGAATTTAATCATCAGACATTTAATGATGATTATAAAAATCAAGTTTATCGTTTTGACCAATTAGATAAGATGATAGAAATACCTTCCCCTCATAGAGTCTTAGTTTTAGATAATGAATTTAACTTGTATTATGATAGTCTCGATGAAAAGGAATATAAACCTATCTCAACAAGTGGTTATATTGTATTAATTTGATGAAAAGAAAGGTAAAACATGAATCAATACCCAATTGTATATATAACAGATGAAGGAAAACAGTGGCTTTTAAAAGGTCAAAGATGGATGTATCGTAATAATCTATTAGAAGAAGTAGATTATTCAAGTGGTGATATTGTACAAATACAATCTAAAGATGGAACTTATTTAGCAATAGGTTTTTATCACGCGACAAGCCATATTGTTGTACGTATCTTAACTGAAAATGAAAATGAGATTATTGATAATTCATTCTTTGAAAAAAGAATTGAAGATGCTTTAAAGTATCGTTTTGTAGTAGAAAAAGATAATCTCGATAACTGCAGATTGATTTTTGGTGATGCGGATTTATTACCCGGGTTAACAGTAGATAGATATAATGATGTTTTAGTTACACAAGTTACTTCTTTCGCTATTGAACAAAGAAAAGACTTTATTTATCAGTTATTACTGAATATTTTGAATGAAAATAATCAAACAGTTAAATATATTTATGAAAGAAATGACGTACAGGCGCGTACAAAAGAAGGTTTAGAACTTTATAAAGGTTTTTATGGTAAGCAAACATGCAGTACAGATTTAGTTATTTCTGAAAATCATTTGTTATTAAATGTAGATATACAAAATGGTCAGAAGACAGGCTATTTCTTAGATCAAAAATCAAATCGCATGCTAATTAGAGATATGGCAAAAGGTTTAAGAGTATTGGATTGTTTTACGCATACGGGTGGATTTGCTTTAAATGCTGCTAAGGGTGAAGCAAAATCAGTAACAGCAGTAGATGTATCTGGTACTGCTTTAGAAGAAGCAAGAAAAAATGCTGAAATAAATCATTTTACAAATATGACTTTTGTGCAGGCAGATGTTTTTGATTATCTTGAAGAAATGAAAGAAGGAGAGTTTGATTTAATCATTCTTGATCCTCCAGCTTTTACAAAAAGTAGAAAGACAGTAAAACAAGCGTATTATGGCTATAAGAGAATTAATCTTGAAGCGATGAAGAAATTAGAAAATGGTGGTTTTTTAGCAACATGTTCATGCAGTAGATATATGGAAACTTCTTTATTTGAACAAATGCTTAAAGAAGCAGCATTAGAAGCAAATGTTTTGTTAAAACAGGTTTCGGTTACGCAGCAAAATCACGATCATCCTATATTATGGTCAATGGAAGAAACTTCTTACTTGAAATTTTTCATTTTCCAGATTGTTAAAGAAAAATAAGAACTGAAAATGGTTGAAATGCTTAGTTTTACTGAAGTTCAGAGGATTGTGATAAAATCCGAAAATGTCGTATCTTATTGCAAAATGATGTAATTTCTTAAGTTGATTGTGTAAAAATGCTGTAAATAAAGAAATAAGGATGAAAGGAATCATATAAGAGCTTTGCGTTGTACACCGAATAATAGTAACAAAGAATCTAAGATACTAGGGAGGTATGAGAGATGACCGTTAAGAGTATTATAAAACAATTGAAAGGTCATAAAATTACTCTTAAAGATATTCCAAAGGAATTGAGTGATGAACTTGAAGTTATTTATGCTGAACGATTATTTGGCTATAGAAAGATTTTGAAGTGTGGATATAACATTATATTGGATCTCTTTTTTGTAGAGGAAGAAATTTCATATTTGAGTGAATTTAGTGAAGAATGTAGTACTAGAAGTGAAACTTTTGACACATTTTCTAAATATTATGAGTATATTAATGGAAATATTTATGAAAATAGTTGTTATCAATTTCTGCCAAATGTACGGCTTGAAGAAATGAAACAAAAAACAGACATTGATGAAGTAAAGCTTTTTAAAAATACACACTTTATTGATTATACTATTGAAGATATAAATTATTCTTCGGATGAAGAAATAACAAAAAGAAATGTTGCATATGCGGAGGCTGAAAAATATAAAAAACAGCTAAAAAAATGGATTGATAAAATAATCGCATGTCAGACAGTAGATGAATTACTAAGGGTAAGGGTTAATTTTTCTAAGTCAAAATTGTCAGAAAAAAAATATTTTTGTGAAACTTTTTTTAATCCGTCAAAATTTATTTTCTGGAATTATATTCAACGAAGTTATGACAATGATAATAAAAAGAATGTCCTTTTGGATTTGCTTGATAGTGGATATGCAAGATATTGGGATATTCAAGCATTGGCATGTGAATATATTTATAGATATGGTTTGAATGATATTTTAAATATCTACCATCCAGACGAATCTTCGTCTGCTGGACTAAGCAAACGAAGAAAACCACTTAGAGATTTTGGAAAACTTTTAGCAGATGGAAATTTGGGGATAAAGTATAAATATGGATTTAATAATTTTTCGCATTATTTTTATGAAGAGAAAAGTTACTTCGATAAAACACATCCAAACTATAATGTAATTTCTGTTTCCTATCGCTATTTTGAAACTTTTGAAGAATTTTTGAAATATAGAAAATACGATCTTTCTAATTGCGACTTGAAGGATGCCGTTGAATTGGTTGTGGATAGGAAAAAATGCAAAATAGATGGTACAACATTATTGCCAGATATTATTACACAGAATGTAGAAAAAAAGGTTACAAAGTCATTTAGTAACATTTGCTTTGATGTTGATATTGAGTGGATTGATACTAAACAAAAAGTTGTTAAAAGTATAGAAGAAAAATTTAGATATTTCTTTGATTTTATATATTTTGTAAAAGGTGATTTATCTGGTTGTGATTTTCTTATGTGTGACTGGTTAATGAATATAGAACCAACATATAAAATTGATTTTACAGGTGCGAAAATTACAAGTAAAGTATGTGATAGATTTGGACTGAAATATGATAAAGTTAAATTAAATTCTGCTCGTATTGGTTCGTTTGACACTACAAAACAATTTGAAGAAGAAACTAGTTTAGTACTTGCGGAAACACATGATTTAGCTGAATTACATGGATTTAATGTAAAGGTAAAAACAATATCTTATATAACAGATTTGCATTTGATGCATAGATTTAAAAATGATGCGGTACAAACCACAAATGATGCAATATATGTATTAAGAAAGATTATAAGAGTAATTGAACAATCTGAAAGTGTGGTTATGATTGGTGGGGATATTTCCTCGGATTTTTCTGTATTTGAAATGTTTGTAACAATGTTACATGATGCAGCGCCTTATAAGACATATATTTTCGTATTAGGAAATCATGAATTATGGGATCATGTTGAACCATTAGAAGATATTATTCAAAAATATAAACAATTATTATCATCATATGGAATGTATCTATTACATAACGAATTACTTTATATGGAAGATGATAGTATAAAAATTGTTCCGTATGAAGAATTGCTTTCAACAGATAAAGATACACTTAGAAAAAAAGTGAAATGTTCTCGTCTTACTGTTTTGGGTGGAATTGGATTTTCTGGGTATAATGATGAATTTAATGCCGATAATGGAATTTATCGGGCAACATTGAACAGGCAACAAGAAAAAGAAGAAACAGAAAAATTTAAGTTTATTTATAAAAAGGTAGAAGATGCGCTATCAGATAAACCAGTTGTAATATTTACACATATGCCGAAAGAAAATTGGTCTGGAAACAAAGAATATCATGATAGATTTATTTATGTGAGTGGACACACACATAGAAATGAATTTTATGATGACGGAAATACAAGAGTATATGCAGATAATCAGATTGGCTACAAAGGCAGTACTGTATATATGAAATCTTTTTTGGTAGATGCTAATTATGATGTATTTGAAGAATATGAAGATGGAATTTATGAAATAACTTCACAACAGTATCATGACTTCTACAGGGGTAAAAATATAACATTGAATTTTTCAAGTGAAGTGCATATTTTGTATATGTTAAAGAAAAATGGTTATTATGCCTTTTTCCATATGACTAAGAGTGGTTCACTTACCATTTTAAATGGTGGTGCAAAAAAGAAGCTTGATTGTACAGATATAAATTACTATTACGATCATATGGATGCAGTTATTGAATTTATCAACGAACCATTAAGCAAATATACAAAATTCCAGAAGATTGTTTCAGATGAGATAAAACGCATAGGGGGAAGTGGAAATATTCATGGATGTATTATAGATATTGATTTTTTTAATCATATATATATAAATCCAAATGATGGTTCTGTTGTTCCTTATATGGCTTATACGATGGTTCAGAAATATGTATATAAAAATGTTCCATCTTTATTGAAAAAGGAATGTCCTAATTTATATGATAATTATTTAAAACTTGTAGAAGATAAGACTTTTAATAATGCGTATGCACTTGAGCCAGTCACAAAATTGGATTTAAAACCAAATGCATATTTTAATACAGATATTTATGAAGTATCCAGACAAATAAAAAAGATGCAAAAAATTTCAGATAATATTTTAAGCATTTGGGTTGATGTTCCAGAAGGAAAAGCTATCGGACATAAAACAAAACTTATTGAAGAAATTTAGAAAAGTAATGTCTGCCGCATGACTTAAAATTTTTTTCGATATTAAATCTGTCTTTAGAACTTTTGTTTAAAATATGGTGAGAAAATAATGGATTATATTTCGTAGTCCATTATTTTTTTGTACTGATTTTCAGATAAAATCGCATTAGTTAATGGCGGCTTTGTCTGTTCTTTGAGTTTAACAATAAATTCTTTTTGACTACATTTCGTATATTCTGGTTTAGTGTTGATTTTACCAATCTTATAATTCGTAACACATTCTAATTTAAATTCCCATGAATACTTCATATAAAATATCCCTCCTCCTAGTTGTCTAGGATTCGGGGTACATATCAGTTATGGACACTTATAGCGGTGGTTTAATTATATTCATGATTGAATAATTTTTAGTTGAAATGAAAAAAATGATAGCGAATAAAGTCTGGGTGTATATAATAGTTATAGAAGCGCAAAAATTTGTTTTTTTGAAAGGAGACATCAATAATGGATATTAAAAAGCAATATTTTGAACTGGCTAAAAAAGGTATTGAAAACGCTTACGAAGTGAATAAAGAAGATATGAAAAAAATAGCTTCTTGTTTAAGAGACGTCATGGAGAATGAGGGGGTTGTTCAATTATTTGGCGTAAAACATGGTGAAGAAGTAGTTAATGAACTATTCTTTAGAGCTGGTGGACTTGTTCCTTTTCATGGTTTAAAACCAATGGAACTAGCTGTACAGGGAAAGTTTGGTAGAGAGTTAATTGATAGTGGTGAAATTTTTGAAACAACTAAATATGTAGATGATTTATTATCTTTATTTAAGATGGATGATAGAGATGCTTGGCTTATTACAAGTTTCTATGGTAATGAACCGATGGCAGTAGAACTTGCAAAACGTGCTAAAGAAAAAGGTCAAAAGGTTATAGGACTTGTAAATAAAGCATCATATGCAAAATCACCAGTAAAACATGAAAGTGGTAAAAAATTACTAGATTATTGCGATTATTCATTAGATATGTGCGCTGAAGAACCTGATGTTGCATTACATGTAGATGGTCATGCTGTAGGACAATTGAGTTCCGTATATGCAAATGTTATTGCCCAGATGTTAGCAGCAGATATTTATCACGCTTTTGAAGAAATCGGCGTTGAAGCACCAGTTCTTTTATCTGCCAATATTGCTGGAGCAGATAAACATAATAATGCATTAACAGACCGTTATAATGGGAGGGTAAGATAATGATTGACGCTAAAACATTTGAAACAAACGTAATTGAATTACTTGATACATTATATGAAACACAAAAAGATAACATGGAAGCTATGGCTGAAACTATGGCTGAATGTATCGCTAATGGTGGTGTAGTGCATGTATTTGGTTCAGGACATTCTGTAGGAATGGGAATTGATATCAAGAATCGTTTAGGAGCCCTTGTACCAATTCATATCATGGAAACAAATGATTTCGTATTAAAAGGTGGCGTTACTCTTGAAGAATTCCACGATAAGGTAAATGTATTTGAAAGACGTCCAGATGTAGCTGAAAAGCTATATAGCTTATATGATATTAAACCACAAGATGTATTTATCGTTATTTCTAACTCTGGAATTAATGGTGTCGTTATTGATATCGCTTCTCTTGCAAAAAAGAATGGTCATAAAGTAATTATCGTAACAAGCATGAAACATACATTAGCTGAAAACAGCCGTCACCCAAGTGGAAAGAAACTATATGAGTTTGGTGATGTCGTAATTGATAACTGTGGTCCTCATGGTGATGCCTTAATTGAAACACCAGGTATAGCTAAATTAACTGCTGTATCTTCTATCTGTAATGATATGATTGCTCAATCTGTAGCTGCAAGAGTTATTGAAATCTTGGCTGAAAAACATATTGAGTTGCCAATACTAACAGAAGATGAAGAACATAATAAAGCGTTAAAAGAAAAATATAAAGATAGAGCATAACTTATACACGAATAAAAAGGGCAGATGGTGCAAGTCATCTGCTCTTTTTTATTAATGATTAATGATGCTTATAAGTAATTACTTTACCAGTCCAAGATTCACGTAAGATATTTTGCATATCTTTAACCATTGGGATACGTGGGTTAGCTGGAGAACATTGATCTTCATAAGCTAAGTAACTTAGTTTTTCAACTGCATTCATCCAATCTTTTTCATTTAGATAATCTAGACTCTTGAAATTCATTGCAATACCAACATCTTTACCTAGATTTGTTACTGCTTCAGCGAATTTTTCTACGCCTTCTTCTACTGTACTAAATTCAATTCCTACAGCTTTGGCAAGTTCACAATATCTTTCATCAGCGTTGTAGTATTTGTATTTTGGCCAGATACCAGGTTTTTCAGGTTTTGTACCATTATAACGGATTGTATATGGTAGTAGGATTGCATTTGCTAAACCATGAGGTACATGGAATTCGGCACCAACTTTATGAGCCATAGAGTGGTTCATACCTAAGAAAGCATTGGCGAAAGCCATACCAGCCATAGCTGAAGCGTTATGCATCTTTTCTCTAGCTTCAGGATCATTTGCACCATTATGTACAGCTCTTGGTAAATATTCAAATACCATTTGAACAGCCTTATATGCTAGAGCATCCGTAAAGTCACTTGCAAGTACTGAAACATAAGCTTCAATAGCGTGTGTTAGTACGTCCATACCAGTATTAGCTGTAATACTTGGTGGTAGAGTCATTGTTAAAGCTGGGTCAATGATTGCTACAGTTGGTGTTAATGAGTAGTCTGTTAATGGATATTTAACATGTGTTTCTTTATCGGTAATAACAGCAAACGGTGTAACTTCACTACCTGTACCAGAAGTAGTAGGGATACATACTAGGTTTGCTTTCTTGCCTAATTCTGGATAACGGAATGCACGTTTTCTAATATCCATGAATTTTTGCTTCAAGTCATCAAAGTTTACTTCAGGATGTTCATAGTATAACCACATACCTTTAGCGGCATCCATTGCTGAACCACCACCAATTGCAATGATTGTATCAGGTTGGAAGGCTTGCATTAAACTTAGACCTTTTTTAACTGTCTGGATAGATGGATCTGGTTCAACGTCACAGAATAGTTCATAAGTAATCTTACCTCTACCACGAGAAGGACGAGATTCAAGCTGGTCAGTTACTTTAGTAACATATCCTAGTTTTACCATTGATTGGTCAGTTACGATAAATACACGACTCATTTCATTCATATCATGTAAGTATTCAATAGAGTTCTTTTCAATATAAATCTTAGAAGGAATCTTGAACCATTGCATATTATTTCTCCTTTGACCAACTTTCTTGATATTTAACAAGTTAACAGTACTGATATTACCAGCAACACTGTTATGACCATAAGAACCACAACCAAGTGTTAATGAAGGAATAAAGGAGTTATAGATATTACCAATACCACCGAATGTACTTGGAGAATTCCAGATAATACGACATGCTTTTACACGTTTACCAAATTCTTTGACTAAGTCTTCATTTGCTGTATGAATAGCTGCAGAGTGACCGATACCGTTGAACATAACCATTTGTTCAGATTTATTTAGACCATCTTCAACGTTTTCTGCTTTAAGCATTGCTAGAACTGGTGACAACTTTTCACGTGTTAATGGTTCATTAGGACCAACTTCTTTGCATTCAACAATCAAGATTGATGTGTCAGGATCTACTTTGAAGCCAGCCTCTTTTGCAATCCATGCAGCACTCATACCAGCAACAGCACCATTTAATTTTGCTGTTTCACATTCTTTTGAAAAGCTTGTTGCGCCAAACATGAATTTTTCAAGCATTTCTTTTTCTTTTGCTGAACAGAAATGAACATTATAGTGAACAAATTCTGCTTTAACATCATCATAGATTTCTTTATCGACGATAACAGCCTGTTCGCTTGCACAAATCATGCCATGATCGAATGCTTTTGACATCGCTATGTCATTAACGGCTTGTTTAATATTAGCAGTTGTTTCAATATAAGCAGGTACGTTACCAGCACCTACACCTAATGCAGGTTTACCACAAGAATAAGCAGCTTTAACCATGGCATTACCGCCAGTTGCTAAAATTGTAGATACACCTGGATGGTTCATTAATGCGCTTGTTGCATCCATGCTTGGATGTTCAATCCATTGGATACAGTTTTCTGGAGCACCAGCCGCAACAGCTGCGTCATATACAACTTTCGCTGCAGCAGCAGAAGAATTCTGTGCATTTGGATGGAAAGCGAAAATGATTGGGTTTCTTGTCTTTAAGCAAATTAATGATTTGAAAATAGCAGTACTTGTTGGGTTAGTAACAGGGGTAATACCAGCGATAACACCAACTGGTTCAGCTACATAAATTAATCCTTTCACTTCATCTTCGCCGATAATACCTACAGTTTTTTGATGGCGCATATTATTTACAACATATTCACATGCAAATAGATTTTTTGTTGCTTTGTCTTCAAAGACACCACGTTTTGTTTCTTCAACAGCTAGTTTTGCTAGCTCACCATGTTTATCTAATGCAGCAACAGAGCATTTTGCAACGATATAATCAATCTTTTCTTGATCAAAGCTTGCATACTCATCTAATGCTTTTAATGCTTTTTGAACCTTAACATCTACTTCTTGTACACCAAGATCAACAGTCTTAGTTGTATCTGCTTTTTTTGAATCTGCCATATATTCCTCCTTGTGAACTAATTCACTACTATGGTTTACCATAGGTGAAAACATATTGCAAGCAAAATGTTAAAAATTTCACAAGATAGCGGTTTCATTGTGAAAAATGCAAAAAATTGTTTAAAAATTATTTAATAGATTACTTCAAATCTGGACTCATTTTCTTTTACAGGACAAACTTTATAACTTACATTTTCTACACGGCTGTAATGTGATCCTGTTTCTAAAGCATGAAGAAAAATATCAAGATCTCTTTCGTGACCCTGGGCAAAAACTTCGACCATCCCGTTAGATAAATTTTTGACAGTACCAGTGATAAAATACTTGTTTGCTATGCTTAAAACATACCATCTAAAGCCAACACCCTGCACAAGTCCTTCAACAATAATGTGATAACGTTTCATGATTCTATTTTATCTTAAAAAAGATATCGTGGTAAGATACTTATGTTAGGTGAGAAAAATATGATTCAACTTTTATTAAATAAAACAAATTTTGATGGTAGATGGGCTGCAGAAACACTATTTACCTTGTTCCATGAAAATCAGAAAGTATTAATTATTCCTTTGTCTCAAAAGACAGGCTGGGCAAGTGATTATGAAGATTATACCAATAAATTTGAACAGGGCAGTGAATATCATGCAGATTTAATTCGTCCCTTTTTAAGATATGGTATTTCAAAGAGAAATATACGTATTTTAAATCATTTTGATTATGATGAAGATTCATTATCAAGATTAATTAATAACTATGACGTGGTTTGCTTTTCAGCAGAAGAAGCATTAGATGCTTATAACTGCTTATTAGATTTAAATATACTAAATGTTTTATCAAACTATGATGGCATTTCAATCTTTTTATCAGGTGCTGCAAGTGTATTAAGTGAGTATTTTCCAGTATATGATGATGACTATGAAACCTTTATAACATATGATGGATTCAACTATATAGAGGGTGTTGATTTAGTCATGGATTATCAGGAAACAGATGAATATCTGAAATATATTATTGAAACAATTGAAGATAGAAATAGAAAAGTACTTATTTGTCCAAAAGATGGTGGGGTTTTATTGACAGACACAAGTACGGAATTACTTGGCAGTGCTTTTATTGCAGATCAAAATGATCTCGATGAAATATATCGTTTATATAGAGAATAAAAAAAGCTCGCATATGTAATTACGTATGCGAGCTTTTTAAAGGGGTATGCATCTTATAAAGAAAATAACATATCTTTATAAGTAGGAATCTTATAGAAGCTAGTAGAAGCGATTACTTCATAAGCATCAATAGATTTACGAACCTGCATCATTTCTGTACAGATAATATCATGAATCTTGATACCTGTTTCATAAGTGTTTCCTTTAGCTAAGATATCTTTATAGTCTTTTTCTAGTTTTAATAAATCGGCATATAAAGTATCCATTAATTCTTTAATTTTGCTTTCCTGATCAAGTAGATATTTAGGAGCATCTTTAATAGCAGAGATGTGATTTGCTTTCCATTCTTCATTCATTGCCGGATTCCCCGACGATTGCCACATACTCGCCCTTTGGAACAGAAAAG
>JABLTN010115980.1_pt1 | contig 16782 bp, 19 predicted proteins | sample 7160141 | NCBI WGS metagenome assembly JABLTN01 (sample SAMN14651226, study PRJNA627086) | human gut metagenome | isolation source: feces | host: Homo sapiens | reverse complement strand
ATGGCGTAAAAATGGCGTAAGCCAAACACGCCGGATTCCGGAAGCCCTTGAAAATCAAGACATTTTAAGGAGATAGAGAAAACTATGAAATTAGGTATCGTCGGCTTGCCGAATGTTGGCAAGAGCACCATATTCAACGCCCTAACCGGCGGCAGCGCCGGGGCTGCCAACTATCCCTTCTGCACCATCGAACCGAATGTGGGCATCGTACCTGTGCCGGATCCCCGGCTGGATAAGCTGTGTGAGATGTACTCCCCCGATAAGGTGACTCCCGCGGTCATCGAGTTCGTGGATATCGCGGGACTGGTGAAGGGGGCCTCCCAGGGCGAGGGCCTGGGCAACAAGTTCCTTTCCCATATTCGCGAGGTGGATGCCATCATCCATGTGGTGCGCTGCTTTAATGACGGCGAGATTGTGCATGTGAGCGGCGAGATTGGCCCGGCGCGGGATATTGAGACCATCAACCTGGAGCTGGTGCTCTCCGACATTGACCTGGTGGAACGGCGGATTGACCGCTGCAAAAAGGCAGCCAAGGGCGGCGATAAAAAGCCGCTGGCCGAGGCAGCGCTCTTCGAACGGCTGAACGAGTGGCTGGGCGAGGGCAAATCCGCCCGGAATTTTCCCTGCACTGAGGAAGAAAAAGAGCTCATCGCCGATTGCCCGCTGCTTTCCAATAAGCCGGTCATCTATGTGGCAAACCTCAGCGAGGCCGATTTTGCGGGCGACCTGAATGAGAACCCGCTTTACCGGCAGGTGCTGGAGATAGCCGAGGCGGAGGGCAGCCGTGTGGTGCCCATCTGCGGCAAGATCGAGGAGGAGCTTTCCCAAATGGAGCCGGAGGACCGGCAGATGTTCCTGGAGGAGCTGGGGCTGCATCAATCCGGCCTGGACCGGTTGGTGACCGCCGGCTATGATCTTTTGGGATTGATCAGCTTCCTCACCGCCGGCAAACCGGAGGTGCGCGCGTGGACGATCACCAAAGGCACAAAGGCCCCGCAGGCAGCCGGTAAGATCCACAGCGACTTTGAGCGCGGGTTCATTCGGGCGGAGGTTGTTCCCTACGAAACTCTGATCGCGTGCGGCTCCCTGCAGGCGGCCAAGGAGAAAGGACTCATCCGCAGTGAGGGCAAGGAATATGTGATGCAGGACGGCGATGTGGTGCTGTTCCGCTTTAATGTTTGAGGAAGCGCCGGCGCTCGCCCCCTATGGCAGGGAGGGCGCCGGTTTTTATGGAAAGGGAAGCATGCAAGGAAGGGGGCGGCGCCCGTGCCGCAGGATAAGCGATACCGCAGCGGGAGCGCAGCCGCCGGCGGCGGAATGCTGACGCTGTGGCTGACCATGCGGGCCAATGCGTGGCTGCGGCAGGAGTGGCTATCCCTGCTGACGGAAACTGCTGCGGAGGGAATAGGGCTGGTGCTGCAATTTCTCATGCTGGGAATCCCGCTGGCGGTAACCATAGAGCTGCGGCGGCGCTCTGCCGCCCAGCCATGCCCACTGCGAGAAGGACAAAACGGCAGCCTATGGCTGGTGCCTGCCGGGTTGGCGGTATTACTGGGGGCTAACTTTCTTACCCTGTTACTGCAAGATATGCTGACCGGATCCGGGATGTCCACCCCCACGCCGCTACCGGAAGAACCCCTAGCGATCATTTTTTCGGCGATCGGGTCCGTTCTACTGCCGGCGGTGATGGAGGAGCTGCTGTTCCGCGGGGCAGTGCTGCACGCGCTGCGCCCGGCCGGGGAAAAGCTGGCGATATGGCTCTCCGCACTGTTATTTATGGGGGCACACGGCAGCCTTTCCCAATGGCTGCCCGCACTGGCAGCCGGATTGGCGCTGGGGATCGTGACCTTTTATACCGGAACGCTGCGCTGGGCTATCTTGATCCACCTGTGTAATAATATCATCGCATGGGTGACCACTTATTTTCCCTCACCGCTCACAGCCATTCTACTGCCGGTTGGACTGCTGATTTTAGGCGGCATTGCGCTGCTCCGTCTGCGCAGGATGCCCCGATGGGCTCCGGCACGCGGGAACCCCCGGCTGGGGGTATCGGTACCGCTGGTGTTGGCGCTGTTATTGCTGTTGGGGAACGCACTGTTCCCTGCTGTTTAGATTCGTACGGAGAGCTGGGTAGGACCCCACAGAGACCCATGTGCTCTCTCCCCAATAATCCTGTTGAAGGGAGCCAAAGGATGGACCACGAAAAGTACATGCGCCTGGCCCTAATAGAGGCAAAAAAAGCCGCCGCTGCCGGAGAGATCCCAGTAGGTGCGGTGGTGGTGTGTGGCAATACAGTACTGGCCGCTGCCCGCAATGACCGGGAAGTGACCCATTCTCCACTGGGACACGCCGAGGTGCGTGCCATAGAGATGGCCTGCCAGGCCCGTGGGGACTGGCGGCTGGATAACTGCACCCTGTATGTCACACTGGAACCCTGCCCCATGTGCAGTGGAGTGATCCTGAACGCGCGGGTGGGACAGGTGGTGTATGGTGCCGCCGACCCACAATACGGCTGCCTTGGCTCCCGGTTAAATCTTGCACACCTTGACCTGGGGGCCGCCCCTCGGCTGACCGCCGGTATACTAGCGGAGGAATGCTCCGCTCTGCTTTCGGATTTTTTCCGCGGGCAGCGACAGGGATAAGGAGGAACCATGCTGTATCACGCTTCGCCCATTGGCGGGCTGACCGAGCTGCGGCCACACATTTCCAACCATGGCATCCCACTGCTGTACTTTTCACAAAAACGAGAAAACACCTTTGTTTACCTTTCCAACGCCGTGGAAAAGTACTGCCGGGAAACTGGCTTTGCATACAACGGTCCATGGAAAAAGTGGGGACCCTACGGCTTTACCGATGATGGCAGGCAGCGGCTGGAGGAATACTACCCAAACGCATTGGAAGAAACCTATCGAGGCGTTTCCGGTTACATCTATACGGTGGAAAAGGTGATCCGGCGGGGGCATCCTGTTCCTATCCCCGATACCGTAACATCCCGCGGGGCGGTGGAAACGACCGGCTGTGAATTTATCCCGGATGCGTGGGAAGCCATTTTGCAGGCGGAGCAAGAGGGATTGCTGGTACTGCGTCGCTACGAAGAAATGACTGAAAGAGAAGCAGACTGGCTCCGGCGGACGGTACGGGAGGAGTATCGCCAGGCGGAGGATCACCCAGAATACCAACACTTCCTGCGGGATAAGTTCGGTATTGACCCGGAAAGCTTATAATATAAAACAAAAGCACACCTTACCCCATGGTGGGGAGGGTGTGCCTTTTTTCTTTTTTCACTTTGTTCAGCGGGAGAGAACGGGCCGCAGGCCACCCGCCGAAGGCGGGCCAGCGGTCGTAGACCGCTGAAACCATCCGAAGGATGGTTTGGCCTGCGGCCCAATGTTTCGGTTTGCAGAAACCCACAAAGCACCACGATCAATCCGGGATGGTAGGCACGGCTTCCGGCGGGATGGGGCAGGTATAGCCCTCCGCGGTGCGCCCCGCAAATTCCGCTTTGGCAGCGGAAAGCAGTTCCGGCCGCTCCAGCAGATCAATGGCCGCGGCACATAGCACTTTACCGGCGGCAATTGCCGCTTTATGCCCGATGGATGTTTTTCCGCAGGAAACATTCTGCCAGCTGTGGCCAGGACAGCCATTGGGCCAAGATGCCACATGCAGCTGCGCCGTGGGGCACTGCCAGCTGACATCCCCCACATCGGTAGAGCCAGGGCAAAAGGCTTCCCCGGTGAAAAGCGGAAGCAGCACATCATTCATAGCGGTACCGGGCAGGAGCGTTTTTACCCGGGCGGCATAATCGGCATTTTCGCTGCCGCTGCCCGGGATATGGCCGCCAGCATCATAGGTTGCGGCAAGCTCAGCGGCAAAAGTCATTTCCTGCGAGGTATGTTGGGGCACACCCACTTCGGCAAAGTTCTGGTGCAGCAGAGCTTCCAACACATGGTTGGGGATGGTCTCCGCCACGCCATCAATGAACTTCCGTTCACAGGTGGTGCCGGTCATCAGGGCAGCTCCGGCAGCGATATCATCCACCCGTTTTTGCAGCTCCACCGCCTTTTTTACCTGCGGGGAGCGCACCATATACAATACTGATGCTTTGGACTGCACCACATTGGGGCTGCAGCCGCCGCCATCGGTCACGGCATAGTGGATGCGGGCCTGCGGTTCCATGTGCTCCCGCAGGAACTGCACCCCCACATTCATCAATGTTACCGCATCCAAGGCACTGCGGCCCCGCTCCGGGTTCCCGGCCGCATGGGCGGCCACCCCGTGGAAAATATACTGCACCTGAATGCAGGCATTGCTGGAGCCGGTCGCGGCCTCGTTGCAGTCATCGGGGTGCCAGGTCAGAGCAGCATCTAAGCCGTACCACAGCTTTTCCCGCGCCATAAAGGCTTTGGCCGCGCCGCCTTCTTCGCCGGGGCAGCCATACAATACTACCGTACCAGGGGCACCACTTTGCTGCAAATAATGCTTGATACCCAGTGCCGCCGCCAAAGCGCCGGCCCCCAGCAGATTATGTCCGCAGCCATGGCCGGTCCCACCGGGGGTCAGTTCCTGCTTTTTGATACTGCCGCCCAGCTGGGAAAGCCCGGAAAGGGCATCATACTCCGCCAGAATGCCAATGATGGGACGCCCGCTGCCGTAGCTGGCCACAAAGGCGGTGGAGATGCTACAAACTCCCTCCTCCACGGCGAAGCCTAGTTCTTTCAGTATTTTGCAGTATAGAGCAGCGGACCGCACCTCCTGCAAGGAAAGCTCGGCATATTCCCAAATCTGATCGGCAACGGAAGCAATCAGTTCTTTATTCTCTTCAATGGTGTCCAATGCCGCTTTTTTTAGTTCTTCCATGTTATCACAGCACCTTTTTTAGGAAATTTTGCAGTCGAGGGCTCTGCGGATTGGTAAAGATGACTTCCGGGGTTCCCTGTTCGCCCAGCTTGCCCTCTTCCATAAACAGCACCCGGCTGGCTACTTCGCGGGCAAAGGCCATCTCGTGGGTGACAATGACCATTGTCATCCCCTCATGGGCCAGTTCCCGCATGACCTCCAGCACTTCGCCTACCATTTCGGGGTCCAGGGCGGAGGTGGGTTCATCAAACAGCATCACTTCCGGTTCCATGGCCAGCGCCCGCACAATGGCGACCCGCTGCTTCTGCCCGCCGGAGAGCTGCGCCGGATAGTCATTAGCACGGTCGGCTAGGCCAACCCGGCCCAGCAGAGTCATGGCTTTTTGTTCTGCTTCGGCCTTGGGCACCTTTTTGATGCGGATAGGAGCCATGGTGAGATTCTCCAACACCGTTTTGTGTGGGAACAGGTTGAAGTGCTGGAACACCATGCCCATCTTTTGCCGGTGACGGGGCAGATCGACCTTTTTGCCGGTGATCTCCACGCCATCCACCTTGATAGAGCCGGCGGTTGGTACCTCCAGCAGGTTGAGACTGCGCAGGAAGGTGCTTTTGCCGCCGCCGGAGGGACCAATAACCGCAATGACATCGCCCCGGCAGATATCCACCGTGACGCCATCCATGGCGTGAACGGCGCCGCCATTATAGTACTTTTTCAGATCCGCTACTTCGATAATCTTCTGCGCCATTTACGCCACCGCTCCTTCCCGCTTTGATTTGCGCTGCCGCGCCGTACCGCTTTGCCGGTCGCTGCGCTGCATCTTGTGCTCAAAGTGCCCAAACAGCTTACTGAGAGCAAAGGTCATGATAAAGTAGATGATACCGGTGATGACCAACGGCTCGATGGGCAGGTAGGTGGCGCCCCGGATTTGGAGATATTGGGTCATCAGGTCGCCAATGAAGAAGGTGGAGGCCAGCGAGGTATCCTTGATGATCATGATGAATTCATTGCCCAAGGCCGGAAGAATGTTCTTGACCGCCTGCGGCATGATAACGAACCACATAGCGCCCCGTTCGCCAAAGCCGAGGCTAAGCGCCGCTTCCCGCTGGCCGGGATCGACCGCCTGAATGCCGGAACGAATAACCTCCGAAACATAGGCGGCACTATTGCAGATGAGAGCAATGGCAATACACAGGAACTTCTGCTTATTGAGGGCGGGTATCAGCATGGGCAGCCCGAAGTAAAAGAAATACAGCTGCAGCAGCATGGGGGTACCGCGGATCACCTCGATATAGATGGTGGAAAGCCAGCGCAGCGGCGCTACCTTGGACATCTTCATGAGGGCAAGCAGCGAAGCAAACACCACACCGCCCAGCACCGTAATGGCGGAAAGCAGCAATGTGTAGCTGACGCCATCAATGAGGTACTTATCCCAATATTTGAGGAAGATGGCTGCCATCTTCTCAAAATCGCAAAATTTAGCTCCTGTCATATGGTCATTCTCCCTTTAGCACGGCCGCCGGAGCCCTAAACGGCTCCGGCAGTCAATCGATAATGTCTATCTTCTTATCAATCCAGCGTCAGCTCCTTGGCGTTCTCGCTCTTGCCCAGCTCGACGGCCGCATCATACCAGGTGCCGTACAGACCGGCTTCATACGCCTTGGCCAGCGCGGCATTGACAGCTTCCAGCAGCTCGGTCTCGCCCTTGGTCATCAGAATAACATTGGCCTCGTACTCAGCCTTGACCTCGAACTGGAACTCACAGATGACAAGATCGGGGTTGGCACCGATGATCATATCGGCATTACCCTTGGCCACCGCCAGCGCCTCAATGTTGCCGGCTTTCAGCTCCATGACGCCCACGGCAAGGTCACCGATGGTGATGGGGTTGGCATCCGGGATCTGCTCGGTCAAAAGCTGCATCTGCAGGGAGGCATTCTGCGCGCCGACATCCTGCCCGGCAAAGTCCTCTACCTTGGTGTACTTGGCGGCATCCTCTGCCTTAATGAGCAGTACCTGCTCGGTCTCGTTATCGCCGGCATAGTAGTAATCGGAGATCTCGTAGTTTTCGGCTCTGGTCTCTGTCCAGCTGTAACCGGAGATGGACATGGGAACGGAGGCCGTGTAAACAGCAGTCTGGCTGGCATCAAAGCTCATTGGCTCGATGACAAGGGAAACACCCAGTTCCTCGGCAATAAACTTGGCGAGGGAAACATCAAAGCCGACATATTGTTCCTGGCCAGTCTTGCTGGAATCCACAAATTCCATCGGGGAGAAATCGGGGCTGAGCGCCACATGCAGCTCGCCCTCTCCCTTGATTTTTTCCAGCGCGTTGGCATAGGTGGGGGCAGCGTTGTCACCGTCATTGCCGCCATTGTTCGCGGCCGGGGTATCATTGCTGCCGCAGGCCGCCAGAGCCAGTACCATCATTAGGGCCATCAGCGTCGTAATCAGTTTTTTCATGTTCATTTCCATCCTTTCTTGATTCTCTCCCGTGCGGGAGCCTTTTGGGTTGATTGGTTTTCACCGGGAGGAGCGTCTCTTGTTGATATTGCATACTTTATCACTAAATATTCATTATGTCAAGCTGTTTTATGAATATTTATTCGCAAATATTCAAGTTTAGTGAATAATCATACAACGCAGCACGCTGGGGCGCAGGTTCTGTGCGTTTTGCCGCAAAAAGATACGCTGCCCCTGGCCTTTCGGCCAGGAGCAGCGTATCTTTTATATCTGGAGAGGGGGAAATGTCAGTGCTTCTTCAGTGCTTCATAAATACCGGCCGATTCCAGCTTGGGGCGCAGCAGCGCTGCCAGCAGGTTGGAAACCACAATGGCAAATACGGCATTGATGCCGCCGGTAAGCATCTTGGGAACAGTGGCAATGAATGCCGCAGAAAAGACACTGCCGCCCAGGCACAGCACGACAATGCTCTTGCCAATATAGAGGAGCCAGTAACCCACGGCACCACAGATAGCAGCGACCCAGTTGCGGGCTTTATTTTTGCCGGCTGCACCGCCTGCGTGGGCTATGCCGCCGCAGATGGCACCCATGGCAAAGAAAAAGATGAAGGTGAGCCACGCGCCGGCGGCCCATTCAGGATAGGTCAAATCGAACAGGGCGGAGCCAATACCTGCCGCCAGGCCGCCAGTCCAACCGCCGAACAGCAGCCCGGTCAGCAGGCAAATGGCATTGGCAGTCTTGAGCTGTGTGGTGCCGGTGGGGGTGGGAATACGAATGCCCAGGAACATGGTACAGACAAACACCATAGCAGCCATCAAGCCAATGATAACGATGCGGTACAGGGTAAAACGGGAATTTTTCATAGGGTAAGCTCTCTTCCTCTCTGGGGATTCCTCGGCTTACAGCGTGCGGTAGCCTCGCGGCAGCTCCTTTTGGGTCAGCCAGCCCAGTGTGCGCTCCAGCATTACTCCCTCGCGAGAATCGGCGCCGTAGCCAAAGGTCGTTTTTACGGTGATCTCCACATACCTCGTTGCCCGGTCCATCGCCATAGCAGGGCTGTCGCCCTGCATCAGGCCGGCTGTCAGCACTGCGGCAAACAGATCGCCCGTGCCGGGATAACGCACCGGCAGATATTCGCTTACCGATTTCCAGTAGCCGCCGCGTTCCCGATCATAACACAGGTTGGCATATTCCCCGGTGGTAAGCGCTGCCCCGGTGATAACCACTACCCCCGGCCCCAGGGCCGAAAGCCGTGCCAGCAGGCTGCGGGCCTGCCCCAGCGAAAGGGGGGCCGTATTCGGCTCCTCACCCAGCAGCCGTGCTGCTTCGGTCAGGTTGGGGGTGATAACATCGGCATGGGTGGCCAGCTCCCGGATACCCTGTACCAGTTCCGGCGTAAAGCCGTGGTACAGCTTGCCGTGGTCGCCCATCACGGGGTCCACCACCTTCATGGCCGCGGGCCATTCCGCAAAGAGCCCCTGGCACAGCGCAACCTGTGCCACCGAGCCCAAATAGCCGGTGTAGACGCACTCCATGGGCAGACCCAGTGTACGGTAATGCGCCAGCGCTTCGGTCAGGTAGTCGGTTAGGTCGCGACGGGCCGGGGTGCCAAAGCCCCCGGTGTGGGTGGATAATACCGCAGTCGGCAGCGGGCACACCTGCACCCCCATTACCGACATGGCCGGCAGAATAACGGAAAGGGAGCAGCGGCCCAGGCCGGAAAGATCGTGCACAGCGGCACAGCGGGCAGGACGGTCAGTTCGGTTCATGGATGATCTCCTTTTGTGATTCAATCATATTCCGCCGTCAGGCAAAACGCAAAGCGGCAGCGCCCGGCTGGAAATTTTCCGTTTTTGGTTAAAATATAATATGATAATAACTATTTTCCGCGCAAAATACAACATCTTAGCCATGGAATTTTGGCCGGTTTGAACGACGGTTTTTGTGTATGATATCAATTGTCATAGTTTGTTTTATTATAAAATCACTTTTGTTGTGTAAATAGTAGAACCTGTATTTCCAAACATTACAGCGGGTAGCAGCCCTGGCCCGGTGCAAACTAACCACGCAGACAATGAAAAGAGAGAAAAAGTTCTGCCGGAAGGGGTTATGAATTATGCTCTTCACAAGCAAAATACCTGCCGCCATGACCGGCATCGCTATGGCGGCCGCCACAGCCGGCACCGTAGCCTATGTAATGAACCACACCACCCCGGCACAGCGCCGGCGGGCCATCCACCGCACCGCCAGCCGCATGAGCGCGGCACTGGACCACATGGCTGATACCGTGTGCCGCACCATGATGGGATAACCTCCCATCCAAGCCAAAGGAGCCGACCCTTTTACTGGGCAGCTCCTTTGGTAATACATATTAAAAGGCGTAATTTAATCTTTTTCCAGCCGCAGGGCCGCCACCGTAATATCGTCCGGTTTTAACTCTCGGCAGCGCAGGCGGGCGGCTTCCGCGATACGCCGGCACAGCTCGGCAGGGTCCTCCCCCTCCCAGGCAGCCAGCTGCTCCTCCACCCAGGGTTCCTCGGTGGGAACACCATCACTTACCATCAGGATGAGATCCCCCTCGCGCAGGTCAAAGCGCCGTTCCACCGGCTCCACACAATCCAATATTCCAGCCGGCAGGCTGGTGGCTTCCAGCCGCATGGCACGCCCCTGCCGCCGTAAAAAAGTGGGGGCCGCTCCGGCCTTATAAAATAATGCCGTACCGGTGTAGCAATCCACTACCGTAGTATCCAGCGTTGCCAGTGATTCCCGGCCACCCTTCACCATCAGGGCGCTGTTTACCAGCCGCAGGGCACTGCCGCAGGGGATTCCCGCCTCCAGCAGCCGCCCCACCAGGTTGCACAGCATTGCGCTATCCAGCGCAGCAGGCGCGCCGGTGCCCATCCCATCGGAAAGAATGAGCGCCTGTATACCCTCTTCTCCCTTTACCAGCCGTAGCGTATCGCCGCAGGTACCGTTTTCCTCTGCGGGGAGCTGAACCTGCCATTGACCCAGTGTGTAGCAGGGCTTTTCTCGGTAGGTCAGCAGCAGGGCACCATTCTGCTGGCTGCGGGCAGGCCCGGCCATTTCCAGCCCTGCTTCCGTCGTGATAATCTTCCGCAGTCTTTCGGCATCCACCCGCTGCAGCAGCGCTGCCGGGAATGCTAACCGCACCGTCAAGTGACCGGCGGTTGTTGTCCAACACAACACCTCCCGCAACTCTCGCTCCACCGCCAGCAGGGCTTCCGTAATGCGCTGCGTCAGGCCCTCCCCGCATGGGGTGATCCCGCAAGAGTACTCCGAAAGGCCGGTCAATGTCCCGGCCAGCCCATCAAACTGATCGGTGACGATGCTGCGTACCCGCGCCGTTCGCACCCGCTGCTCCTCTCGGGAAAGATAGCCTGCATACTCCTTTTCCAGCGCTGCGGCCAGGCGTTCCCGGCTGGGGCATCGGTCATTCAGCCCCGCCAGGGTCTCCGCCGGGATGTGATTCTCTTTTCGGTAAGCTGAAAGCCCACGACCCAGTGCTTCCACCGTATCGCCATAGTGCTGCTGCCAGCAGATCATCTGGTACAGACAGCCTTTGCAGTACCGGTTGGCCAGCCGGTCAAAAAGCATTTCCGGGTTTTCAGCCGTGCTTTTTTGCAGGTGGTCTGCCACCTCCCTGGTGGTGGAGGAAACCTCCCGCAGCGCAGTGGCTGCGGCCTCCAACCGATCGCTCAGGATCAGTGGCGCGATCTTCTGTTCCCGCCCGGGGGCAATGAGCTGGCCCGCCCGGCGCGGCACCGCCGCCGGCAGCAGCCAAAAGATTCCCGCCGCCAGCAGGACCTCCAAAAAGCCTGTTACACTGCGGGAGGCCAGCATGGCAAAAAAGCCATAGCTGATAGCCAGCGCCAATACGCTGCCCAGCCGCCCCAGCGGCGCAAACAGCCCGCACAGCAGCCCCCCAACCGAAAAGCAGGTGATGGAAAGGGTAAATTCCCCGGTGGAGAAGCCCACTACCAGCCCGCAGATCACCCCGATGAGTGTTCCGGCACGACTGCCTGCACCCGCCGCCGCAATAAGCAGCAGCACGGAGGCCGCCACCCGCCCCAGCGATACCCCGGCAGCACTGATACTGCACAGGCCCATCAAGCACAGCGCCGCCGCTACCGCCAATGAAGCCGTAAGGGTGCGCTCCCGCGGGGTTTTACGGTCAGGTTCCAGCAGAGCCAGGCCCCTTTGCAGAAAGACTGCCGCAGCCCCGGCCATCAGTAGGGAGGTCATCCACAGCAGCACATCATACACCAGTGGGTGGCGGTATGCTCCGGGCAGAATGACCGCTGCGGTCAAACCAATAAGTACCCCTATGACATTCTGCCAAGGGCGGGCTTTATGGGTAATAACCGCCAGCAGCTGGCGCAGCCCCACCGCCAGCAGTGCCGCCAGCGGGTACTGCCAGGCCGCCGGGGGAGCTGCCATCAGCAGGTAGCCTAGGGCCGCCCCCAAAAGCGCCGGTACAGTCATTCTGCGGGGAGCCGCTGCCGCATAGGCCACCCCAAACGGCGCTACCTCCCCGGTGATGCGTCCCATGGCCGTCATCAGCCCGCCTAGGAATGCCGCCCCGCCCGCTAAAAGGCGGTCATCGTTTTGCAGGGTGTTTAATATCCTGCGCGGCCAGGAAAGCCCGCTTACTTCCGTCATGTGATCCATCATGGTATTTTGCACTTCCTTTGGGGTAAAATAGTTGTCCGCTATTATCTTACCCCCTGCCCTACGCCGTATTTTGCCGCAGGCTGGTGTCGTATTCAGGCGGCTTTATGGGCAAACCGATATAATTTCTCCTTTATAGGGCAGTAAAAAGGCTCCGCCATCTGCGAAGCCCTTTCATCGGTTATTTTTCGTCCTTACGGTCCTTATGATCACGCAGGATCTGCAGCACATTGGCCGCGATCAGCAGCGCCAGCGTCACCGCCAGCGGCCAGCTGGTTCCAGGGTGGTGCGCCAGGCAAATCGCCACGATCACTGCCGCCAGAGTACAGCAAATTGTTTCCGCCCGGACCAGGGGCGTTTGTTTTTTCGGCAACATTTTATTCTGTCGCCTCCTCCATATTCGGCTTTTCTTCCGGTTCGGTAGGTAGCAGCCCCAAACGACGCTGGGCATGGCGCAGCAACCGCTTGTCATTGGCAAAAGAAACCAGCTCGGCAGCGCGGGAAAGCGGCGCCCACATGATCTCGCTGATCTCCTCCTCCTGCCGGACCAGCTTTTCCTGCTCGGTGGTGCCCAGGAAGTATACCACCTGTTTTTTTACCCCGGGCTTCGGGGAATATTCCACACTCTCCCGGAATCCATCCATCAGTTTGATGCCGGTCAGCCCGGTTTCTTCCCTCACCTCGCGCAGGGCGGTCTGGCGCTCGCTTTCGCCGGCCTCCACATGGCCTTTGGGGAAGGACCAGTGCCCGCCAAAGCGGTGGCGCAGCAGTACTACATACAGTTCGTCCACCTGCTGGCGCAGCACCAGCACGCCGCAGGATTTTTCTCGTTTCATCATATTCTGTTTACTTCCTTACTACACCCGCCGGGGCGCTAAAATGGACAGAGCCATGCAGCGGCTCCGGTGCCTTCGGCACAAATATGAGTAGATTATAACACTTTACCACCGGCGTGGGAAGTCCCCTACCCAAACTTTTTCCGTTGACAAAATCTCCCCTAACGGGTAGAATGAGGATTGCAAACAATGTTTCCGTAGCTCAGCTGGATAGAGCGACCGCCTCCTAAGCGGTTGTTCAATCCTCACTATTTACAATTTCATTTGATATACGCGCCAATAGCTCAGTTGGATAGAGCGTCCCCCTCCTAAGGGGAAGGCCGGGGGTTCGAATCCCTTTTGGCGCGCCAGATAATAACGCCGAAAGCCTTTGTTTTCAAGGGTTTTCGGCTTTTTTATTGAGCAGTAAAAGAAAAAATAATCAAGCTTCGCTTGGAGAGGTTTTTCTCTTTTATTGCTGCAAGGGAATCATGGTTCGGGTGTTTCGTATCTCTTATATTATACAGTAAATTCAGTGGTTTTGTACAGTAGCTAAATATTTAGGTGATTAGCGGCGTTAAATACGGTTGGTGTCGGATGACCTTTATTTGCCCGAATTATTCTTTTCGTACATGGCGATGGCAAACTCAAGCATCTGTTTTCCGGCTGAATCAGAAGCCACTTCCTCAAGTTTTTTTGCAAAATCTTCATCTTTCAGAGAGATTGTCACTTTGGATTCAGAATCCGATTTGCCAGAGCGACTAAGGAATTTTCCAATCGCTTTTGCTGTGTCAATTCTTACGCTGTCCTCCGGCGTTTCGTAATAGTCCTGTATCGTACTCAACTGACGATGGGCGGTATCCTTAGCCAAGCTCACATAGTCATGCCTGTTATAATCAAGTTTTTTTGTGATTGAGAAATGCCTTAGGCTATACAGGTCTACTTTTGGAAGTCCTAAAGGCTCATAGAGTGAACGGAACATATCATCGGCGTATTGTGAACTGATATGCGTACCATCCTCGTGAGCAAATATCAAATCATCATCAATGTAGCTGTCTCCTGCAAGCTGCTTATGCTGATTCTGAACAAGCCTGTAATCACGAAGCATGAAAATGACTTCCGGCGCTATATAGATTCTGTCCGTCTTTGCTTCGATTTCCTTTTCCGTCTTGGTAACATGGAAAACTGCTCGTCTCTTTGCATCCGGTCGGGTGCTGCGAACTTGGTCGAATACTTTGAGAATCCCCCGACCATTTGTTTCTTTAATAAATTTCTCAGTGCGGTAAGTCAACTCCTTGTAGTTACGAATATAGGACGGTTCATGCTTGTCCTCGTTATCGTATAAATCAGACCATGTTAAAGCAAGACATTCTCCAATACGGCTGCTCAGTGCCACCATAAGGCTGATTAGAAGCTTGAGCTGTGGATCGGAACAGTTATCATACGCAAAATTAAACTGTTCTTCTGTCCACACCTCACGCCTGCTTGACTTCGGTTGCTTTACAGTCACACCCAACATGGGGTTTTCTGTGATAAGCTCCAATTCGTCCGTAGCGTACTTAAATGCTCGGCTGATGATTTTCTTGCAATCATAAACAGTACGCTGTGATACCCTTGCCCCATTTGTCTTATGATTCCCGTTGGCTTGCGGTAATTGAAGCATATCCTTGAAGCCCTGTCTCATATCGACACGGGTTATTTTCCATATAGGGAATGAACCAAACACAGGAACAATGTAATTACGAATCTTACCGATATTCGCTCTGTAAGTGCCCTCGTCCCATCCATATCTGTCTCCGATGGTATGCAGATACTTAGTATGCTCGGCATAGGCATACAAGAGCTGTTCAACGGTCTCTATCTCCGTTTTATCAACTTTGGAAGCCACCGTTGTGCCCTTGGCAGCCTTATGTTCCTTTTCACGGAGCAGAAGATAGGATACGAACTGGTTTTTCGCACGTTCGTTATTCACTGTTTCGGTGGTCTGGTGTTCCTTACCCTCGGAATCAAGATACCCGTAGCGGATGCGCCAGTTGTCATTGGTAGCGTTAATTTTGGTTGGCTCGCTATGCCACAAATATTCAGCTATGTCTTTCTTCTTAGGTTTTCTGCCCATACCAGACGTTAGAACTCGTTCGGATGATTGTTATACCAATCTTCAAAACTGTTCTTGTCGATACGAAGATATTTCCCCACCATGAATACACGAAAATCATTGTTTTTCTGATGCTTTTTGATAAAGTTGCGGACACTTTCCTCTCCGACACCATAGATGTTCATAATGTCCTGCACAGAGTAGTTGCGACACTCCATGATAGACGGGGTTACTCCTGCCATAGTATTCATCTCCTTTGTTATTACTGATTGAACACGGCTCATTTCAATCGTAACGTTTTCGTTACGTTTATTATTGTACTACTGTACACAACCGTTGTCAACACGATTATAACGGAAACGTTACGGATAAATGTATTTAAGCCGAATACGAATGGTTATCCTTGATTTCTACATAGAATAATGCTATCATTTAAGGTGTATAGCTATAGCAACACAGTTGGGAGGAAGGGCAATGAGCTTTTGGGATATATTTTTAAGTGATAAAAAGTCAGAAAGGCGTCTGGGCACTGGACTGAAAATCAGACGAATCCGTTCGCAGAAAAAGATATCTGTTGTTGAATTGGCAACTGCTTTAGGGGTAAATGAAGCTGCTATAAGGAACTATGAAATCGGATACCGTCAAGCTTCAAGAGATAAGTTAGAATCAATCGCTCAAAGACTCGGCGTGCCAGTAGAAACACTTATTGACCGCCAGATCGACAGCTATAATGATGCTGTACACATCTTGTTTGAACTGTCCGAGAAATACGACCTTGTTCCCATCGAACTTCCGCAAGAGCCTAAATATGCTATCCAAACCAAAAATGAGGTAATTCTTCAAGCATTAGAAGCATGGTATAACAAGAGACGCAAATGGGAGAATGGAGATATCACACAAGCCGAACTGCAAGAGTGGATGGATGCGTTCCCTTTACAGTGCGACGAAAATGAATACCCGGCAGAAAAAGTTGAATCCCACTATACAGACTTTGAGCGTATTATGGGGCTGAAATCTGCATTGGAGCAGATGGACATGATTGTGAATGACAATGTAGAGCTAATCTTGGATTGCATGGCTCATAAGGACTATAAAACGGTTTGTGAGCATTTGAGAACGTTTAAAGCCACTGTCCATACGCTGTTACAGGTTGATATCAAACGATACGGAAAATAAAGAAATCACAGGCGATTCCTACTGCATTACGCAAAGGAGTTGCCTGTGATTTTTGTTACTTGGGTTCGATGGAGCAGCGGTCTAATGAAAACTCCAACAATATACCAATCAGTTCATTTCGGCTGCGCCCTGTCTGAGCCGATATTTCATCAATGCGCTGCACAATGTCCTCTCTGATACGAACAGAAAAGGTCTTATAACCGTCATCCCCCTTGGGACGTTTCGGATGAATTATCAATTTTTCCTCTTTCATGCTAAATCACCTCTATGTTAGATTTTATGTTTCCATAGATGTGATTTATATGTTATAATTTATGTTATAAATTATATTGGAGGGATTGAAATGAACTCGGACGAATTATATACGCTGAAAAGTATGGTGCTTGATAACTACGAGCAGTACCATGACGGTCTTAGAATACTCTTAGAAAGCGATAAGGGGCTTTACAAGGCGTTTGGACAGTCCCCCCGGACAAAGTACCTAAAGACGGAGAACTTCTATTTAACGTCAAAAGAAATTTGTGCCTGCCCGCCTTCGCATATTCTCTCGGTTTCCCATTTTTACTTTTTGAAAAACGCTACTACAACAGCGCCAGGGCCCGCATGGGTTCCGATCACACTTCCTACGGTCGTATAGCGAATTTCTTTCAGGTTTCCTTCCCAGATGTGACGGCTGTCTTCGATATATTT
>JABLTN010086248.1_pt1 | contig 16957 bp, 16 predicted proteins | sample 7160141 | NCBI WGS metagenome assembly JABLTN01 (sample SAMN14651226, study PRJNA627086) | human gut metagenome | isolation source: feces | host: Homo sapiens | reverse complement strand
GAATGCTCTATGCGGGATTCTGACAAGGAAACGGCTGATTGAATTTCTGGCACAAGCTCGTGATAAAAAAGAATAAGTCCTGCATCTTTAGACGGCCTTAATGCAGATACGCATTCTCTTTTACCTTCTTTACTCCCTTTGATTTATGATTAAGGGCACATACTCTTCGGCTATTTGCTTCCATGCTCGGAGTAATTCTATTGTGTAGCGTTTGGTATCAGAATCAATTAGCTTTGCACAGTTTTGACAAAGCCAAATGCCGTTATCAGGAGCTTTGCGCTCTTCGGCAGACATGCTTTCGTTATATCGAGGGCCACCTTTTGCGGTCGCACAAATGTGGGCAGCAACCCCGATGTTAGTTATTTTTGATAGATCATCGTTTGCCCCGCAAGTGAGCTTTCTACAATTGGGGTTACTGCATCTCAGACCAACCCTATTAGCAAGCAGTGCTTTTGTGGAAATTGAAAAATCATCTCTATTATTACTCATTTCAAAGACCCTCTATTAAATGTACTTTGCTTATTTTTCCATAACGACTCATTGTGGCGCACGATTTATGCAACAACAGTGTAAGCTATCTAAGGTGTAATTCTATCGGTTTTCTTGCAAGTAAATATACGCTTTTAACAGTGCATGAAGCCCAGAATATGAAGGATATACGGCTTTTAGTGATTGATATAATTCAAGCCCCATTTTTGTATAAGTTATATTGCCAGTACATGCAAAATAGACTTTTTGTTCTTCGTCAAACAAAGATAACCGTCCCACTTCTTCTGATCCTACTCGAAAACAAAAAGTTGAAGATTTCGCACTATATATATCTCCTTCATCCTCGTCCTTAGATATATTAATTAGTCCAATTTCTTGAAGCATGTCGAGTTCTGATTCGAGATCTTCCAGTTGACAATCTGAATCCAAACCTTCGGCAAGAATGTTTTGGTATTCAATTGCTTGATCCTCGGCAAATAATGTTGCCTTGTTCTTAACGAGCTCCACAAGAATGTTGTCTCTCAGATATAGAGGGACATAGTAAATCCTTCCGTCATTAACTTCAACGCTATATGTTAATTGACACAGGATTGAAAACAAGCGTGCGCTTTTTCTATCAAGAAGAGCTAACCGGTCAATCATTACTTTTCGCATTGATCCGCTTTCACAACATTCCTGAGTTAGAATACAGGCAAAGATAGATTGGATACTTTCTTCGGAAACAATACTTACCCGTTCCATAAAATATGTGAGCCAGTCGTCATCTACATCAGTTACTTTTTCTTTTGTTTCTTGAATACGTTTTTTACAAAGAGCGTCCGCCTTGTTTAGTGTTTTAGCTATGTTTCTGTATTTTTTGTGCAGCATCGGAATTCCGTATAAACGAGCAGCTGTTTCTACATCCTTATCCGATGCAAATCCTTTTTCAAGAATCACTGTTTCTAAATAGCTATCTGCTCTTTCATATTTTCGCATATGCGACTTGTAAATTGAAGTGATAATTCCATCTACAGTCGTAAGGGCATCTGAAGAGGAAGAAATGATATCAGTTATTTTTTCTTGCTCCATATTTGTTTACCTCTTTTCTCAAGAAATTGTAATAGTTGCAAATATTTGTTTTATATACTTCCAAGCAGAAGATGCGGGGCGTGGCCGTGGTGTATGTGGGCGAGGACCTTGACGTGCTGCTGGAGCTGTGCGACCGGATCGTCGTTCTGTGCGGCGGCCAGGTCTCCGGCGTGGTGGACGCCCGCACCACCGACAAGCGCCAGATAGGCGCACTGATGACGCTGGTGAACAAAGGAGGCAAAGCGGATGAATAAGATACATATCGCCAAGCGCGACACCCTGCCGCTGTATATCAACATCGCGATCCGCGGCGGAGCCATCATCCTGGCGCTGCTGGTGTGCGCCCTGGTCACCACCATCCTCACCGGCGAAAATCCCCTGAGCATTTACGGCACCATCCTCAAGGGCGCCTTCGGCACCGCCCGCAAGAGCTGGACCACCTGGGAAAACGTGGCCATTCTGCTGGGCATCTCCCTGGCGGTGACCCCCGCCTTCAAGATGCGCTTCTGGAACATCGGCGCCGAGGGCCAGGTGCTCATCGGCTGTCTGGCCTCCACCACCTGCATGATCTGCCTGGGCGGCAAGATGCCCAACTGGCTGCTGCTGGTGGTCATGACCGTCGCGTCCCTGGCCGCAGGCGCTCTGTGGGGCTTTCTGCCCGGCTTCTTCAAGGCCAAGTGGAACACCAACGAGACGCTGTTCACCCTGATGATGAACTATATCGCCACCCAGCTGGTGGCCTACTTCATCATCATCTGGGAGGTTCCCAAGGGCTCCGGCAAGATCGGCATCATCAACCAGGATACCCAGGCCGGCTGGCTGCCCACCATCGGCAACCAGAAGTACCTGCTGGCCATTCTGGTGGTGGCCATCCTCACGGGCCTGATGTACATCTATCTGAACTACAGCAAGCACGGCTATGAGATCGCCGTGGTGGGCGAAAGCCGCCGCACCGCCAGCTATGCCGGCATCAAGGTGGACCGGGTCATCATCCGGACCATGGCTCTGTCCGGTGCCCTGTGCGGCCTGATCGGCCTGCTGCTGACCTCCAGCACCGACCACACCATGACCACCACCATCGTGGACGGCCGGGGCTTCACCGCCGTCATGGTGTCCTGGATGGCCAAGTTCAACCCCGTTATCATGATCTTCGTGTCCCTGCTGCTGGTGGTCCTCAGCCGCGGCGCCAGCGAGATCTCCACGGCCTTCGGCCTGAACCGCTCCTTCTCCGATATCCTGACGGGCATCATCCTGTTCTTCATCATCGGCTGCGAGTTCTTCATCAACTACAAGGTCCAGTTCCGTTCTTCCGGAAAGAAGGAGGCGTGAGAAAATGAATTTTGATATTGTATCCTTCATCCCCCGCGCGGTCATGCAGGGTATCCCCCTGCTGTACGGCAGCACCGGCGAGATCCTCACCGAGAAGTCCGGCAATCTGAACCTGGGTATCCCCGGCATCATGTATGTGGGCGGTATCTGCGGCGTCATCGGCGCGTTCTTCTATGAGCAGGCCGTGCCCGCCGACCAGATGAGCGGCTTTCTGGCCATTCTGATCCCCATGCTGTGCTCCCTGCTGGGCTCTCTGCTGATGGGCCTGCTGTACTGCTTCCTGACGGTGACCCTCCGGGCCAACCAGAACGTTACCGGCCTGACCATGACCACCTTCGGCGTGGGCATCGGCAACTTCTTCGGCGGCTCCCTGATCAAGCTCACCGGCAGCGAGGTGCCCTCCATCGCCCTGTCCGCCACCAGCGGGTATTTTGCCAAGTCCCTGCCCTTTGCCAAGAGTCTGGGCTGGTTCGGCCAGATCTTCCTGTCCTATGGCTTCTTGGCGTATCTGGCCATTATCCTGGCCCTGCTGTCCTCCTATTTCCTGAAGCACACCCGCCCCGGCCTGCACCTGCGCTCCGTGGGCGAAAGCGCCTCCACCGCCGACGCCGCCGGCATCAACGTCACCCGGTATAAGTACCTGGCCACCTGCGTGGGCAGCATGATCGCCGGTCTCGGCGGCCTGTACTACGTGATGGACTACGCCAGCGGCGTGTGGTCCAACAACGCCTTCGGCGACCGCGGCTGGCTGGCCATCGCCCTGGTGATCTTCACCATCTGGCGTCCCAATGTCAGCGTCCTGGCCTCCATCCTGTTCGGTGGCCTGTACATCCTGTATCTGTACATCCCCACCGGCAGCCAGATGGCCGTGAAGGAGCTGTACAAGATGCTGCCGTATGTGGTCACCGTGGTGGTGCTGGTGATCTCCAGCCTGCGGAACAACAAGGAAAAGCAGCCGCCTGCAAGTCTGGGCCTCAGCTATTTCCGAGAGGAACGGTAAAACTTTCGCCATCCGGCGTCTGTCCGCTGCTTTTCCCCCGCAGCGCAGCTGCGTCCCAAGCGTTTTGCGCAGCAAAACCTTGCCGCAGGGCGGATTCATTCCGCCCGGAGGAAAATGAAATCCGGGTTCCCTGTCCGGCCAAGGCCGGACAGGGAATCAAAGCAGCCTCCTGCAAGCCTGGGCCTGAGCTATTTCCGCGAGGAACGGTAAGCTGCCGGTTCCTGAGTCGGCTCCCCTGCTGCTTTCCCCCCGCGGCGCAGCCGCGTCCCAAGCGTTTTGCCCAGCAAAACCTTGCCGAAGGGCGGATTCACTCCGCCCGTGTCCGCAGCGCTTTGATGGAGCCGCTCCCCAGCGGAGAATGTCCCATTAAGGATTTTTGACAAGCCAAGGCCGGCAGGTCATTGACCTGCCGGCCTTGGCTTGTTTCGTTTCCCGGCTCTCCGGCGCACATGTGCCGGAGAGCCTTTTATAACAGCCTGTGCAGAAGCACTTCCGGTCTGTTTATTCGCCCATGAGCTTCCGCCGCTTCAGCAGGAGCATCACAGCGCCTGCGGCAGCCGCCATCATCGCGCCGCTCAGCAGGAAGATGGGGAACCCGTCGCCGGTCTGGACACTGTTTTCGATCCAGCGGGCCGTCAGGGTCGTGTCACCCTTGACGCTGTACACGCTGGAGGCGTCGTAGCGGTTGCCGTCCTTGTCGTACCAGCCGCCGAAGGTATAGCCCTCCCGGGTGGGTACGGGCAGGGTGCCCACAGCCTGACCGTATACCACCGCCAGAGCAGAGGGCTCCACCTTGCCGCCATTGGCGTTCAGGGTAATGGTGAAGGTGCTGTCCTCCTGACCCCAGCGGGCGGTGAGGGTCACACCATCGGCTGTGCTGTAGACGGTGGAAGCATCATAGCGGCTGCCCACCTCGTCGAACCAGCCCAGGAACACATAGCCCTCCCGGGTAGGTGTGGGCAGGGCGCCCACGGCCTGGCCGAAGGTCACCTGGACCAGGGCCACGTCGGTGACGCCGCCGTTGGCGTCCAGGGTGATCTCGTAGATATTGGCGGTCCAGCGGGCAGTGAGGGTGGCGTCTCCGGCGATGGCATATATGGTGTCCTCGGTGTACTGCGCACCGTTTTCGTCATACCAGCCGTCGAAGGTATAGCCCTCACGGACGGGCACAGGCAGCTGGCCCACAGCTATGCCGTACTGGACGCTGACGGAGTCGGGCTTCACCATGCCGCCGTTGGCGTCCAGAGTCACGGTATAGCCCTGACCATGCAATACCTCCACCACGCAGTAGGCGGTGACGCTGGTGTTGATATCGGTGGACACCTTGATGTAAGCGTAGCCGGGCTTGTGGGCGGTGACAACGCCGTTTTCATCCACGGTGGCTACCTCGGGGTTGAAGGAGGTCCAGGTCAGCGCGGCGTCCTCCGCCCGGGTGGGGGTAGGAGTCAGCGTCGCGTTCAGCGCCAGAGTCTCCAGGGGATGCAGGGTGGCCCGGGTATCATCCAGGCGCAGGGTATTGGCCTGCACCGGCAGGCAGACCACGGCGAAGTTCACATGATACTGCCCGTCCTTGGTGGTGGCGGTCAGATAGCTGACGCCGGGCTCCGAGGGGGTGTAATAGGCAACGTTCTTGCGGGTGCCGTTAACGTTGACGTCCTCGGCGGTCTCCAGCTTGCCGCCGCCCTCCGTCACCGTCCAGTTGAAGGGACCGTAGGTGCTGTCGGGACGGTCATAGGTGACGCCGGAGAGGGCACCCGCCGGATTACCGGCCTTCTCCGTGCCGTCTGCCCGGATCACCACCGTGGTGGAGGAGCCGTAGGGGGCGGACACGACGATATCGCCGGTGGTACGGTCATAGGTATAGCCATTGTACATGGCGTTTTCCGTCAGCTCATACTCATAGCCGTAATCATAGCGGTAAACCACATGGATGGACTCCGGCAGGGCATAGCCCTCGGTGTTCACCAATCTGCCGCGCCAGGGCTCGCTGCCGGAGAGGACAAAGTCCGGGCCGTCCAGCACCAGGCCGGTGGCGGCGGTGGTGGGATTGTCGCTGCCGCCGGAAACATACCCCTGGGCCGTGTACAGCTTCACATCGGAGAAGGAGTGGGTCTGGCGATACCGGGCGATGAGGCTGGCGGTCTCACCGGCGGTGACGTAATAAGTCTGCTCGTTGTAGTAGGCGTCGGACTGCAGGTCCTCCTGGTCGGAGGTCTGATAGACGTCCTCCCAGTCAAAGGTCATGGTCCGGGTAACACCGTTGATGGTGACGTCCAGATGGCCGGTTCCGGAGGGGATCTTGTCCGCAGAGGCCTGATAGTTCAGGTCGATAAGGCCCTCCAGCGCGTCGCTGCTGTTCTGGGAGACGCTGACCAGGCCCGCCCAGTCCTCGTCGTCCTCATATACCAGCCACTGATTCTGATAGATCTCCACATCGGCGGGCTGCAGGTCCACCACCCGGACGGTGATGGCGCCGTTGGGCTTCAGGCCGGAGAAGTGGTCCATGGACAGCTTGAAGTCCTTCACCTCCGTGGAGGATGCCTCCACCGCTATGACGCACAGGGCGGAGTAGGTGCCGTTGGACACGGTGATGATGGCCTGGCCGGGAGCCACAGCCACCACATGACCGAACTCATCCACCGTGGCCACCTCGGGGTTGCTGGAGGTGCGGGTGATGGGCGCCGTGGAGCCGGTGTTGTTGTTCACGCTGAGGTCAAAGCTCTGGCCGGGGTGCAGGCGGGCGGATGTCTGGGACAGGGTCAGGCCCTGGGAGGCGTCCACCTTGATGGCATAGGTGCGGTCATTGGCCGCATAGTCGCCGCAGGAGAGATACACGTTGCCGGTCCAGTTGTAGCTGCCGCGATACTCCGTCACATCTGCGGTGAAGGTGAAGGTGTGGGTATCGGCGTCATAAATGCTCTGGGAATACAGGGGATTCAGCAGATCGATGTTGTACTCGGTGATTTCCCGGCCGGTGGAGTCGGTATAGGTCCGGCTCACCTGGGCGTGGACCGCCACGGAGGCCAGGGAGCCGTCCTCGTCATAGACGGTGCCCTGCATATAGGTGCGGCCATCCTTCTGATAGAAGGTCACGGCGTTGTTCTCCAGCTTGGGGGCCTGGGTGTCCACCAGCACGTCGAAGGAGAGCACGTCGCCGGTCTTGTCCATTTTGTGGCCGTTGAAGGTGGGCTCCTTGCCGTCCACGAAGGACTCGAAGTCCGTCACCGGGCGGCCCAGCTCCTCATTGTCCACGGTGTCGCCGTAGTCACCCTCGCCATAGGCGGTAATGGTGTAAACGCACTGGGTGCCGTTGGGCAGGACGTCGCCGTTCAGGTCCGTTCCGTCCCAGGCATCCGTGAAGTAGTAAAGGGACATGGGCAGGACCACGCCGTAGCCGGCCTGATAGACGCTGCGGGGCACATAGGTGTTGAAGGTGCGGAAATAGAGCTCGTTGGTGTTCTTGTTCCGGACCTCGGTGACAAAGAGCTTGGCATCCCGCAGCTGATAGAGCTCAAGGTCGTCAATGGCGTCGAAATAGCCGCTGCCGTCCGGGGAGATGGCAAAGTTCTCCTGGTGGAAAACTGTCTGCTTGCTCTCGGCGGCAATGTCGGTATCAAAGATGTTCTGGCCCAGGTTCAGGAAGTTCACCACTTCCCCGGCGCTGCGGATGGTACTGCCCACCACGTTGACGCCCAGGGTACAGTCGTTGTTCATCACGTTTTCGCCGTCCTGGGGCTCGTCGAACCAGTTGGCGCGGTCCAGGATGGGGGCAGAGGTCCAGTCGCCCAGGAAGGCCAGCAGGGGCATGCCGATCTGAGGCGCGGAGCCGTCGGCGGCGGTGAGGATCACAAAGCCCTCCACATAGCTGCCGTTGGGGAACAGGTCGCGGATGGCGGCGATGTCGGAAGCGGTGAGGGAAACGGTCCGGCTGACCTGTGTGCCGCCGGCGGGCACGCTGACGCTGCCCAGATCCACCTCACGGATCAGCACATCGCTGGCAAGGACCATGGTCTTGCCGTCCTGCTCTGCGGTATCCGGCCGCAGAAGCACGGCCTTCATGCTGTAGCTCAGGGTGTCGCTGCCCAGGTTCTCCACCCGGAAGTCCAGATCATAGCTGCCGCTCCAGCCGGGATCGTCGCCCAGCTCCAGCTTGCCCACCAGCTTGCCGTCCACATCGATGTAGGCAGGGGTGGAAATGGCCGCGGCTGCGTTCACAAGGCCGGCGCCCTGGCGGCGGGGAGAGACGTATACGCCGTTCTCCTGCTGGGGCACGGCGGTGCTCACCAGCAGATGGTTGGTCAGGTCGGCGCTGGCGGCGGCGTCCTGCTGGGGATGCTGGGACTTGACATACTGCTCCACCAGCGCGGCCAGGCCCGCCATATGGGGCGTCGCCATGGAGGTGCCGCTCATCAGACTGTAGGACCCGGTATAGTCATCGTACTTCCCGGCGCCCTCCACATAGCTGCTGTCCATCACGGTGGACCAGATGTTGCCGCCGGGGGCGGTGATCTCGGGCTTCAGCTCCAGTCCGGAGCCGCTGCCCCAGGAGGTGAAGGAGGACATCTGGCCGCCCTCCTCCCAGTCGGACAGCTGGTCCCGCTGGTGAACGGTGATGCGGACCTCCTGCCCGGCGTTCAGCGCATCGATCATGGCCGCGCCGTCCACGCCGGAAATAAAGGCGGAGGTCAGCGAGGTGTTGTCCGTGTTCATGTTGATAAGCGTGGTGGCGGCGGGGTCGCTGTCATAAACCAGCACAGCCAGCACGCCGTAGCTCTCGCCCATGTAGTTGGTGCCGGAGAAGCTGCTGGCATTGTTGATCTTGTCGGCGAAGGAGAGGGTGCTGCCGTCTGCGCTGCCGCGCTTGACCAGGGCAATACCCGTCTTGCCGCCGTTGTAGCCGTTGCTGAATCCGGCGTTGTAGTAGTCCATGTAGGTGCCGTAGCCCGCGTCATACACAACGAAGCTCTGGCTCTCGGGGAACTTCCCCTTCATGGCCACTTCGTTGGGGTCGGAGAAGGGCACGGTATGGCTCTGGCCCTGGGCGTCGTTCCAGCTCAGCACACTCTGCATGTTGATGGTGCTGTTGATGGAGGCCACCGCCAGGTTGGAGGGGTAGACGGCGGGAGAGGACATCATGGAGATATCCGGGTCCTCCGCCAGGTTCAGGCCGCCCCGCTCATTGCCCTGGGCGGGGGAGTTTTCGCTGTTGCCGGCGGCGGTCATCAGAATGACGCCGGCCTGCTCCAGCCGGGCATAAACGCCGTGGATGGCGGTGTCGTCATAGGCAAAGCCGTTGTCGGAGCCCAGAGACAGGTTCACAGCGTCGGCGCCCAGGGTCATGGCGTCCTCCAGGGCGTTGAGAATGGCGCTTTCCGTGGCGCCGGAGTTGCCGCCGTCGGCAAAGACCTTCATCATCATCAGCTGGGCATCGGGGGCTACGCCGGAGAAGAGGACCTCGCCCTCCTGGCTCTGGACAAAGCCCGCCACGGTGCCGGAGACGTGGGTGCCGTGGTTGCTGCCGCTGTTGCGGACGTTGACGTCGCCGCTGATGATCTCGCCGGTATAGGGGTCGGCGTCTCCGGCGTAGTCAAAGGCGAAGGGGACCTTGCGGGTCTTGTACATGGCCTCGTTGGAGGCGGGGCTCAGCCTATTGGCATTGAGCTGGCGGCCGTTCAGGAAAGCCAGCAGGGACTCCTTGGTATAGCGCAGGTCGCTGTCGCTGAGCTGGGAGTAGAAGGAGTCGTCCCGGAAGGCCTCGTGGACCCGGCGCAGACCGGTGACGTTAGCGCCCTCCTCATCGCTCCACCAGCTGGAATACTCCATGTCCAGGCCGGAATCCACCACGGCCACCAGCATTCCCTTGCCGGTGTAGCCCTTGTTCCAGACCTCCTGCAGGTGGACCATGTCATAGCTGTAGCCTGCCACACCGGCATTGGTGGCCGGAGAGGTGGGCTGACTGTAAACATGCTGCACATGGGCGGACTTCACACCCTTCAGATTGCGGATGGTATCCAGCATGCCATAGGGGGCGCGGACGGCCATGCCGTTAAAGAGCACCGTCCACTGCTCCATCAGCTCAGGGGCACAGGCAGTGCAGGTGCCCTCCGCCTGGAGAGCGGCGGGCTGGGCCGCCTGGATCTCGGCAAAAACCTTTTTCTGATCCCGGCGAATGGCGGCATCCTGTTTCTCCGCGCGGCCGCCGGCAAGATAGGCGGCGATCTCCGCACCGGCAGAGCTGGTGGAAGCCGTTTTCTTCGCGGCAAAGCCCTCCAGCACGGGAGCGCGCTCCAGCTCCACGAGGATGGTCACCATATCATCGGGCTGATGCCCGGTGGGCTGGGTGGTTTCCGCCGCAGAGTCGTTCTCCGCCATGGCGTCCAGCCGGGGGGTGCCGCTGACCTCCTCCGCCTTCACCACGGTCCCGTCGGGGGCGGCGGCTTCGGCGGCCAGAGCCGTGGGCACCAGGCCCAGCAGCATGACCAGCGTCAGCAGCAGTGCGATCACTCGTTTCATGTTATACATTCCTCCCTTGTGTTGAACTCCCATGTTTTGCATTCTTTATAGGACAATGAATGTTCTATGGTCATGGGATGACCGCCGTTATCATAGCACTTTACCGCAGCGGTGTCAAGCTATGCCGGGTGGAACTTCCGGGTTTTCTCCATTGAAACAGGAGAATAACATGCCGCTTGATAAATCACGTCCCACAAGATATAATAACACTGCGTTATATATAACGCAGTGTTATTATACAAGGATGGTGCTTATGCCGGCAGTCAGAAAAGTTTCAAAGGAACAGATCATCGACGCTGCGGTGGAGGTATTGCGTGACGATGGCTTTTCCGCCATCAATGCCCGCAGCGTCGCCAAAAAACTGGGCTGCTCCACGCAGCCGATCTACTTTTCATTCAAGAACATGGACGAACTGAAGGCCGCGCTGACGCAGCGTGCGATCGAACTGCACACACAGCGCGTGCGGGATTCTCTGCGCGCCCACGAGGGGAGCAACAGCCGCTACAGCAGCTACGGCATGGGCTTCGTCAAATTCGCTGCCGAGGAAAAGCAGCTGTTCCGCTGGCTCTATCTGGAGGGCGAACAGCCAGGGGCATATCAAAGCGATGTTCTGATGCAGGAGGTCATCGGCGTGATCGTCGATGAATTCGGATATGCGGAGGACGTCGCACGCCGCTTTCATCAGGATATGATCTACTTTACCTACGGACTGGCGATTCTCGCCAATACGGATCATCTGCACCTGACGGAGGCAGAGCTGCGTGAGGCGTTCCGCCGGGAGTTCCGCGCGCTGATTGCCATTTATGGAAAGCCCGCAAAGCTGCCTGAATTTGCTGTGAAAGCCGGTGTTGCTTTATGAATCTGAAGGTATCCTTTTCGTGGATCGGGCTTGTGATCTTTGCGCTGCCCATGCGGCACATCTCACCGTGTCGATTCAATCCTTTTGCTGACATTTGCAAAGCGCAAGCAAAACATCGAGATTTTGATCAGGTGACACTGGATGTCTGGACATTCAATGAGTCGGCGCAGAAATTCTATGCGGCAGCAGGCTTTCAGCCCTATCGGTGCTTTTGGGAAAGCCAAACTTGATAAGCACAGGGAGCGATAAAATGAAGCGATCTTTGACTCAAAAATTAGGGCTGCTGGGCGTTGTCAGCTTTCTTTCGTACACGGCGGCGGTCGTGTTTGCGCCGCTGACCTATCCCGGCTATAACTGGATGGCACAGGCTGTCAGCGACCTGAGTGCCGCCAATGCGCCATCGCTGGCACTCTGGAATCAGCTGAGCGCCCTTTACAATGCGTGCGAGGTCGTTTGCGCGACCGTCGTCTGTATCGGCATCCAAGGACAGAAAACCAAGCTGCTCCGTTCGGGCATTTATCTGTTCGCCATCATGGAGTGGATCTCGGCGGTCGGGTATCGGATGTTCCCGCTCAGTAGCAGCGGCTATGCCGGGGCCTTTCAGGATGTGATGCACATGGTCACAACCGCTTTGGTGGTGCTGCTGTCCATCGTATCACTGACCATGATCATCGTCGCAGGAGCCAAGAGCAAAAACTGTCGTTCTTATGGTGTCTGCGCCGCTGTCGCATTGGCCATGATGCTTGTGGGCGCAATGGGTATGAAAATCGTCCCTGCCGAGTATTTCGGCGTGGTCGAGCGTTTCAGCGTGTTTGCTGCAACAGGCTTCAATGCGGCGCTTGGCATTCACCTGTTTTGTATGAAACCAAAAGAAATCAAGGAGTAAACATATATGAGCATCATTCCCTATGTGATCGAACAAACCAGTCGCGGCGAACGTAGCTACGACATTTTTTCCCGGCTCCTCTCCGACCGAATTGTTTTTCTCGGTGAGGAAGTAACGGACGCATCCGCCAGTTCCATCGTCGAGCAGATGCTGTTTCTGGAAGCACAAGACCCAGGCAAGGATATTCAGTTCTACATCAACAGCCCCGGAGGCTCGGTCACGGCCGGGTTTGCGATTTACGACACCATGCAGTATCTCAAGTGCGACGTGTCCACCATCTGCATCGGTCTGGCCGCGAGCTTCGGCGCTTTCCTGTTAGCAGGCGGCGCAAAGGGCAAGCGGATCGCACTGCCGAATGCAGAAAACATGATCCACCAGCCGCTGATCGCTGGGAACGGCGTACACGGCCCGGTCACGGATATTCAGATCGTGACCGAACAAATGCAGAAAACCAAACAGCGGCTGACCCGCATTCTTTCCGAGAATACGGGAAAAACCTTTGCACAGGTTGCCGCCGATACGGAGCGCGACAACTACATGTCGGCGCAGGAAGCCCTTGCTTACGGGCTGATCGACAAAATTATTGACAAGAGATAAGGAGAAACGCCATGTCAGAAAAGAAGATCACCATTCGTTTGGAAACCAAAGATGACTATCGCAATGTTGAAAACCTGACCCGCGAGGCCTTTTGGAATGTCTACCGCCCCGGCTGCATGGAGTACTATGTGCTGCACTGCTATCGGGATGACCCGGCATTTGTGCCGGAGCTGGACTTCGTCATGGAGCTGGACGGCGAGCTGATCGGGCAGGTCATCTATGTGTGGTCGGAAATCGACTGCGATGACGGAAGAAAGGTGCCGATCATGACCTTCGGCCCCATCGGCATTGCGCCCGCATACAAGCGGCAGGGCTACGGAAAGAAGCTGCTGGACTATTCCATGGAAAAAGCCAAGGAAATGGGTGCAGGAGCACTTGCCATCACCGGCAATATTGACTTTTACGGCAAGTCCGGCTTTGTGCCTGCCAAAATAAAGGGTATCCGCTATGCCGACGACCCTGAAGCGGATTATTTTCTCATCAAGGAGCTGACGCCCGGTTTTTTGGACGGTATCTCCGGCACCTACAAAGACCCAGTGGGATATTTTGTCTGTGAGAAAGACCCGGAGGGCTTTGAACGATTTGAAGCGACTTTTCCGAAGAAGGAAAAGCGGAAGCTGACGGGGCAACTGTTCTGAACAGGAGGAAAAAATGGCATCCGGTAAAGAGTATCTTCATTTCATTCTGGAACAGCTATCCGATCTGGACGATATTTCTTACCGTCCTATGATGGGAGAATTTATCCTCTATTACCGAGGTAAAATCGTCGGTGGAATCTATGATGATCGACTGCTTGTAAAGAAAACAAGATCCGCTCTGGAACTTATGCCTGCGGCAATCTGTGAGCTCCCGTATGAGGGAGCGAAAGAAATGCTGCTGGTGGATGAAGTTGATAGCAAAGTGTTTCTTACAGAGCTCTTTGAGGCAATGTTCGATGAATTGCCATCGCCAAAACGAAAGAACAACGGCATTGGAGGAATAACCGATGAACTATATTCGGATCACAAAAGAAAATATTGACAAGGAACATATCTGCTGCGCCATGTCCGGTAAGCAGAGTGTCGCAAAAAAAGAATGGCTGCGGCAGCGCTTTGATGATGGACTTGTTTTCTATCGCAGCGAAGAACGCGGTAAATGCTTTATCGAATACATTCCGGCTGAAAACGCATGGGTGCCTATTGAGGCAGACGGCTATCTCTACATTGACTGTCTCTGGGTATCCGGTTCCATGAAGGGACACGGATACTCAAATGATCTGCTGGAGGCGTGCATCCGTGATGCCAAGGCGCAGGGGAAGAAAGGTATTTGCATTCTGTGCGCGGAGGGCAGGAAGCGGGAATTTCTTGCTGACCCGAAATTCCTTGCCTACAAAGGGTTCCGTGTGGCAGACATATCCGACTGCGGGATCAATCTCATGTACCTTTCCATTGAACCGACTGCACAGATGCCGAAGTTCCGGGAATGCGCGAAGCATCCGGCGATTGAAGATAACGGTTTTGTTCTGTATTACACCGATCAGTGTCCCTACACCTATTATTGGGTACCAAGGGTGCAGGAGGTGGCGAAGGAACATGGTATCCCGTTCAAGGCCATCCATATCACTGACAAAGAATCTGCACAGAATGTACCCGCACCGGTCACGACCTATGCCCTGTTCCGGGACGGTCAGTTTCTGACACAGAGTATTCAGTCGGATAAAAAATTCCTGGCGCTGGCGGGCTTGTAAAACTGATTGTAGCGAAATGCAAGCATGCGATGCCGTCGAAAAGATAGCAGGAGGCAATAACCATTGCAATACGAAAAAGAAATTATCTTAAAGGACGGCGCGAAATGCCTTCTTCGCAGAGCGGGTGAAGCTGATGCCGCCGAAGTGCTCCGCACTTTTGATCTCACGCATGCAGAAACGGACTATTTTCTGACCTATCCGGAGGAAAATTCGTTCACCGTCCAAGAGGAAGCAAAATTTTTGAAGGCGCGCAGCGAAAGCAAAAATGCCATCGAAATTGCGGCGTTCGTTGACGCCAGGATTGCCGGAACAGCGGGCATTGATCCGATTGATGACAAGGAAAAGATTCGCCATCGTGCGGACTTCGGCATCGCCATTGAAAAAGCCTACTGGGGGCGCGGCATCGGGAAGGCTCTTACGCTTGCGTGCATCGAATGCGCGAAGCAAGCGGGATACCTGCAAATAGAGCTGGAGGTCGTAGCAGAGAACGCATCTGCTGTCCGGCTGTATGAATCGGTCGGATTTCAGGAATATGGTCGCAATCCAAGAGGTTTCCGTGCAAGAAGCGGCTGGCAAACGCTTGTTCTTATGAGGCTTGAACTCGATTCTTAAGCACCCCTCGGTTTCATAACCCCGTCGGTGCCTTTCGCAGAAAGGCGGATTATACCTATGAACCTGCCATTGGAAGACCATTTGTACTTTTCCATCCAATCCCTACTTGTATCGTGTCCATTTTAAGAATGTACTGTGCGACACGCCCAATGCGATGGCGGCGGCTCTGGCTGAGAGCTGGCCGCTTTCCCATTTTTGACGCACATCTTCATATGACTCTGGCAAGGGCAGCGGCCTCCGCCCGAACCTCACGCCCCGGGCCTTGGCTGCTGCAATTCCCTCTGCCTGCCGCTTGCGGATCATCTCCCGCTCTGTCTGCGCCACATAGGATAGAATTTGCAGCACCAAGTCGGCGATGAAGGTACCCGTCAGGTCTTGTCCCTGAGCCCGAGTATCCAGCAGAGGTATGTCCAGAACAACGATGTCCACCCGCTTTTCCTTGGTGATGACTCGCCACTGCTCCAGAATCTCCCCATAGTTGCGGCCCAGCCGGTCAATACTCTGAATGACCAGCAGATCGCCGGGGTGCAGCTTTTTTACGAGACGCTTGTATCGGGGACGGTCAAAGTCTTTTCCGGACTGCTTGTCCATGTAAATATTCTTTTTGGCGATCCCAAACGCCGTCAGCGCAATCATTTGACGCTGCTCGTTTTGCTCCTTTGACGAGACCCTCGCATAGCCATAGTTCATAATCCGACCTCCAATCCATTGAATGAATAGATTGTAAGCCAGCCGCCAAAATTTCCCGATTAACCCTTTTGAGATAATTATAACTCAAAAGGGTTAATCTTTTCAAGTGCATTCGGATATGCTTTCTCTATAAAAGGAGAAAGTACTATGAATATTGGAGAAGCTGTTAAAGAGAGAATTATAGAGTTATGTCGGGAGCGGGATATTTCCATCAACAAACTGTGCAACATGAGCGGTGTCACGCAATCGACTGTCAATAATATTGTCAGAGGACGCAACAACAGTGCAACGATTTCAACCATCAAAAAGCTATGCGATGGCTTGGGTATCACGATTCAGGAGTTTTTTGCGTCAAATCTGTTTACCGAGTTGGAGCAGGAGATCGAATAATATGGGCGGCGACTGCTACGATGCCGCCGCCGCCTGACGTTATCTCTCCCAATGCTCTTTTTTCTTGGACTGATTTTGCGGAACTGTTCTCTGTTCTTTCTGCCGCCGCATAATGAGTTGTCGCACCTGCCGATCTTCTGTGTCCTCTCCAAGCAGACGCGATGCTTCCTGCTTGGCGCTGAGCAGCACAATAAGAGATGGCTTCTCCTGCATGGTGTCCTCTAATTGCTTTTTGACTGCCTTTTCCAGCGCAGGGCGAATGACCTGCCGTGCTTTGTACAGCTCTACCGGGTCAAAATCCGCAGCCTGCGCTTTCAGTTCAGCGTATTCATCCAAAGCCTTATCCAACTCGGCAGAGTATTTCTGCTCCTGCGCCTCCAGCTTTTTTAGACCGGCCTCCATGGTGGCAATATCCTTGCGGAACGCCTCAGCGCCTGCATCCTCCGCATACTCAAATCTTTGCAAAAGGAGTGTCTTTTCGGAACGGAGTTCTTCCAAATCTTCTGTCAGCTCGGTAATGCAGACAGCCAGCGTTTTGTGGCGTTTCACATGGTATATTGGCAATTCCTTTTTCTCAGCAACCAGCGCTTTGCGCTCCTTGCTCTTTTTCTTGATTTGCTGCACCAGACCGGTGTAACGCTCCAGCTCCGGCTTCCATACGGCGAGAGATTTTTGAATATGCGATTTGCCACCGCGAATATGCGAGAGCTGATAACAGAAGATCAGCACCCGGCTGCGCAGCTTCTCCAGCCCCTCCGCAATGGCCGGTACGGTGCGGGCGACCAGTGCGGTCAACTT
>JABLTN010094237.1_pt1 | contig 17033 bp, 16 predicted proteins | sample 7160141 | NCBI WGS metagenome assembly JABLTN01 (sample SAMN14651226, study PRJNA627086) | human gut metagenome | isolation source: feces | host: Homo sapiens | reverse complement strand
TAGTTATCATTTAATATTTCTTTGGCAAATGTCTCTATATAATCAGGCAATAATTTCTCGCTACCTATTTGGCTAAACTTTCCGTGCACCCTAATTGGAGGAGGTAACGCTACAGTTAAATGAAGATCTGATGCACCTAGCTCTATTGTTTTTATTAGTAAATCTTTTAATAAGTACATTATTATTCCTCCTAATGTTAAAAAACATATTCTATTGTTTATTTTATTCCATTTCTTCTATAAATTCAACATATTCTAGCAAAATATGCAAAAATTCTATTTAGGATACAACTCTTTCTTTAATTTTTTTAAAGCCTTTTTCTCTATTCTAGAAACATAGGATCTAGAAATTCCTAGCATACCTGCAATCTCTCTTTGTGTTTTACATTTACCATCCTTTAAACCATATCTCATTTTTAAAATTTCCCCCTCTCGTTCAGTAAGAGCACTATTCATCTTATTGTAGAGAGCTTTTATCTGTAGTTTCATTTCAACTTTATCTATAACCGAATCTTTTTCACTGCTTAACACATCAATTAAACTAATTTCATTTCCTTCCTTATCCACACCTATAGGGTCCTGAAGGAAAGTTTCACTTTTCTGCTTCTTATTATTTCTAAAAAGCATTAAAATTTCATTTTCTATACACCTTGATGCATAAGTTGCCAATCTAGTTCCTTTGGTTACATCAAATGAATCAATTGCCTTTATAAGTCCCACAGTGCCTATAGAAATTAACTCATCTATATCCTTATTGGGGATTTGATATTTCTTCACAATATGTGCTACTAATCTAAGGTTTCTTTCAATTAATATGCTCTTAGCCTTCTTGTCACCAGTTTTTAAAAGTTGTAAATATTTTTCCTCTTCTTTTTCATCTAAAGGTTTGGGAAATGTATTATTTCCAGATATATATCCTGTTAAGAATATATTGCTGCATAAAAACTCCATGAAATTTGATAATAATATCACTTAGAGTTCCTCCTAATAGTGCTTATTATATCATATGAAGCTATGCTAAAATATTGCTTATAATAACTAAATTATTTTATCAGTGAATTTACTATATCTCTAAATATAGGTGCTCCAGTATTTCCTCCACCTAGTTCCCTACCATCAGGATGAGTTTCTCCTATATTAGGTGCTACCACAACTAAGGTATATTTTTGTCCGTTATACTCAAAATATCCTGCAAACCATCCATGATTGGTGCCTCCACCTTCTCCTGTAGATGTCCCTGTTTTACCACCTTCATTTATTCCTTCTACTTTGGCTTCATACCCTGTACCTAGCCATATGACATCACTCATGCTTTTCTGTACTATTTCACTTGTTGTAGTACTAAAAACCCTTCTACTCTCACTTTCTTCTGTAGAAATTACATTACCATCATTATCAACAATATTCTCTATTATATATGGCTTAATATATATGCCATCATTTACTACAGCATTAATAGCTCCAGCTATTTGAAGAGGTGTAACTGTTATACATTGTCCTATAGAGAAGTTAGAAACACCTTCTGATAAAGTTGGCTTTATACCTAATGCTTCCTCTTTATTCTCACCACTTAACCCTAAAACTTTTTGATATAAGCCTAGTTTCTCAGTATATCTAAGCATATTATCATATCCCACCATAGTACCTAGTTGTGCAAATATGTCATTACATGATATCTGTAATGCTTCATCCACACTCAATGGTCCATGGGCATAAGGTTCTCCATTTTTACTACATATTTCTCCACTACAACAATAAACATCATTACTATCAGTAAGACCCATATCAAGAACTATGGACTCTGTTAACACCTTAAATATTGAACCTGGCTCATACCCTATACTACCTATGCCTAAATCAACATTGGCCATTGCATCATCCTTTTGCACCAATGCTCTTATTTTCCCGCTATTACTTTCTAAAAGTACCACCCCTACATTGTCTAGAAAACTATAGTTTTTACTATTTAATACATCCTTAATCTTCTCCGTCCAATCCTTGTTTACTGTAAGCTGAATATTCTTATTTTCAGAGGTATCACTTTTATTGGTAAGTTCATAGATAGATTTATCATTTAATGAATATTCTCCTTCTTCATACTGGTTATCCTTTATATAGTTATATATTTTTTCTTGCAATGAATCTTCAGGAACTTGACTTTCTTCAACTGTTGCTATTATATCTTCTATTTTACCTGCTTCAGCAGCTTCTCTTTCTGTATATACATAAGTATAAATCCCTTTAATATTACTTAATCTGTTAATCTTTTCATAACTTTCATAAGTAAGATAATAATACAACTTCCCACTTGAACTCATAACGTCTGTATAGGAAAACTCCGAATATTCTGATTTCATTATAAAATTTAAAGCTAGCAAATCTTCAATAGTATCCTCGTAGTTATTTAACCTAAATGGTTTTGAGTCAATGACTAAAACATATTTTTCAATATCATTTACTAAACTTTCACCATTGGTATCTATCACTGAATATCTGCTTCCATTAAAAACTTCTGTCTGATAGTTTTTAAGTTCTCCTTGCACTAACTTTGCAGGATGTACTTGAATATAATATAGTCTTAAAACAAGCATAAAAAGTAAAGCAAAAAATACCATAGCTATAACTTTGCTTCTATCTATTATACTTTTCTTAAAAAACAAAAAAACCATCTCCTTCAGCTAAATTCTAGCCCTTGGAAATGGTTTCTATACAATTATTTCAATATATCTCTAATTTTAGCCATTAAAATGTCTATTGCCACATAATTATGTCCACCTTCTGGAATAATTATATCTGCATATCTTTTAGTTGGTTCTGTAAATTCCATATGCATTGGTCTAACCATCTTTAAATATTGATCTATAACTGACTCAACTGTTCTTCCTCTTTCATCGATATCTCTTACTAATCTTCTTAATATTCTTATATCGGCATCAGTATCAACATATACCTTAATATCTAAAAGGTCTCTTATTCTTTCATCTTCTAAAATTAAGATACCTTCTACAATTATTATTTCCCTTGGTTCTACAGTTGTAGTATCTTTCGCTCTATTATGGATAGTAAAATCATATCTTGGCTTTTCTATTGCTTCGCCCTTAATTAGTTTTTGTAAGTGTTCTACTAAAAGATCATTATCAAAAGCCATTGGATGATCATAATTAGTTTTAACTCTTTCTTCCATAGATAAATGGCTTTGATCTTTATAGTACATATCCTGTTGTATCATTGTGATACGATCCTTTGAAAAATTAGAATATAATGCATCTGCAATGGTACTCTTTCCTGAACCTGTCCCTCCAGTAATACCAATTAAAATAGGCTTTTCCATTATATGATCCTCCTTAGTTATTGTTTATATTAATTGTATTATTTGCTTTTACAAGCATATCATTTACTTTTAATGGCTCATTTACTTTTACCTTAAACATCATATGTGCTCTATTAGCTACATCAGTTTTCTTATTTTTATCTAAATCATACATATCTTCTAATTTAATTTTGAAATAAGGAACATCTGGTCTTAGCACTTCTACTTCATCTCCTTCAAATACTCTATTCTTTTGAAGTATTGTAGCAGTTTGAGTTTCAGCATCATACTCTTTAACCATTCCAACTATTTCATAATCTCTAACATATGATGAATCTTCATAGTTTTGCTCACCGTTTATACCTAAGTAGAATCCTGTATGATATGGTCTATGACTTACTTTCTTAAGCATATCCATCCATTCTTCTTTAAATCTATAAGCACTTGGATTTTCCCAATAGCTATCTAAAGCTTCTCTATAAGCCTTAACTACAGAAGCAACATAGAACTCACTCTTCATTCTTCCTTCTATTTTAAATGAATATATTCCACTTTTAACTAGCTCAGGAATATAGTGAATCATACATAAATCCTTTGCATTCATTATATATGTACCATTATCATCTTCTACCACTGGATAATATTCACCTGGTCTTGTTTCTTCAACTAAATGATATTTGTATCTACATACATTTCCACAAATTCCTTTGTTAGCATCTCTTTTAATCATGTAGTTAGATATTAAACATCTTCCTGAATAAGCTACACACATTGATCCATGTACGAATGCTTCGATATCACATTCCTTTGGAATCTTAGATGTAATTTCATTTATCTCTTTAAAAGTTAACTCTCTAGCTAATACTATTCTTTTGATTCCTAAATCATACCAGAACTTTGTTGCTTTCCAATTTACTGTATTTGCTTGAGTACTTAAATGTATTTCAAGATCTGGTGCTGCTTCCTTGCAAATTGCAATTAATGCTGGATCTGCTACAAGAACTGCATCTACCCCCATATCATATAACCCTTTTATATATTCTTCTGCTCCATTTAAATCGTGATTTCTAGCAAAAACATTTAAAGTAACATATACTTTTCTTCCTCTATCATGACAATACTTAATACCTTCAATCATTTCTTCATTGCTAAAGTTATTAGAAAATGCTCTTAAATTTAGCTTTGCTCCACCTAAATATACAGCATCTGCACCATAATCGATTGCTATCTTTAATTTTTCTAAATTACCAGCTGGAGCTAGTATTTCCGGTTTTCTCATTAAGTTACCTCCTCTTTGTTACAGCTATGCCATCTCCCATAGGAATAACTGATGTAATTAAACTTTCATCTTCTGAAACTAATTCTAAATATTTTCTCATTCTCTTTACAATTGTAATCTTTCTTCTTTTTACAAGTTCATCACTTGCAACCATTCCTCTAAATAGCACATTATCTGCTATTATTATTCCATCTTCCTTTAATAACCTTAAGCAATGTGGTAAAAAGTGATTGTAATGTCCTTTTCCAGCATCCATAAAGATTAAATCGTATGGTTCATCTAAGGCTTCTAAAATTTCTAAACAATCTCCTTCTTTAATTTCTATCTTGTTTTCTAAATTAAAGCTCTTGATATTTTCCTTAGCTAAGTTAATCATTTCTTCACTTCTCTCCACAGTTGTAATATGTGGCTCAGTTCCTGCAGCTTCATACATCTTTATGGCAGAATAACCTATTGCAGTTCCTAATTCAAGAATTCTAAGTGGCTTTTTCATGCTAACCATAAATTCTAAGAACTTTATTGTCTCTTTTTGAGCAATAGGCACACCATTTTCTTTAGCAAACGCTTCTAATTCACTAAACTTTCCTGTACTATCTGGTATTAAATTTCTAATATATTGTTCCATATAATCATATGTTATTCCACTCATCATATTCCTCCATTAATATCCTAATTCTTCTTTCCTTCTTAGGAAATCATCATAATTATCAGTAAAATAGTGTGTATACTCACTTTCTAAAAGATAATAAAGATAATCAGTTTCCTTTGGCTTTAAAGCTGCCATTAATGATGCTCTGCCCGGATTTGAAATAGGACCTATAGGAAGTCCATAATACATGTATGTGTTATATGGAGAATCAATCTCTAAATGTTTTTCATACATCTTTTCAATATGATATCCATATGAATATATCACCGTTGCATCTATTTGAAGAGGCATTTCTATTGCAATTCTGTTATATATTACCGAAGAAATTAAGCTTCTTTCACTATCAACTACTGCTTCTTTTTCAATTATAGAAGCTACATTAACTATTTTTTCGATTTCATCATCTGCAATTGATAAATTAAGGCTTTGAACAAGTTCTTGCCAAACTTCTTCAAACCTATTAATCATTGTTTTTACTACAAAATCTGCATTTTCATTTTCATTAAAACTATATGTATCTGGAAATAAAAATCCTTCTAAATTATATCTTTTGTTAGGGTTATTACTTACATACGCAGGCAAATCGTAATTCTTTACTGAATTAATAAAATCTTCGTTGCTGCATATATTATTTTCTTCTAATTCCGTTGCAATATCATCAATTGTATATCCTTCTGGAATAGTTATGTAAATCTTACCTATAGTTGAATCATTAGATAAAAGTGTAATAATTTCATCTAATGTCATACTGTTATCTAATTTATATGTACCTGCTAAAACCTCTGGCTTTATCCCACGTATCTTTAAATACAATTTTACTAAGAATTCGTTTTTTATTTTATCTTCCTCTGATAATTTGTTAAGAACTCCATAAAAGCTATCGCCCTCAGCTACTTCAATGATTTCTTCATCTTTTATTTTAAGCGGTGTATCTACTATCTTAAAACATTGCCAAATAGTAATTATGATTATCATTATTACAATGATTGTTGTAACGTTAACAATCTTTTTATTATTCTTCATAAATACCCCCTATATATAATTAGTGAATAGCCGTATGACTATTCACTATTATAAACCTTATTGATGAATTTTAAAAGTTTTTTAGATGATTTTCGATATTATTTTTTTCCTCTACTAATCATTCTCTTTCTTTCAGCAGCATCTAAGTATCTCTTTCTTATTCTGATACTTTCTGGAGTTACTTCAACTAATTCATCATTTCCTATGAATTCTATTGATTGTTCTAGAGTCATTGGAGTAACTGGAACTAATTTAACTGCATCATCTGAACCAGAAGCTCTAGTGTTTGTAAGTTTCTTTCCTTTACAAACATTTATATCTAAATCCTCTGCTCTTGAGCATTCACCAACAACCATACCTTGGTATACTGGAGTTCCTGGAGTTATGAATAATCTTCCTCTTTCTTGTGCATTGAATAATCCGTAAGCAATTGCATCACCTTGTTCGAATGATACTATTGAACCTCTACTTCTAGAATCAATTTCTCCTTTGTATGGAGCATATCCTTCAAATACGTGATTCATTATACCATTACCTTTTGTATCAGTCATGAATTCATTTCTAAATCCTATAAGTCCTCTTGCTGGAATACTAAATTCTAATCTTGTATATCCATTAACAGCTGATGTCATATTAACCATTTCACCTTTTCTAGGACCCATTTTTTCCATTACAGCTCCCATGAATTCTTCTGGTACATCAATTGTTAAGTGTTCCATAGGTTCAACTTTCTTACCATTTTCTTCTTTAAAGATAACAGATGGTTTAGAAACTTGTAATTCAAATCCTTCTCTTCTCATTGTTTCAATAAGTACTGATAAGTGAAGTTCCCCTCTTCCTGAAACTTCGAAACAGTCTGGAGTTATTTCTTTAACTCTTAAACTTACATTAGTTTCTAATTCCTTCATTAATCTATCTCTTAAGTGTCTTGAAGTTACAAATTCACCTTCTTTACCAGCGAATGGTGAGTCATTAACCATGAAGTTCATGCTAAGAGTTGGCTCATCAATCTTTACGAATGGTAAAGCTTCTGGATTTTGAGCATCTGCAATAGTTTCACCTATGTTAGCATCTAAAACACCACTTACAGCAATGATATCTCCAAGTCCTGCTTCTTCAACTTCTTCTCTCTTTAATCCATTATATCCAAATACAGCTGTAATTCTGTAGTTTGATTTAGTTCCATCTTGTCTTACTAAGGCAACATTTTGGTTCTTCTTTACTGTACCTCTATGTATCTTACCTATAGCTATCTTTCCAACATATTCACTACTATCTAATGTAGTAACTAACATTTGGAAAGGTCCATCCATTTCACCTTTTGGTGGTTCAACATGGTCTACTATTGTTTTGAATAGTGGTTCCATATCTTCGTTAGTATCTTCAACATTGAATCTTGCAAATCCTTCTCTAGCTGATGCATAAATTATTGGGAAGTCTAATTGTTCATCATCTGCTCCTAATTCTAAGAATAGATCAAACACTTCATCAATAACATTTTCTGGTCTTGCATTTGGTTTATCAATTTTGTTTATTACAACGATTGGCTTTAATTTTAATTCTAATGCCTTTTTAAGAACGAACTTTGTTTGAGGCATTGGTCCTTCATAAGAATCAACTACCAATAAAACTGAGTCAACCATCTTAAGTACACGTTCAACTTCTCCACCGAAATCAGCATGTCCTGGTGTATCAACAATATTAATCTTTATATCGTTGTACATAACAGCTGTATTTTTAGAAAGGATAGTTATCCCTCTTTCCTTTTCTAAGTCGTTAGAGTCCATTACTCTCTCATCCATCTTTTCATTTGTTCTAAAAACATGGCTTGCCTTAAACATGGCATCAACTAATGTAGTTTTACCATGGTCAACGTGGGCTATTATCGCTATATTTCTAATATCATTTCTCGTAACTAATTCCATTTATTTTCCTCCAATTAATTTTAAATGAATAATTTGATTCTTAATATGTAAACCTATAAATATTTTACCCAAAAATAAAATTGGATACACAAGTACCCAATTTAAAATCTCTTAGACATTTTACTATCATATAGTATTCTTGTCAACTAAGTGTTAAATTTCCATGATTATTGGTAAAATCATAGGTTTTCTCTTAGTTTTTTCATACAGGAACGATTTAAGTTCATCCCTAACTGTTGATTTTAAAGTAGACCAGTCAGTTATTTTTCGCTCTTCACATTTAGTGAATACATCTCTAACTATATCTCTTGCTTCATCCATTAATTTTTCAGATTCTCTTACATATACAAATCCTCTTGAAATAATGTCTGGACCTGCAATTATAGCTTTATTTTCTTTTGATAATGTAACAACCACTGTCAATATACCATCTTGAGATAAATGTTTTCTATCTCTGATAACTATATTTCCAACATCGCCAACACCAAGACCATCAACAAATATTTGCCCTGAAATTACAGTACCACTCTTCTTAATGCTGTTTCTTGTAACTTCAATTACATCACCAATTTCAGGTATTAATATATTTGATTTTGGAACTCCTATGCTATTGGCTAATTCACCATGTTGTTTAAGATGTCTATATTCTCCATGAACTGGAATGAAATACTTAGGCTTAACTAAAGTTTGCATTAATTTTAATTCTTCTTGACAAGCATGCCCTGATACATGCACTGCTTCTGAAGATCCATAAACAACTTCGGCACCTTTCTTAAATAACTGGTCAACAACTCTAGATACTAATTTTTCATTTCCTGGAATAGGAGTAGCTGAAATAATAATTGTATCTCCTGGAACTATATTTACTTTTCTATGCTCAGAAGTAGCCATTCTTGCCAGTGCTGACATTGGCTCCCCTTGGCTTCCTGTTGTAATGATAACTATCTGATCATTATTGTACTTATTGATTTGATCAATACTTACTAAGTTTTCTTTTTCTATCTTAATATAGCCAAGTTCAATAGCTACTTGTACTATATTTTCCATACTTCTGCCTGATACAGCTACTTTTCTTCCATACATAGCAGCAGCATCAATTATTTGTTGTATTCTATGAATATTAGATGCAAATGTTGCAACTATAATTCTACCTTTGCTCTTACCAAAAATACGACAAAGGCTTTCACCAACTATTTTTTCAGACATAGTATATCCTGGCCTTTCTACATTTGTAGAATCAGCCATCATTAATAATACTCCCTTTTTTCCTAACTCTGCAAATCTTGCAAAATCCATTGGCTCTCCATCAATTGGTGTATAATCCACCTTAAAATCTCCTGTATGCAGAACAGCACCTAGTGGTGTATGAACTGCTATAGCAACAGAATCTGCAATTGAATGGTTAGTTTTAATAAATTCTACCGATACAGAATTCAATCTTACTACATCTCTTGATTTTACTGTAATAAGTTCAGTTGTACTTAATAAATTATGTTCCTTTAATTTACTTTGTACAATTCCTAAAGTTAATTTTGTACCATATACCGGCACATTAAGTTGTTTTAAAACATACGGTAATGCACCTATATGATCTTCATGACCATGAGTTAAGAATATACCTGAAACCTTATCTCTATGCTTTAATAAATATGTTATATCTGGTATAACAACATCTATTCCAAACATATCTTCATCTGGAAATTTCAAACCACAATCTATGATAACTATATCATTTTTATACTCAATAGCAGTCATATTCTTTCCTATTTCATTAAGTCCCCCTAATGGAATAATCTTAACCTTGGCTTTTTCTCCTTTCATATGTCCCCTCCTTTTTCTTCTTTAATATGTATATAAAAGGGTTTCTCTCAACACTTTTGAGTTATACCTTTTCTCTTACTTTTCTTTTTTATTTTTACATTCAGAACATATTCCAAAAAATTTCACACTGTGATCTAATATGTCAAAGCCATAGGTATTTCGAATTCTTTCTTCCAATTCCTCTAGAAGATCGTCTTGCACTTCAATAACTTTTTTACAGTCATTACATATTAAATGATGATGCCTATGTTCTTCATCTTCATGAACTAATTCATATCTGCTACACCCATCATTTAAATCTAATTTGTAAATAACATTTAGTTCCTCAAACAATAAAACAGTTCTATATACTGTTGCTAAACCAATTTCAGGACATACTTTCTTAACTTCGTCATATATTTCTTCAACTGTTAAATGCATTCCTTCTTTTTCAATTATGATATCTAAAATTGATCTTCTTTGAGGCGTTAACTTGTAACCTTTTTGCTTTAAACTTTCCTTTAATGCTTCTATATCAATATTGATAGCACTCACACTAACACCTCTTTCTATTTTAATTATTCTTCATCTATGAAAATAGTGTTATAAGCTTCTTGTACAGCTGCTAACTCTACTTCATTATCTATTGCTTCTAATAACTCTTCTCCATCTTCTCCATTAATAACTTTTAATGCAAATGCATCATCTTCACTATATCCATCTTCATAAACAATTACATATTCATTTTTTTCATCTGTTTCTGGATTTACTATATCAAAGAAAGCTACTACGTTAAATTTTACTTCATTTCCTTCTTCATCAAATAATTTAATAACTTTATCGTCTTTTTTCATTTTAAATTCTCCTTAGATTTTATTTTATATAACATTATTTACTTAGTCTTAATTTATCAAGATATCCTTGCAATATATAAGTTGCTGCTACCTTATCAACAATTTTCTTTCTCTTTCCTCTTGAAAGATCTGCTTCAAGCATAGCTCTATGTGCTGCAACAGTAGTTAATCTTTCATCCCACATTTCTATAGGCAGATTAGTCTTTTCCTTGATAAGTTCTGCCAATGCTAAAACTCTCTCTCCTGATTCACCTATAGTTCCATTCATATTTTTAGGCAATCCTATAACTATAGTTTCAACACCATAATCCTTGCATATCTTGTGGACCAACTCTATATCCTGCTCTTTATTCTTTCTTCTTATGGTATCTATACCTTGAGCAGTCCATCCTAAAGGATCGCTTATTGCTACTCCTATTGTCTTAGATCCTACATCTAATCCTAATATTCTCATATGGTACTCCTTAAACTAAAAGTGCCCGATAAATACGGGCACTTTTCTACTTTATCTCTAAATAAGATTTTATTACTTCTTCAATAATTTCATCTCTCTCAAGCTTTCTTAATAAAGCTCTTGCTCCGTTATAACTAGTAATGTAAGAAGGATCTCCGGAAATTAGATAACCTACTAATTGATTTATAGGATTATATCCTTTCTCCTTTAATGCATTATATACATCATTTAAGATGGCTTTTGTCATATCCTCTTTATTAACATTCAAGTCGAACTGCATAGTTTTATCAATGTTATTATCCATATTCTTTGCTGCTAAAGCAGCTCACCCCCTTACGAAGTTTAATACCTATACTTAATTATCAACATTTATTATATTTTGTATTCACTTATCTTATAATAATTATAACCTATTTTCCTGCAAATGTATACTACTTAACTAATTTTTCTATTATTTCATATGCATTTTCTACAGCTTCATTAATTTTTTCTGGATTCTTACCACCAGCTTGCGCCATATCTGGTCTTCCTCCTCCGCCACCGCCTACTACAGCTGCAACTTCTTTAATAATTTTTCCACAGTGAACACCTTTATCAAGGACATCCTTAGTTGACATTGCCACAAGATTTACTTTATCGTTCATCTTGCTTACAAGTACCACTACACCGCTTCCCATCTTATTTCTAATCTTATCTGCTAAATCTCTTAGTGCATTTCCATCAACATCTTCTAAAGCATACGCTACAGTTTTTACACCATTTATATCTTTTGCAGAATTTAAGATATCATCTTCAGCTCCTGAAGTTAATTTTGATTTAAGTTCTGCTATTTCTTTATCTTTTTCCTTTAATTCAGCATTTTGTGATGAAATTTTCTTTAATATGTCTTTTTCTGTACATTTTAATCCAGCACAAGCTTCTCTTAAAAGCCTTTGCTTATCTTCCATAAATTTGATAGCTTGTATTCCTGTTACAGCTTCAATTCTTCTTATACCAGCAGCAACTCCTGTTTCAGCTACAATCTTGAATAATCCTATTTCTCCTACATTTGAAACGTGAGTTCCACCACAAAGTTCTTTTGAGAATTCCCCTGCTGCTACAACTCTTACCTTATCACCATACTTTTCATCAAATAAAGCTGTTGCTCCACTTTGCTTAGCTTCTTCAATAGTCATAAGATTAGTTTCTACATTTGCAACTTCCATGATTTTTTCATTTACTAAATCTTCAACTTTTTGAAGTTCTTCAGAACTTAAAGCTTGGAAGTGAGTAAAGTCAAATCTTAATCTTTCATTATCTACATATGAACCTGATTGATGAACATGTGAACCTACTATTTCTTTTAAAGCAGCTTGTAACATATGTGTTGCCGTATGGTTCTTAGCTATAAAGCTTCTTCTTTGTTTTTCAACAAATAAATTAACTTCTTCACTTGCACTAAAGCTTCCTTCTTTAACTTCAACATAGTGAATAATCTTTCCAGAAACATTTTTCTTTGTGTTTACAACATAAGCTTTACCATTTCTTCCTTCAATTATACCCTTATCACCGATTTGTCCACCCATTTCAGGATAGAATACAGTCTTATCAATTACTATATAACCTTTGTCTCCTGATTTTAATTCATCTACAAAAGCATCATCTGTTGCAAGTACTAGTATATTACCTTTTCCTTCAGTAGAACCATATCCTACAAACTCTGTTTCAACATCTGCCTTTATTTTATTGATTGGAGTTTCTTCACTTCCCATATAAGAAGTTTCTCCTCTTGCACTTCTTGCTCTTTCTCTTTGAGCTTCCATTTCTTTTTTGAATTCGTCATTATCAACAGACATTCCCTTTTCTTCTAGGATTTCTTCTGTTAATTCAATAGGGAACCCATATGTGTCATATAATTTAAATGCTTTTTCACCAGATAATACTTTTGATTTTTCTGCTTCTAATTCTTCAATATAACCATTTAATATGTTCATTCCACTGTCTATAGTTTCATTGAATCTTTCTTCTTCTAAAGTGATTATCTTAGTGATGTAATCTTTATTTTCAACTAATACAGGATAGTTTCCACCATAGTTTTCAACAACAGCATCAACAACTTCCTTTAAGAATAATCCTTTTATTCCAAGTAATCTTCCATGTCTTGCAGCTCTTCTTAGAAGTCTTCTTAAAACATATCCTCTTCCTTCATTACTTGGTTGTACTCCATCAGATATTAGCATAGTTACAGCTTTAACATGGTCTGTTACTATTCTTAATGAAATATCTGAGTTGCTATCTTTTCCGTATTCAACACCAGAAAGACTTGATACCTTATTTAATATGTTCTTAACTGTATCTATTTCAAATATGTTATCAACACCTTGCATTATAGTTGCAATTCTTTCTAATCCCATACCTGTATCTATATTTTTGTTCTTTAATGGACTATAGCTTCCATCTTCTTCTTTGTTGAATTGTATAAATACTAAGTTCCAGAACTCAACTATTCTATCAGCATCTGATGCAGCAACAAACTCATCAACATTAATAACTGGAGCTAAACCTTCGCCTCTATCAAAATGTATTTCAGTACATGGACCACATGGACCAACTGTTCCAACTTCCCAGAAGTTATCATCTTTACCTAATCTAAATATTCTATTTGGATCTATATCAGTTTTAGAAGTCCATATATCATATGCTTCATCATCTTCTAAATATATAGTTACATATAATTTTTCTTTAGGAAGTTTTAATACTTCTGTTACAAATTCCCATGACCATGGAATTATATCATTTTTAAAATAATCTCCAAATGAGAAGTTACCTAACATTTCGAAGAATGTACCATGTCTTGAAGTCTTACCTACATTTTCAATATCACCTGTTCTTATACACTTTTGGCATGTAGTAACTCTAGTTCTTGGTGGTTTTTGTAAACCTGTGAAATATGGCTTTAATGGTGCCATACCTGCATTTATTAATAATAAACTATTATCATTTTTAGGCACTAGTGGAAAACTTTCCATCTTTAAGTGACCTTTTTGTTCAAAGAAACTTGTAAATGTGTCTCTTAATTCATTTGCTCCCATGAATTTCATGTAAATTACCTCCAGTTTATGAAATGATGAATTACCAATTATCAGTAATGAATTAAAGAAATATTCTTCTTTACATTTCACTAATAATCTTCTAAAATCATCATTTTTTTGTTTTTATATAATAAAAAAAGCTTTCATCTCTCACTATATTAACAGCAAGGGACGAAAACTATATTTCCGCGGTACCACCCTAATTATGCATAAAAATTATGCATCACTTAAAGTAAAATAAGCTCCAAGGTAGCTTCAATATGCAGAATAAGAAGTTTCCACCAACCACTTCCTCTCTAATATATTCAAATCATATCTACTCATCCTTATCATAGCTTTAATATATTTTGAACTTTATAAACATTTTCCAAACAATTTATACAATTATTTTATAGGAAAATTATATTGTATTTCTAGAATTCTGTCAATTATATGATTAAAATAAATAATAATTAATATCATCATATATAACTTTAATTATTACAGCTATAGGCACACATAAAATCATACCTGCTACCCCTGCAATCTTTTCCCCTAAAATTAAAAGCAATATGATAGTTACTGGATGCATACTTATACAATCCCCAGTAATCTTTGGTGCTAACAAATCTCCCTCTACTTGTTGAATGATAAATACTCCTACTAGAGCTATTATCCCTTTTGTTATGGAGGAAGTCATTGCAATAAATACAATAGGCACACCACCTATTATAGGACCAAAATAAGGTATTATGTTAACTACCCCATTAACAACTGATAAAACCAATGGCATTTTCAATCTAAGACTTATCATCAAAATAAAAGTAAGTATACCTATAATTAATGACAATATTATTTGACTTATTATATATCTACTTAAAACCCTATCTATATGAGAATTAATTTTTCTGACAATTATTCTTTTTTCTGTGGAAAAAATAAGCAATGCTTTATTATACAAAACATTTCCGTCAGCTAAAAAATAATATGCAGCTACAGGCACTATTGCAAGTCCTATTAGATTTTCTAGAATAGCAATGATATTGTCAAATAGACCTGTTGCCTCTTTAGTAAGTATGGTGTTAATCTTATCACCAATTTGAATATATGCTGTCTCAAATAGAGGTATTTGATCAAGGTCAAATTTTTCTGCTGCTAAAATAGCATAGCTTTCTAAATTATCCAACATACCTCCTATATTCCTACTTTCACTTAACAATGAAGGAACCATAAAATACATTATGGCTATGAAAGATACTATACAAAACAACACTATAATCATTGATGCTTTCTTTATAGAAAGCCTATACTTTTCCACAATATAATCTCTTATAGGCTTTAAAGTATATGAAACAATAAAGGATATAACAACTAAATTTACCACATCTCTTATTCCTTCAATATATAAATAACTTAAAACCAATACAAAAAGTATTGCTACAATTATTGCATTCTTTATTATCTTTTTTCTTTTATCTTTTCTCATTTATCTACACTCCTAAATATATGAGGTAAAGTCTTAAATACTACACCTTCATTTTCTTTATAGAGAATATAAGCTTCACATAAAATGCAATGCTTTATAAGCAAGATTTCCTTTCCTCTAAACATTCGGTCAAATATACCTGAACACATTATAATACCTCTTATTTCAAAGCTTCGCTCATCAATTATCAAATCTTCTAGAACACCTTTTAATACATTTTTCTCATTAACAATATCAATTGATTGAATTTCCTTTAGTCTCATTCCTGAAAAATTACTTACCTTTTTTGCTATCATTACATTTTCTAAGGAAATAACATCACATACGTCTATATAATTCTTTTTCTTATTTAAGCTAAAGCTATTTATAATAAATCCAGTAACCATTCCATTATAAAAATCTATAGCAATATCCTGCACTGAACCTAGATATTTTCCAGTTGCATCATATACCTTCATTAAATTGAAATATCGTGTTTTTATCACCATAAACACCTCTACATTCTTTAAGGTAAAATATAATAACCATAGTATTTGCCAATACTATGGTTATTATTACTATTTTTAGACATAATTATTTCATTGGAAATAAATACATTTTCAAACTTACATATTATATTAAATCAGCTACTTGCACTCTAATAACTTTACTTAATGAATCCAAAGTCATTTCCACTTGATATCCTATTTTACCTGCACTAAAAATAAAAGTGTCAAGACCTTCCACAGACTTATCTATAGTGGTCTTAAAATATTTCTTCATACCAATAGGAGAACAACCTCCGTGAATATATCCTGTTAGCGGTAAAAGCTCTTTTGATTTTATCATTTCAACAGATTTTTCTCCAACACTTTTAGCTGCCTTCTTTAAATCTAATTCTTTATCTACAGGTATAACAAAAACATAATGATTTTTTGATTTACCTATAGTTACCAATGTTTTAAAAACTTGTTCCTTATTCTGACCTAACGCCTCCGCTACTTCAACACCACTTATTGCATCAGTATCTGCATAACAATACTTATTATATTTAATCTTCTTTTGATCTAAAATTCTCATTACATTTGTCTTTTCATCCATTTAATTTACCTCCTTATAAATAATTTGTCTTTAAGAATACTACTACTTTTCATATAATTCTAATGGAAGTCCATCTGGATCATTGAAAAAGGTAAACTTTTTCTCTGTATATTCATCAATTCTT
>JABLTN010116245.1_pt1 | contig 17043 bp, 18 predicted proteins | sample 7160141 | NCBI WGS metagenome assembly JABLTN01 (sample SAMN14651226, study PRJNA627086) | human gut metagenome | isolation source: feces | host: Homo sapiens | reverse complement strand
TGCGGACAGACAAGGAAAGACCCGAAGAGAATACTTGCTGTATTGTCAAGGGGCTTGACGCGGTATGGGCGTATTTCTGCCCGTCAAAACCGTGTTTGCCCTTGTCAACCGATGGTACTGTTATATAATAGATAATAATATCTTAAATCGGCGACTTTTTCAACCGCAGCCGGCACACTTTTACTCTTGCTTAATCCCATTGTTATTGATATACTTAAAACATACACTGGAGGTGTGACAATGGCAGGAGATAAGTTCAAGGGACTTTTTGATTTTATAAACAACTTCGGCGACGCGACGGTGAATGTTTCGGTGCACGAGCCTGCAAGCGGCAAGACCTCGTGGATATTCGGCCGCAGCGAGGACTGCGACTTTGTCTACCCCGCGCCGAAGGCTTCGCGCCGCCACTTTCAGATAGAGCTGTGCGACGGGCACTATTACATACAGGATCTCGGCTCGACAAACGGGACCTACCTCAACGGAAAACGCATCGACCACAAGGAGCGCATCTTCTCCGGCGACGTGATAACCATGGGCGGCGTGGACATTGTGTTTTCAAAGGATATGCTGTTTTAACGCAGAAACTCAAAAAGCTTCGGAATCATTCTTCCGAAGCTTTTTTGCCGCCGTCTATGAGGTTTTTCTTTGCATAAACAAATCCGAAAACGACCGTCAGCGCATCGAGCGCAACAAATGCCCAGAACAGCGGATTTGTGAAATCAAACTTATCGCCTATGACCGTATAGATAAGCATACTGGGTATAAGCGCCGCCATTGAGCCGCCGACATACGCCCAGTAAGGTGTGCGCAGAAGTCCGAAAAGGACGCCCTGCACCTCGGTCGAAAGATGCAGCGTATGCACAAAAAACACAAAGGTAAAGCTATATCCCTCAGCATTGGAAAAATACCGTCGAAATTTCGGGTACTTTTCCATCATCCCGTCAAAGGTCAGGCCCTTTGAAAAACGTCCGATGAGGTACGAAACGGAAATGCATATGACCGTTCCGACGGTGTTTATCGCAATGGCGACCGGCAGCTCAAAAATGAGCGCGCAGCCGATGAGGATGACCGCATACGGTATGCACGAGCAGCCCTTGAACGCAAAAAGCGCAAGGATAACGAGCGCCGCCAGCGGCCTGTTGTCGTTTACGGCTGCGATGATCTGATCGACATGCAGAATATCGAGCCATATGAGTATTCCCGCCGTGAGCGCAATAATGAGCATCACTATTATCGGCAAATACATTTTGAGTTTTTCTTTCATAGTTTTCAGAAATTAATGACGCCCAAATGCTCAAGAAGTATTTTAAGGCCAATAAGTATAAGCACCGCACCGCCGAGAAGCTCGGCCTTGGACTTATATTTTGCGCCAAATACATTGCCTACATAAATCCCGACGCCGGACAGGACAAACGTCGTTGCACCGATAAGCAGCGCAGCCTGCACGATATCAACGCCCAGAAACGCAAAGCTTATGCCGACGGCAAGCGCGTCGATGCTCGTTGCCACGGCAAGCGGAAGCATGGCTTTGAACGAAAAATCGTCGTTTTTGTGCTCCTCGTCCTTGCCGAGAGCTTCCCTTATCATATTACCGCCTATAAGCGCAAGCAGGATAAATGCTATCCAGTGGTCGATGCTCGTTATGAAGCTTTCAAACCTATAGCCGAGCAGGAAGCCCAGCGTCGGCATGAGCGCCTGAAAGCCGCCGAAATACACGCCGACAGTCAGCACATGCTTTGCGCTGACCTTTTTTACCGAAAGCCCCTTGCATATGGAAACCGCAAAGGCATCCATGCTCAGCGCAATGCCGATCAGGAATATGTCTATAAAATTCAATTATCTTCACCTTACTCTTTGATATAAAAGACATTAGAGCACATACACACGTCCCTTGTCAACAAATATATTCCTTGACTTATGAAAACAATATGATAAAATTGCTTTATTACAGACAAACTTGTTAAAAATTTTTAAGTATTTGAGGGATAACTATGAGCAAAGAAAAACGCCGCTTCGGCGACAGACGAGATGCAACGCTTATACGCCAGCAGGACGGCATGCATCTTATCATGCCGATGATCTACCCAAACCGCTGCGACAACGAGGCCTTTATATCCGAGCGCATCGACCTTACGAACATCGACAAGTACCTTGAAAAGCGCAATGCGGAAAACCCGGAGTTCAAGTTTACGCTTTTCCACCTTATCGTTGCGGCGATACTCAAAACGATCATCCTGCGTCCGAAGCTCAACCGCTTTGTCGCAAACAAAAACAACTATCAGCGCAACAGCTACAGCGCGTCCTTCGTCGTCAAAAAGCAGTTCAGCGACACCTCCGAGGAGGGACTTGCTTTCATCTATGCAACCGAAGGCTCCACGCTCGATTCGCTGCACGAGGATCTCTTCAAGCAGATAAGCCGCGAGAAAAAGGGCGGAGCCGGCAACGCGACCTCCAGCACTATGGACATTCTCAACAAGCTGCCGCGCTGGTTCGTCAAGTTCTTCATCTGGCTCATGCGTCAGCTCGACCGCCACGGCATCGTTCCGAAAGCCATCATTGAGGCCGACCCCTACTACGCCTCGGTCATTCTCTCGAACCTCGGCTCAATAAAGCTCAGAAGCGGCTACCACCACCTCACCAACTGGGGCACGACCTCCCTTTTCGTCGTTGTCGGCGAAATGAAGGAGCGCATCTTCCGCAACGAAAAGGGCGAGGATGAATGCCGCAACAGCGTCGATCTCGGTCTTACGATCGACGAGCGCCTTGCAGACGGCTACTATTATTCCAAGAGCGTAAGACTTCTCAAGTACATTCTCGAGCATCCCGAGTGCCTCGAGCGTCCTTTCAGCGAGCCCGTGGATTACTGATAAATCACAAAATAACATGAACAAGGCTATGCGATCTATTTCGCATAGCCTTTTCTTTTATCCGCTATAATTATCGCTGCACACGCCGCAATAAGCACCGCAAGAATGAGTACCGCGCAGTTGCGGAAAAATTCCTCCGGCATGAGGGTGATTATCGGGTCCTGCGCAGGGTCGAAGATCCAGTTATCCTTGCCGGGGAAGAACAGCGAGTGGAACACCGTGAAGGCGTGGTCGAAGTTCGTCGCAGCCGCAGCGCCGATTACGAGTAGCACCACGCCGATCCCGGCTGCGCCCCAAAAGGCAGCTCCGTGTCCGCGCAGACGCGGGATTTCGTGACGCCGCCGATAAAGCTTCAGCAGCGCTATAGCGGCCATACTGCCGAAAAACAGCCAAAGGTCGAGAATGAAGAGGCTGCGGCAGTCGGCAAAGTGCGCGCTTCCCGATTCCGAAAACGGCAGTACCCCGGCCGAGAACTCATCGCTTGCGCCGATGCAATAATCAAGCACCTCATCGTATGCCTCGATTATCTCTTCCCGGCTCAGGCCGCTCGACCGCTCAAGCTCCAGCGGATCTATCTGTGCATAATAAAACGGACGTATTATTATAGGTAAGGCTATCGATCCTGTCAGAATTGCAAGCGCAACGGCAATGCTCATGACTATAGCCGGCAGCTTATTCGCATTTTTCATAAACATCCCGCTCCTTTCCCGACAGGACTATCATCACCTGCGACGGCAGATAGAATGTCCACATTCCGATGCGTGCGGCGCTTTGCAGCCAATCGGGCAGAACCGACGGCATGTTATGAAGCCCCACGCATATATCGCAGCATAAGAACAGACAAAGTCCCGCAAAAAACAGCTTGTTCTCCAAGCCGGAGGCCTGCATCACATTGCAGGCAAAAAAAGAAAAGTACGCTCCGGCAAGCAGGTCAAGCGGCGAGAGCAGGCCGAATTGGGCCAGTATCGCAACGGCTCCCATGAACATAAACAGCCGCAGCGGCCACGCGCTTTTGCGTCCGTTTGCCCTATAGATGCGCACAAAATATAATATTTGCGCGGCAAAAAACAGCGCTATGCCGACCGCATAGTGGGCATCCATAACAAGCAGCAGGATATCCGCTGCCGCGGAAAGGCCTACGGCAGCGGTGACGAGCACCTCTCCGCCCCTGGCGCTCAGCAAAGCCGAAACCACAAAGCACAGCGCTATGCCGGCAAATTTAAGCCAGCGGCTGTCTCCTGTGCCGAGAACGTCCATCGCCGTGAAGGCCAAAAATAGCGCCGACTCAACGCATATGAAAGCTTTTACAAGAAAATTCTTCATGCAATGATTATACCCTGCGCGCGGTATATTTTCAACAGTTGCACATGCCACTGCCTCATCTTGCGCCGGGTGATAAAATAGGCTTGAGGTGATAACATGGACAAAGCCGAATATTTAGACCCCGTTTGCTGCTTTGACGCATCGCAGTACACCGGGCACCCCGACTCCGAGCCGTGCGCAAACGCCGTGAACGTTCCCGAGGTTGTCAAAGAGCTTGACCGGCTGCAAAACAGCGGACATCTTGAGCAGGCGCAGAGGCTTCTTGAGCGCTGGATCGGCGCCGCACGGCAGTCCGGCGACTGGCGAAGCGAGCTTTCGCTGCAAAGTGAGCTTATGGGGCTGCACCGCCGCACGGGCGACAAGGCCGCTGCCGAGAGCGCCGTTGCGCGCGGTCTTGAGCTTATACGCCGTCACCGTTTGGGCGCGACCGTTTCCGGCGCAACGATCATGCTGAACGCCGCGACAACGATGAAGTTTCTCGGCTTATCGGCCGAGGCGCTTCCGATATTCCGCCATGTTTCACGCGTTTATTCCGAAACGCTCGACCCCGGCGACTATCGCTTTGCCGGGCTTTACAACAACATGGCGCTCGCCTTTGAGGATACTGGCAACTATGACAGCGCGCAGCGGCACTTTTTCATGGCGCTCGACATTATCAAGCGCTGCAAGGATCCCGGCAACGACACGGCGGTAACATGGTGCAATCTCGCCGAGCTTTACGAACGCATGGGCCGCGACGAGGATATAGAGCCTGCGCTCGACAACGCCTACGCCTGTCTCACCGATCCGGAGCTTCCGCGCGACGGATACAACGCTTTTACGCTGTCAAAGTGCATTCCGACCTTTGACCGTTTCGGATATTTCATATACGTTAAAGCGCTCAGAGAGCGCATGGAGGCGATAAAATGAAGGGTCTTGAAGCGGCGCGAAGGCTATACGCCGAAAAGGGCGCTGCCATCATCCATGAGCACTTCCCCGAATACGAGGGGCGTATTGCCGTGGGGCTTGCCGGCTCGGGTTCGCAGTGCCTGGGCTTTGACGATGAGATATCGCGCGATCACGATTTTGAGCCTGGCTTCTGCCTGTGGCTTACAGATGCAGACGACGCTCGCATCGGCATCGAGCTTTCGCGCAAAATGAGAGACTTGTTCGGCAGCCGCGTTTCGCAGGCTTCCGCCCTCGGAACGCCCGGCGTCGGCGTTATGCGCATAAGCGATTTTTACCGGCGCTTTACGGGGCTTCCCGGTGCGCCGGAAACGTGGCAGGACTGGCTGTATCTGCCTTCCTACGCGCTCGCTCAGGCGGTCAGCGGCGAGGTGTTCCGCGACGATCTCGGCGAGTTTTCGCGCATACGGCAGGAGATCGCCTGCGGAATGCCCGAGGATGTTCGGCGCAAAAAGCTTGCCGCGCGGCTTGCTCTTATGGCGCAGTCGGGTCAATATAATTACGCTCGCTGCCTTGCCCACGGCGAGGACGGCGCCGCCATGCTCGCTGTAAGCGAGTTTGTCGAAAACACAGCCGAGGCCGTTTTTCTGCTAAACCGCCGTCACGCGCCGTATTACAAATGGCTGCTGCGCGGCATGCGTGGGCTTGAAAATCTCGGAGAGCTTTCCGACGCGCTTGAATTCTTGCTCACGGGCGATAACGACGAGGACGGAAAGGCGCTTAAATCGCAGGTAATCGAGGATATCTGCACGCAGGTAGTTTTCGAGCTGCAAGCGCAAGACCTGAGCTGCGGCAGCTGGGACTATCTCGAAAAGCACGCCTTTGATGTGCAAAGCCATATTGAAAACGCCGCCATACGCGCGCTGCACGTCATGGAGGGCTGAAAAAATCTCGAAGCGAATGCTTCGAGATTTTTCATTATAGTCCGAGATTCGTGAACGCTTCCCACGAACGGTGCATATATGTTTCAAGTCCGATCGGCTCGCCTATATACTTGGGATCGCGCCCGTCGCGCAGGAACTCCTCCAAGAAGCACTTGCGCCCGGTCGTGTGCGCGACCGGTATGCCGGTCATATCGCTCGTCTTGCGCAGGACATCATAGCCCTGACGGATATCGTCGGCGCTTGCGAAGTTGAGAAGGTTGGAGTTATTGACAAAGCCCGTGACCTTGAGCCGCGCAAAGCCCTCCATCTCTTCCTTGAGCTTAACTATCTTCTCCGGGCTTTCGGACATCGGGCGGAACACGTTTACGATATCGTAAACCTCAAGCTGCCCCTCCTCGAGCGCGGCAAAATCGGTGTGATATCTGCCGAGCGACATTGCGCCGGCCGCATCTCCGCCGACGTCGAACACGCACAGATCCCAGTCGCCCGCAAAGGCCGACGCTACGGCAGCAGACATATTGCTCGGCGTCACGCCCTGACCGGCAAAGGTCGGGGAAACGAGGTTTACGTTATTCTCCTTTAGCACATCAACGCGGTCGCTCATACGGAAGTAATCGTTTACCTTGTCAAGGTCGATGACCAGCGTATTGAGTCCCTTTGCCGCAGAGTTCACAGCGAGGTTTATCGCTATCTCCGTTTTGCCCGAGCCGTAATTGCCGATGAGAACGATGAAATGCTTCATCACTTGGCTCCCTTGGCGTTTGCCTTTGCGATGAACTTTTCGTTGTTGATTATAAAGCGCTCGTGGCGGCCTGCGCCGATCTGGCCGCATTCGTCAAATGCCTTGACCTCGAAAACCAGTCTGCGGCGGTCGATCTCGATAAGCTCGCTCTCGGCCCAGACCTTCATTCCCAGAGGTGTTGCAGCGTCATGGCTTATCTCAAGCTTTGTGCCGACGGTGCCCTCGCCCTCGCCGAGATACGGCGCGACTGACATCTGAGCGGCCTGCTCCATGAGGCCTACCATGCACGGAGTTGCGAAAACGTCCAGCGAGCCGCTTCCTACGAATTTTGCGGTGTTGCTGCCGTCAACAACCGTTTCGACCTTGCCTTTTATTCCGATTTCCATGAAATTTTCTCCTTAATTTTAATATTTGATGGAAACAATTTAGCACACAAAGCCGTAGTTTACAAGCAAAAAATAATGACTCCCGAAGCATCATAGCCTCGGGAGCCGGATCACGGGGGGACGCGATCCTTAATATCGTTAACAATATATCATATCGTTTCGTATATTGCAACACTTTTTTTAATTTGTATAAACTTTATTTGCAATTGAGTAAAAAGCGCAGTTATCCTGCCGTGCGTAAGCTTTCACCGGTTAGTCTTAGGATCATCCGTCAGGCTGAGTATGTAGTCCACAGACACATTGTAAAACCGGGATAAGCGAATAAGTGTTTCGCTCGGAACATCTCTCTGCCCGAGCTCATAGTTGCTGTACACCTGCTGAGAACAGTTGAGATACTCGGCAACCTCGCGCTGTTTTAAGTCTCTGTCCTCGCGCAGATCCCGAATTCGAGGGTACATAACACCACCTCCATCGGGCAAGAATATTATGTCGGGTTTTGTAGTATTGACTTTTACTGCAAATTGCAGTAAATTTAATTTGTCCACACAAAATACAACACATATTCCCAGGACAAAGGAAAGCTCCTGCTCGACCGAGCAGGAGCTTTTTCAACTTATCAAAAATATAAAAAGAAATTACTTCTTGATGTTCTCTTTGATGACTTCGCCGAGGATGGTCATGCCCTTAACGATCTTCTCTTCGGGCATGCAGGAGTAGTTCAGGCGGATGCAGTTATTGTGGCCTGCATCGGGGAAGAATCCGTCGCCGGGAACGTAAGCGACGTTGCGTGCCAGGCACTGCTTTGCCATCTCGTTGGTGTTGATGTACTCAGGCAGCTCGACCCAAGTGAACAGGCCGCCGTTGGGGTGAGTGAACTTTGCCTCGGGCGGGAACTCCTTTTCCATGGTCTCGATCATAACGTCGCGGCGCTTGCGGTAGCACTCTTTGATAGCTGCAACGTGCTCGTCAAGGTCATACATGTCGATGAACTTGGAAACAACGAGCTGAGCCTCGGTGGAGGCCTGCAGGGATGCAGCCTGAGCGAGGAAGTTGTACTTCTGAAGGATCTCGCCGTCGGCGCAGACCCAACCGAGACGGTAGCCGGGAGCGAGGATCTTGGAGAAGGTGCCGAGGAATACTACGAGGCCCTTGGTGTCCATGCTCTTGAGTGCGGGCAGGTACTCGCCTTCAAAGCGGAGCTCGCCGTAGGGGTTATCCTCAACAACGGGAACTTCGTACTTATTTACGATCTCCATGAACTGCTTGCGGCGCTCGAGGGGCCAGGTGCGGCCGGAGGGGTTCTGGAAGTCGGGGATGACATAGATCATCTTGACGTTCTCGGTGGTGGCAAGAACCTTTTCAAGCTCTTCCATGATCATGCCGTCGCCGTCGGTGGGGATAGCGACGAAGTTGGGCTCACATGCCTTGAATGCGTTAAGTGCGCCGAGGTAGGACGGGCTCTCGATGATGATGACGTCGCCCTTGTCGCAGAAAACGCGAGCCGAGTAATCCAGACCCTGCTGAGAGCCGGAGGTTACAAGGATGTTGTCTGCGCTGGTCTTGATGTTGAGCTTTGCTTCCATGCGATCAGCGATCTGCTGACGGAAGTGCTCAAAGCCGTTGGTGCTGGAGTACTGAAGAGCAACTCTGCCCTGCTCTTCAAGAACAGCGTCTGTCGCGGCCTTGATCTTGTCCACCGGGAAAAGCTCCGGTGCGGGCATGCCGCCTGCGAAAGAGAGGACCTCGGGTTTATTAGCCAGTGCGAGGAGCTCACGGATTGCCGAACCCTTGAGAAGATTCATTCTGCTTGAAAACTTGATCATTTGTGATTATTCCTCCTGTTGATATTGTAAGCTGACGAGAGCCGAACCCATATCGCCTGTCGGCGCGCCCTTCCGGCTATTTTCGTCTTTTTTGCTTTGATGGGCGCCAGCCCACCTGCATCAAATAAAGCCGAAAATATCTCGAAAAGCACAGCCGACAGGTGCTCGCAGTTTTGCCGGAGCAGATTTTTGCTCAGGCAAGGCAAAGCTTGCAGAGAATACTGTCGTATTGTCAAGAGCTTTAACGCGGCATGGGCGGAAATCTGCCCGTCAAAACCGATACGTGTTCGACTCTCGTCAGCTTAAGGCATTTTACCATGCTATTTAATCATAATTCGGAGCATTTGTAAACACAATATTCTCAACTCACTCGTTAAATTTGTGATAATTGCACAGATTTATGTTCTGTTATACTCTTTTCATGCCCTCTATCGCCTGTTATTGCACAAATATTCATGCATTGCATTCCCATTTGGAATATCGGCATAAAGTTTGCGTTTAGTTTTAATTTTGACACTGTATTGCTAAAAACGCCGTCAAATGATATAGTTACAATTTGTAGGTCACTACTATATTATATATTAAATTTTTGCTGCGGCAGCCAGCCGCGGGAAAGGACGGAAAAATGAAAAATAGCGAAAAGACTATGGACAAGATCGTTGCCCTGTGCAAAAACCGCGGCTATGTGTATCCCGGAAGCGAGATATACGGCGGCCTTGCAAACTCCTGGGACTACGGCCCTCTCGGCGTTGAGTTCAAAAACAACGTCAAAAAGGCATGGCTGAAGAAGTTCGTGCAGGAAAGCCCATACAACGTCGGCCTCGACGCTGCGATCATCATGAATCCGCAGACCTGGATCACCACCGGCCACGTTTCAAGCTTCTCTGACCCTCTGCTCGACTGCCGCTCCTGCAAAGCGCGCCACCGCGCCGACAAGCTCATCGGCGAAGAGCATCACGAGGTCAACGTTGATGCAATGACTTTCGACGAGATGGACGAGTTCATAGCCTCGCACGAGGATATCATCTGCCCCGTCTGCGGAAAGCATGACTTCACCCCCATCCGCAAGTTCAACCTCATGTTCAAGACCGCCATCGGCGTTACCGAGGACTCCAGCTCCACCTGCTATCTGCGTCCCGAGACCGCTCAGGGCATTTTCGTTAACTTTGCAAACATCCAGCGCACCACGCGCAAAAAGCTGCCCTTCGGCGTATGCCAGGTCGGCAAGGCTTTCCGCAACGAGATAACTCCGGGCAACTTCATCTTCCGCATCCGCGAGTTCGAGCAAATGGAATGCGAGTTCTTCTGCAAACCCGGCACCGACCTTGAGTGGTTTGCTTACTGGAAGGACTTCTGCAAAAACTGGCTGCTGTCGCTGGGCATAAGCGAGGACAACCTCCGTCTGCGCGATCATGAGCCGGCTGAGCTTGCATTCTACTCCCGCGCCACCACCGACATCGAATACGCCTTCCCGTTCACCGACTGGGGCGAGCTGTGGGGCATTGCAGACCGCACCGATTACGACCTCGGCCGTCATCAGGAGGCTTCCGGCAAGGATCTTACCTATTTCGATCAGGACACCGGCGAGCACTATATTCCCTACGTCATCGAACCGTCTCTCGGCTGCGACCGCGTCGCTCTTGCATTCCTGTGCGAGGCATACGATGAGGAGGTCGTCGGCAAGGATAAGAAGGGCAACGACGATATCCGCACCGTTCTGCATCTGCACCCGGCACTGGCTCCGTACAAGTGCGCGATCCTGCCGCTGAGCAAGAAGGAGATCCTCACCGGACCGGCAATGGAGCTTTACAACGAGCTGAGCAAGGATTTCATGGTCGATTACGACGAGACCGGCTCCATCGGCAAGCGCTATCGCCGCGAGGACGAGATCGGAACGCCTTACTGCATCACCTTTGACTTCAACACCGTCGGCACCGAGACCGACGAGGCCGATCACTGCGTCACCATCCGCGAGCGCGACAGCATGCAGCAGGTCCGTATCCCCATCAGCGAAGTTAAAGACTACATTGCCGAAAGGATCAAGTTCTGAGGCTCAAGTCATGACCGGCACTAAAGAAAGAAGCTTCCTGTTCGGCACAGACGCAGCGGCCTGTGCCGAACCCGGCAAGCGCTTCGGTTTTTATCTGTGGAATTTCGGCATTCTGCTCCTGTCGGCAGCCGGGCTGTGCTTTCTGTCGCTGCTTCTCGGGATCGGAACGGGAGGACGTGTGCTGCTGATCGATTATCTTCGGCATCCATTGATATTCTTTTTGAATTTCCTGCCGATCTTGCTGTTCGAGCTTTTTATGTTCTGTCTTATAAACCGCACATGGGCCGCATTTTTGACGACCGCTGCCGTGTTTATCACAGCCTCTGTGGGAAACTATTTCAAGCTCATGTTTCGCGATGATCCGTTCATGTTTTCGGACATATCTGCTATACACACAGCGCTGGGAGTTTCCTCGGGATACAACATTACGCTCACAAGGCGCATAGCGATTTGCCTTGCATGCATCGTGATCGGAACGCTGTTTATGTACTTTTTCGTTCGCGGACGTGCAAAAGGCTCTTTCCGCATCGCCGCCGCAATAGTCATTGCAGCATCCGTATGGCCGCTGTGGACATTCGTTTACTCAAGCGCGGATATATACAATGTAAAGACCGAGAACTTTGACCATGTGAGCCGCTGGGAAGCCACCGATGTTTTCACCTCAAAGGGCTTTGTGTACCCGTTTATACACAGCATATCTGCCGCGATAGACACTCCGCCCGACGGATATGACGAAAATCTTGCGGAAAACGAGCTTTCTGCATATTCCGATTCGGACATTCCCGAAAGCAAGAAAGTCAATATACTTACCATTCAGCTTGAAGCCTTTGCGGATCTTACGACCGTTGGAATGCAGGGCATTGACGGCATCTATGCCGATTATCACACGCTTGAGGCCGAGAGCTACACCGGAAACCTCATAACAAATGTTTTCGGCGGAGGAACTATAAACACCGAGCGCTGCTTTCTTACAGGATATACTCAGCTTAAAGATTACCGCCGCAATGTAAACTCTTATGTATGGTATCTGCGCGAGCAGGGCTACACTGCAAACGGAAGCCATCCGTGCCTGCGCACCTTCTATAATCGCTACAATGTCAACCGTTATCTCGGCTTTGAGGATTATCTGTTCACCGAAGGATATTACGAGAAATACGGCTATCCTGTCACTTATGACGAGGAATTTTTCCCGGATATGCTGAAGTTTTTCAAAGACGACGTTGCCGACGGCAAAAACGTGTTTTCATTTAATGTGACCTATCAGGGGCACGGCCCGTACAGCACCGACAGGCTCGACTGGGGCGATCCGGTTTGGGACGGCGACGTTTCCGAGTACAGCTACTATGTCATAAACAACTATCTCGGCTCTGTAAAAGACACTATCGAAAGGCTGTGCGAGCTCAAAGCCGAGCTTGAAGCTATGGATGAACCGGTCGTTTTGGTAGTCTACGGTGATCACAAGCCATGGCTGGGCGATAACAGCGTAACATACGATGAGCTTGGCATAAATCTTGACCGCTCGACTACCGCGGGCTTTAAGAACTATTATTCAACACGTTATCTCATCTGGGCAAACGATGCCGCCAAAGAAGTCTGCGATAATGATTTTATCGGCTCCGGACCGGATATCAGCCCGTGCTATCTAATGAACGTGCTGTTTTCTCAGCTCGGTTGGGACGGCCCTGCTTACATGAAATTCATGAACGACGCGCAGACCTTTCTTCCTGTCATAAACACTTCAGGCTTCTACCTTGTTGACGGCGAGGTCACCGACTCCATAAGCGGCAGTCTTCTCGATCAGAAGCAGACGATCAACAAAGTGCAGTATTACATGAGACGGAATTTTAAGTTTTCGGAGGTAGCGTCATGACAGCAGGACAGAGCTTTGTAAAAGCCATCAAACCCTTCGGCTGCGTACTATTCCTCATTCTGTTCGCCGTATTCATGGTGTTCTGCTTCACGAGCAAAGCTCCGCTGGGCGATAAATATACCTGTCCGCAGACAACGGAGTATTACTCAGAGCATCTTGACGAGTTCGAGCAGGAGCTGAAAACAAATCTTCTTCCGCTTGTTGACGGCATCGAGGACTGCCGCCGGAGCGGAGACAAAATAACGATCATCATCGCTCCCGAGAGCTTTGACGCATCGTCGCAGATAATCTATCACTATTATGGCAAAGCTTTATTTGACATACAAAAATCAGAGAAATGAGTGATCAAAATGAAAGACGGATTTATTAAAGTTGCTGCCGCATCTCCGATGATCAAGGTAGCCGACGCCGAATATAACGCCGGCAAGGTCATCGAGTGCATGAAAAAAGCGGCCGACAAGGGCGTTAAAGTTCTCGTTTTCCCCGAGCTTACGCTGACCGGCTGCTCCTGCTATGACCTTGTAGGTCACAGCGTCATTCTCCGAGGCGCCGAAAGAGCGCTTGAAAAGGTAATCGAAGCCAGCGCCGGAAGCGACATGCTCGTTATCGTCGGTCTGCCCTATGCTCCGCGCGGCGGCGCACTGTACAGCGTAGCGGCCGTCATCTCCGACGGCGAGCTTCTCGGCCTTGTTCCCCGTTCCGAAACCGACGGCACACTGTTTGCCGCTGCCGACGACGAGGGCGGCGAGGAGACCGTTTGCGGCAAGTTCGACGCGTTCTTTGATACCGAGCTGCTGTTTACAAGCGATGTGCTGCCCGGCCTTTCAGTCGCGGTAGAGCTGGGTGCCGACGCTGACGCCATAGACGCTCCGGCTGCGCGTCACGCTCTGGCCGGCGCTACCGTTATCGCCTCGCTCGCATCCTTCCCGGCCACCGTCACCTCTACCATTGAGGCTACCGAGTCTGTCAAGTACCGCTCCAAGCACCTCAAATGCGGCATTATTCTCGCCGCGCCCGGCAAGGGTGAAAGCACGACCGACAATGTCTACTCCGGGCTGTGCATGGTCGCCGAAAACGGCGAGGTGCTTGCCTCCGACGAGTGCGAGGACTGCTTCGTGGTTTCCGAGATCGACGTTGAGTACCTCGAAAATCTCCGCCGCAAGAGCGGAAAATACGGCAGAAGCCAGTATAAATACAGCCACTCCGAGCTTTACTGGGGCGAGGAGGTCTGCGAAACCGAGCTTACGCGCACTTATCGCAAGCTGCCGCATCTGCCCGAGTTTGAAAAGGACATGGGCAACTACTGCCGCCGCATGATCGACATTCAGGTATCCGGCCTTGTAAAGCGCATGACCTACGCCGGTCTTGACCACTGCGTGGTCGGTATCTCCGGCGGCGTTGACTCGACCCTGACCGTTATGATCTGCGCCGAGGCCGTCAAGCGCATGGGTCTGCCCTCGACAAACGTCGTTGCCTGCACCCTGCCCTGCTTCGGCACCTCGTCGCGCACGAAGTCCAACGCCATCATCGTTGCCGAGCAGGTCGGCGCTGAGGTCCGCGTAATCGATATCGGCGAGAGCGTTTATAAGCACTTTGACGATATCGGACATGCGCACGACGACTACTCCATCGCTTTTGAGAACGCTCAGGCGCGCGAGCGCACGCAGGTGCTCATGGATATCGCCAACAAGGTCAACGGCCTTGACGTCGGCACTGAGGACCTCAGCGAGTTCGTTGACGGCTGGTGCACCTACAACGGCGACCACACCAGCATGTACGACGTGAACATGGGTCTGACCAAGACTCAGGTTCGCGCAGGCGTTCGCTACATCGCCCAGCACACCGAGGACAAGGTACTTGCCGATGCGCTGTGGGATGTTCTCGACTGCCCCGTAACGCCCGAGCTGCTGCCGATCCACGACGATCAGATCGAGCAGAAGAGCGAGGAAAATGTCGGCTCCTACAGCCTGCAGGACTTCTTCACCCACAAGATGATGATCTGCGGCTTCTCCCCGGCAAAGACCATGCGTCTTGCAAAGGCCGCCTACGGCGACGAGTTCACTGACGAGGAGTTGACCAAGTGGCTCCGCAGCTACTGCAAGCGCTACTTCAGCCAGCAGTTTAAGCGCAGCTGCCTGATGGACGGCCCGAGCGTCGAGGCATTCTCCGTCTCGCCCAGAACCGGCTTCCTCATCCCCTCGGATGCCGAAAACAGCCTGTTCATGGCCTCGCTCGACACCGTTGCAAAAGAGTAATATAAACTTTTTAAGCCCCCACGTTAGGCCAAATGGCACAACGTGGGGGCTTTCCTTTTTATTGACATATTTCCGGCTTCAAGCTATCATGAAGTCATGACAGATTTGATAACATGTCGCAAATTTTAAGCAGGAGTTGAACGCCATGAAAAGCTCAAAGCGAAAAATCATCATAGGCGGCATTGCGCTGCTGGCATATGTGGCGCATGTGCTGACTGCGGCGCTTGATTCCAAGCCCGGCGACGTTTCAAAGGCTCAATTTGTCGTTCAGCTCGGCGCGGACGAGAAGCTTACAAACGCAGCGGCGGACAGAACGCTTACGCTCGACTTCGGCGAGCCGTTCAAGCACGCGCCGACGGGCCGCACGCTGCCGCAGCTCGTCACCGTGACCGATGTGTACCACCTTAAAAACACCGGAAGTGAGGAGCTGAGCCGCCGCGTGTTCTTCCCCGTAAACTATCTTAGATCCGACGACGAACGCGTCAGCATAACGCTTGACGGTAAAGCCGCCGGCCGGTGGTACGGTGTCGGCGAGCAGCCGTTTGTGGACGGCAGCACCTTTGCATCCGACGTCGAAAGCGGCAAATACTGCAAAGCGGCGCTGGAAACCGACACGAATTCCGGCGAGGGCTTTGCCTATTATGTCATTGAGCTTACGCTCAGGGCCGGTCAGAGCGCCGAGCTGAGGCTTGAGTATCCGCTTGAAAACGCAAGCAGCATCCTTGTGCTAAACGACGAGAGCACAGTAGCCTGCGATAGCTCACGGCTTATTATAAACGACCCGAACCGCATAAAGCTGTCGTGCAACGACGAGGCCGTCGCCGTTTCGGAATACGGCGGCGAGCTTGACCTCGCTTCAAGCCCCAATTGCTTTACAATAAATATCGGATAGCAAAAGAAATCCCGCCCTCTCGGACGGGATTTCTTAATAGGGATAGGTAATGTTTAAAATCGTGGAAGATCTTATTTCGTGAAATCGGGGGTCGGCAGCATGTACTCAAGCACACCCAGTACCGGGAAGAGCAGTGCCAGGAAGCCGAAGTGCGAATTGCCGGTGGAGCCAAACATGTCGAAGCAGAAGATGCACAGTGCTGCAAAAGCGATAACGGTGAATATGATCTTACGGATGAAATTTTTTACTTCGCTACTCATTTTAAAAACTCCTTTTATAATATATTCGAATTGGTTTTTATGCTTGTCAGAGATTTAACTTTCTCTTTCTGATATCATAATACTACCGAAAGTCACATTAAGCAAGCGAATAAAATTCATGTATTACATGACGTTTTGTAATGTTAGTTAATTAACTATCAATATTTTTAGAGGCGCATTGACGCACCTACGAATACGTATATCTCCGGTTGCCCGACCGGAGACAATGGAATAAACCGTGCGTGCCTCGCGTTACGTTAGTGCAGCGTTTAATTTTTGCACCGCACCACATTGGCTCACCTGTCAAGGGGAGCAGGCAGCTTTGCTGCCGTGGGGTTGAAAAAAACTATTAACTATCAGCTATCAGCTCTCTGCTGCGGCCAACGGTCGCTTGTAGGGAACGGATTCATCCGTTCCGTTGCCACGGTTTTGCCTGCAATCCATGGTCGGGCTGACGCAAAAATCGTATCGGTAGCAGCGCAAAGGCGCAATTAAAAAAGTGCGCAGGCACACCACAATTATTCACTATTAATTATTCATCATTCATTATTCATTGGGGCGGTCACAGACCGTCCCTTTTTTGCCTTCCCCTGCGTAGCTCGAGGGGAAGGTGTCACCTTTGGTGACGGATGAGGTGTTATTTTAATCTTTGCCGTAAGGCAAACACATTTTTAGAGGCGCTTTTTTAGTGGCGTTTTTACATTGTACCGATACATTTATTGCGGTATCCCGACCGGAAACTGCCG
>JABLTN010113912.1_pt1 | contig 17058 bp, 10 predicted proteins | sample 7160141 | NCBI WGS metagenome assembly JABLTN01 (sample SAMN14651226, study PRJNA627086) | human gut metagenome | isolation source: feces | host: Homo sapiens | reverse complement strand
GATATGAGCATAAAAGTGGGGCGTAAGCACCATGATATGCGAATAGCGGGTAGGATTGTGGGAGTGCGTAGCACGAAACAATCCGTTGGCATCATTGTTGGGGGTTTTTGACCCCAACATCTTTTAATATGAATTTTTATAGAAAGGATGTTTCTATGGTTACTTTTTCTGACCGGCTAAAATCTGCAATGGAACAAAAACATCTCAAGCAGGTGGATCTCATCCGCATTGCTTCACAGCAGGGCGTGAAGCTTGGGAAAAGTCATATCAGCCAGTATGTAAGCGGGAAAACGATTCCCCGGAATGATATCCTTCATTTTCTGGCAGATACGCTGGAAGTAGATGCCGGATGGCTGAGCTGTAAAACGGCAGAAGATCCTGCTCCGACCGGTTCCATTTCACATTCCACCTCTGCTCCCGAAAAGAGTCAGCAGGAAATTCTAAATCCAGGAGGTAATAATACGATGCGAGAATTTAAAAAATCATCCAAATTGAATAATGTACTTTACGATGTCCGCGGTCCGGTCGTAGACGAGGCCGCAAAAATGGAAGAACGCGGCACCCATGTCCTGAAACTGAACATCGGTAATCCTGCTCCTTTCGGATTCCGCACACCCGATGAAATCATTTATGATATGAGTCACCAGTTATCTGACTGCGAAGGATATTCCGCTTCACAGGGACTTTTTTCTGCACGAAAGGCGATCATGCAGTATGCCCAGTTGAAAAAGCTCCCTAATGTAACGATCGATGACATTTACACCGGAAACGGGGTCAGCGAATTGATCAATTTAAGTATGTCTGCTCTTTTGGATGACGGGGATGAGATTCTGATTCCTTCTCCTGATTACCCACTTTGGACCGCCTGTGCCACACTTGCCGGCGGAAAAGCCGTCCACTATCTTTGCGATGAACAGTCCAACTGGTATCCTGATATCAGCGACATGAAAAAGAAGATCAATGACCGCACGAAAGCTCTTGTCATCATCAATCCGAATAACCCGACCGGTGCTCTTTATCCAAAAGAGGTACTTCAGCAGATCGTTGATCTGGCAAGAGAACACCATCTGATTATTTTTTCTGATGAGATCTATGACCGCCTTGTTATGGACGGACAGGAACATATTTCGATTGCATCCCTTGCACCGGATCTGTTCTGCGTGACGTTCAGCGGACTTTCCAAATCTCATATGATCGCAGGTTTCCGTATCGGATGGATGATCTTAAGCGGAAATAAATCAATCGCGGCAGATTATATTGAAGGATTAAAAATGCTTTCCAATATGCGTTTATGTTCCAACGTACCTGCACAGTCCATTGTGCAGACTGCTCTCGGCGGTCATCAGAGCGTGGAAAGTTATATCGTTCCCGGCGGTCGTATTTATGAGCAGAGAGAATATATCTACAATGCTCTGACCGATATTCCAGGTATCAGTGCCGTAAAACCACAGGCAGCATTTTATATGTTCCCGAAGATCGATACAAAGAAATTCGACATCGTAAATGATGAAAAATTTGCTCTTGATCTCCTGCGTGACAAAAAACTTCTGATCGTACATGGTGGCGGATTTAACTGGAAAGAACCGGATCACTTCCGTGTTGTATATCTTCCGAGAATTGAGATCTTAAAAGAAGCCGTCGAAAAGATCGGCGACTTTCTGAGTTACTACAGACAGTAATTTCTGTATCCGGTCGTTTCATTTTTTATTGAATACAGATTTATAAAATGCTCACTTCCCGGGCGAACCGATTTTCTGTTCATCCGGGAAGTTTTTCATACCAGGCTATTCAGGATGAGCTGCCAGCAGCAGGTTCTCTGTATACCCGGTCATCTTTATTTTCCTACTGAAATATTATTTCTCCGGCATTTTCGCTGATGTATCCCACACAGTTCATTTCCACACGCCCACAGTAAAAAAACAACTCCGGCAAACCAGTAATCTCTGTCGTAGGAACTGCTTCTTCCTGAAATTGTGATGATTCCTCTCACCAGACAGCCCGCAGTCAGTGTTGCAATCCATACAACGTATAACCAATCCCAAAAGACAAAAGCGAAACTCCTCCAATTTTCAGGATTTCTCTGTATAGGAAACTGTATGCTGTCTTCAGGGCTGCTCCCTTTCCCTGATTTTCCGCATATCCGATCACGGTTGCCCATTCTGACCGTCCATTCTTGGGCCGCCCTGTCCCGGTCCCTGCATGCTCTGCCCTTCTGAATAAACCAGGCTGCTCATCGTAATTTTTTCACTTTCCAAACCGGTCGTAAGAGTATAGGCTGCCCCCTCTTCCAGTTCCTCACAACTGATCACAACAGAATTAAAATCCCTGACCGGTGTATAACTTACCAGCACCGTTCCATCGGTATCTTTCAGTGTAATTTCACCACTCTGATCTGTATCCAGATTGATGAGCATCGTTCCCTGCGTAGAATCTGATCCAAAATTCTGTGCCATTCCGCTCATGCCTGCTGCAACGACTGTTCCACCTGTGATGGTCGCTGTTCCGTCATAATCCAAAGCTCCGTTTCCGTCATCCCCGGGACCTGATACATAGATCACACCACCACTCACGCTGAAATCTCCATTACTGTCAATTCCGTCACCTTTTGCATCAATTTCAATTGTTCCGCCAAGGATATCGATATATGCATCTGAATCTTCCTGAAAAGTATTTTCACCAGGACGTCCCATACTGCTTTGATCGTTTCCTCCCGCTGCATTCAATCCGTCGTCACTGGATACAATTTTGATCGTTCCATCCTGTATCGTCACACTTTGCCCTTCAATTCCTTCATAGCAGTTCGTTATATCAATTTTCCCATCCAGTACAACGGTCTGGTCATCTGCATGGATTCCATCATCTCCCGAATTAATGGAATAAGTGCCTCCGCAGACATATACATTTCCGTTACAATGGATTCCATCATCCGCCGTGGCAAGCTGATATGTTCCATCTTTCAGAATGACATACTTTTGTGCCTTGATTCCCTTCGTACTGGTATCTGTCTCTGTGGAGCTGGTAGAAATATCAAAGCTTCCTCCGTCTGCCTGCACCACATAGGAAGAAGAAATTCCATCTCCTCCGGCAGCCAGTGTAAGAACACCTCCGGTTATATAAACAAATCCTTTTGTATCTTCATCTGTATCCTCACTGTGGATCGCATCTGTACCGGAAGTAATCGTAAATGTTCCATCTGCAATACGCACACTTTCTTTTCCTGAAAGTCCCTGCTTTTCTGACTGAATCTGATAGACTCCTCCGGTAAGAACAAGATCATCCTTTGAGACAATGCCATGGGCAGCAGAGGTGATCTTTAAAGTACCACTTCCATTCAATGTCAGATCTTCCCGCGAAAAGATTGCTCCGTCAATATTTGTATCCTCATTTCCAGTAAAAGAATTGGATACAATTTTATTTGTGCTACCATCTGCGAGGGTTATAAAGACTTTGTCTGCCTGTTCCACGCAGATTCCTGCCCCCTCTTCGTTTATAATGGATACATTTTCCAGGATCAGTTGTACTTTTTCCGTTTTATCTGTATCAACGACAACACTTCCATTACTTAGCGAACCGGTCAGAAGATACGTTCCACCTTCTGTAATCGTTACAGTCTGTCCGTCCATTTTTACTCCGTCACTGTCGCATTTTGTTTCTTCATCCGAAAGACTGATCGCAGTACATTCACTTTCATCATACTCTGTGTCTCGATCTCGTTCAGTAAACATATCCTCTGTATCTAAAATCGCAATATCACTTTCTGATATGATTGTATTTTCTGATCCGGTCGTTCCGTTTTTTGCTGAATTTGAAGTCCCCTGGGAGCATCCCGTCAGTTCCAATGCCCCTGCCATCAGTACGATAATCATATATTTTCTTTTCATAGAGTTTTCCTCCATTTCATTACAATCTGCCTGCCTCCTTCAGATATATTTTTACAGGCTTGTAGTTGTGGTTTCCTGATTTTTCACCATGATTTCCAGATTCCCATTTCTGCACCGCAAATGGTCGATCATTTCTTTTTCCTTTGAAGTATCTTTCAGGCTTAACTGATAGGTCAGTTTGAAAAGACTTCCCATATTGGTGGTCTTTACTTCTGTCAGTTCATAACGGCTCGTATACGCCTCAAGCAGATCATCAAAAACTTCCGTATAGTCCAGATCCTCCGGGATCGTGATCACCATGGTCTTCTCACTGCCTGCGTTCTTTTCCCATGCACGGATCTGCACATAGAGAGCCATGACTAGAGAAAGGATCACCGTATAAAGCACTGCATACCCCAGATAGCCCATCCCACTTACCAGACCTGCTCCCATGGCAATAAAAATCGCTCCGATCTCTTTTGCACTGCCCGGCACACTTCTGAAACGAACAAGACTGAAAGCTCCTGCCACTGCCACTCCTGTTCCTACATTTCCATTTACCATCATAATGACGATACATACAACTGCAGGAAGAATTGCCAGCGTCCTCACAAATCCTGCATTATATTTTGATTTATATGTATAGGCTGCCGCAAGCACGATTCCAAGTAGCAGTGAGACTACCACGCAAAGCAGAAACTGATATACCGGGATCACCGTCACTGTACTGCTGTCAAAAATTCCTCCAAATAAGTTACTAAACATAATTTATTTCTCCTTCTCTTAATAGTGTTCTGTATGCATTTCCGTATTTTGAATACGATGTACGGAACATTTTATTTTCTGTAAGAAAATGACTCAGCCATAAAGGAATCGCATGCCCCACTTTTATTTCCAATAATGACTGATCCTCGTCCAGCAGGCTTCTTCCATAGATCGGACTGCTCAGGTCAAGATCTTCTGTTCTCCATAAAATATTCTGATCAAATGTCATCCGCAGTTCATGATCTTCTTTTCCATAGAATGCCTCACGCTCATAGGACAGCCACATTGCCGGGCGGATTCCCTGGTAAAGTCTCAGAGCATAATCCAGTTCTTCTCCGATCTGACTTTCCCCGACAACCCGTTCGCCCCGGCAAAGATACTGGATCGCTTTTTCGTATTCCGTACAGATTCGCCTTTTGTAGACGACTTTTTTATACTTCTTCTTTAACTCGATAAATGCCTCACCTGCCGGCTCTGCTCTTCCATAGGTACGGAGCCGCACTTTTTCTTTATATACTTTGTTCTCTATGGATCTGCGGATCAACAAATACTGTGGTGTGTCAAAATACAGATTACAGATGGTACTTTTTCCATATTCATCCGGGATCATGTACTCTTCCATCACGTTCTGTAAAAGCTCTTTCTGCTCCCGGGTCAGCAGATATTTATATTCATAACGTTTAAAAACTTTTTGCACTGCCATTGTTCTTTCCTCCTTACATCCTGCATTTTATCGGTCGTACCTTAAATCAACTTTAAATTACTTTTAAAGACACAAATACTACACATATTGCATCCATACAGTCTGCACATTGGTGTAAATGCAGAATTTCCTGGCACTGGCAGCTTTTTCTGTGTGTCCGGGTATAAAAAAAAGATCTGAAAATCATTTTTATGATCTTCAGATCTTTTCCTGCCCTGCCACCCGGGTCTTTTCTTACTTTCTATTCCGGCTTGCTTTCTATTCCGGCTTGCTTTCTTTTTCTGATTTCAGTCAGTCCAGCAGCTCTTTTACCATTTCTGCATCAAATACAACTTTCTTTTTCTGTTCCACTTCAATCTGATATAACGCATTTGCCGCAATATGCTCTGCCGCCTGCTCCAGATCACGGATTCCTGTTGTATCGGAATACAATTCAATCACCTCATCCAGTGCTTCGTCTGTCATGATGCACTCTTCTTCTCTCAGGCTCATACGTTTCAGTACTTTTGGTAATGCAAATTTAGAGAATATGATCTTCTTTTCCTCCGGAGTATAGTCCGGTATATCAATCACCGCAAAACGTGACATTAGCGGTGCACTGATCTGATCCTTATCATTCGCCGTTGCGATTGGATAAACACCTACAGTCGGAATCATACACTCCATATAGTTATCCGTAAATCCAAGATTATCAAGAAGTGTCAGAAGCACATCTGCCGGATTTCCATTTCCCTTTCCTGAAGCTGCCTTATCAAGCTCATTGATAATAAACACAAGATTCGACTCACCCGCCATGGAAAAGGCCTCCATAATGATTCCTGGCTTCGCATTGGAATAAATACGGGAACTTCCTGTCAACTGTTCAGGGTCATTGATCGAACTCATATCCAATGTTGTCCACGGTAATTTTAAAATACGTGCCACCGCATAGGCAATCTGAGATTTTCCGGTTCCTGCAGGACCTACCAGCAACAGTCCGTATGCCGGCAATGTATGTGTTCTGTTGATCTGAATGATCGTCTCGATGATCCTTTGCTTTACGCGTTCCATTCCATAAAGCTCTTCATCCAGAATCCTTCTTGCCTCTTCGGGATCAATGGCTTCAAAATAATCATTTTTCCATTGAATATTCATCATAATGGATAATGCCCGCTGTGCATGACGACGTTCTTCCTGCGACACCTCATGGGAACGTGCCACAGCAAGATTTCTTCTCGCCCAGAGACGGATATTATCCGGTAGCGTCCTTCCTGCACAGGTCATGAAATCAGTAATACTCTGAATACTGGTCAGCTTCATGTCATCCCCGTTCTCTTCTCCGTCTTCATCTTCTACTTCTTCCGCAGGTGCATTGCTTGCAAAAAGTCTCTCAATCATAAACTGCAGGAATCCATCCTCCGCAGACAGCTTCGTACCGCCACCAAATGCGATCTCCCTGATACGATACACGGCATATCCGCTTTCTGTATTCTTTCCTGATAAACGCACATTGATATGATTTTCTCCCAGCCATTTCAAAAGGCTGACAAACCGTGCATCCACAAGCAGAATATCCGCACTTATCGTTCCTCCGTCTTCATCAAATTCAAAAGCAGTCTGCTTACTCTGATTCGTGAAAATCCCACAGGAATGGTGATTCCACTCCTTTTTACTGTTATCCAGGACAAGGATCGGATTTTCAATGGACGCATGATCCTCATTAGATGAGAACGTGGTATATGTACATACAACCGGCTTTTTATCATCCGGTGCATTATTAAAATCAAATACTGGCATCTTCTGTACTCCTTTTTCACTTTCATTTTTCTTATTATAGCAAGAAACTATCAGATCTGTCCAGTCAGCCGGACGTATTACTTGTATAACCGTCCTGTCTATGTTATCATTAAAACAAATTATTTTAGGAGGTCATTACATATGAAATTTTGTCCGAAATGCGGGAATCCTACTGACGATCATGCTACATTCTGCAACCAGTGTGGTGCTCCCCTTAACGATCAGCCGAATACAGACGGAACTGCTCACAGTTCTTCTGATTTTCAGGGAACCGGAGGAACACCGTTCCGTTCTTCCTACGGGATTACTCCTCGCAGCATCCCTCTTTGCATTATCCTTTCCATTGTTACCTGCGGAATTTACGGCATTTACTGGATGCTGAAGCTAAATGATGAAATCAATCTCCTCTGTGGTGATACAAATGCGACAAGTGGTGCTTTGGTTGTTATCTTTTCTCTGATCACCTGCGGTATTTACGGATTCTACTGGATGTATAAAATGGGAGAGAAATGTGATTTTATTAAGGGAGTTCAGGGAAGTTCCGGTATTCTTTATCTCCTTCTTGGAATCTTCGGACTCAGTATCGTCGATTTCTGTCTTATTCAGGATACGATCAATAAGTCTGTCTGACTTTCTTAAAAAGAACCGCCTGCAAAGTTAAGATTTTTATCTTTTCTTCGCAGACGGTTTTCTTTTTACTTTTTTTCTGCCTTTCGGCTACGTAGTCCCGAATAAAAAGAGCGGATCTTTTCTGTCAGAATCGTAAGATATCTTAATACCGGTTCCGTTGCAATGGCAAATACGATAAATAGCATGATACATTTTGTCGTCATTCCGGTAATGGCAAAAAGATCATTCAGGAAAATACTACAGAACAGAAGTCCTGCAATACATCCTGTCAGAATCGCAGTTCTCAACATATTCATCGGTGCACTGATCTTATACAGGATCATAAATCCTACGATTGCCAGCAGCATTGTCGCTGCCGTCGAAATATCTGTTTCTCCTACCCCAAAAGTTTTTCCAAAAATCACAAGTGCTCCGACCGCTACTGCATCGGTAATGGCAGCCGGAAGTGCTTTCAAGAATACATTCGTAAGGAAATGACCTTTAATGATATTCTTATTCGGTTCCAGTGCAAGGAAGAAAGCAGGGATACCGATCGTAAACATACTGATCAGGGAAACCTGCGATGGCTCCAGTGGATACGTGAACATAAATACAACTGACATCAGGCTTAATAAAAATGAGAAAATATTCTTTACAAGGAACAAACTTGCTGAACGCTGGATATTATTGACAACTCTTCTTCCTTCCAGCACAACCTCTGGCATACACGAAAAATCTGATTCCAGAAGTACCAGTTGTGATGCCTGTGCCGCCGCCTCACTTCCAGAAGCCATCGCAATACTGCAGTCAGCATCCTTCAAAGCAAGAACATCATTCACTCCGTCTCCCGTCATCGCCACAGTCTTTCCGGCCTCTTTCAGTACCTGAACGAACTGCCGTTTCTGATTCGGGGTTACTCTTCCAAAGACTGTATTCTCAAGTACTGCTTTCTTTACATCATTGATGGATTTTAATTCAGAAGCATCCACGTACTGATCTGCATTTGCTATTCCGGCCTGCTTTGCAACCTTTGATACTGTAACCGGATTGTCTCCTGAAATGACTTTTACCTCCACCCCTTGTTCGGTAAAATACTCAAACGTCTCTTTTGCTGCCTCTCTGATCGGATTTGCAAGCAGGATATAACCAAGCGGACAGATTGGATTTCTCAGAGCCTTTCCGTCGATCGTACCGTCATAAGTTCCAAATACCAGTACTCTTGCACCGGTCGATGCCAGACTGGTTATTTTTGCTTCATAGGCTTCATACTCATCCAGCAGTACAAATTCCGGTGCTCCAAGCACATATGCCCCCTCTTCAAAAGTAACACTGCTGTACTTGGTCGCTGAGGAAAATCCGGTCTTTGCGACCGGCTTTGCCCCTGATACAGAAGTAAAATAAGCCTTTACCGCAGCCATCGTAATATTATCCTTCGTCATAGCGGCTGCAAAATCTCCTACCAGCGTTTCAAGCGGCTTCATTGTATCCGGGTCATACTGCTGCGTTGGGATCAGTTTCTGCACCTGCATCGTATTTTCAGTAATGGTTCCGGTCTTATCCACGCAAAGTACATCAACCCTTGCCAGTGTCTCAATGCATTTCATATCATGCAGCAGCACCTTTTTCTGTGCCAGTCTCATAGAACTGACTGCCAGTGCCACACTTGCCAGCAGATACAGCCCCTCCGGGATCATTCCGATCACTGCCGCAACCATGGACGTAACACTGGATCGGAACGAGGAATGCTGAAAGAAAAATGCCTGTACAAAAAGGATGATCCCGATCGGAATAATCGCAATTCCAACGCACTTTACAAGACGATCCAGCGAACGGATCATTTCCGACTGCTCTCCCTGCTGCATCTCTTTGGTTTCCAGCGTCAGCCTTGAAATATAAGAATCCTCACCGACTTTATCAAGTCTCGCGTGGCACTGTCCTGAAACAATAAAGCTCCCTGACATCAGCTTCGATCCCTTTTTCTTTGTGATCTCGTCGGATTCTCCGGTCAGCAGTGATTCATTGACCTGAACTTCCCCTGCACAGACTTCTGCATCCGCACAGACCTGGGCGCCTGCCTTAAAAATAACAATATCATCCACAACCAGTTCTTCTGCATCGATCATGGATTTTTTTCCATCTCTTACAACCATCGCATGAGGAGCATTGAGCATGGTAAGATCATCCAGTACCTTTTTCGCCCGGATTTCCTGAATAATTCCGATCAGCGTATTGGCAATGATCACCGGAAGAAATGTCAGATCCCTGAACGCCCCCACCAGGCAGAGCAAAACTGCCAGTACAAGAAAGATCAGGTTGAAATACGTGAAGACATTCTCCTGTACAATCTCCTTTGTAGTCTTGGATGTTGAATCTACCGCCTGATTCGTCCAGCCATGAAGCTTATGTTCCTGCACCTGCTGACTGGTCAGTCCCTTTCTGTAGTCCGGCGTATATCGCGTCGTCGGCATTCTTTTCTTTTTTTCCTCTGCCTCAACAGGCTTCCTTTTTCTTCTGGCCGCTGACATATCAATTCTCCTTTTGTATTCTTTCTGCTTCAGCAATAAAAATTGCTGCCCTGCATAAAGTAAGTATGCCCCGCGATGAAACTCGCGAGGCACACCACATCTGATTTTATTTTACCACATTCATCCGCATTTTCCACTATGTTTAGAAAAACTTTAACTAATCTTCAGACTCTGTTTTTATTTGTTCTCCTGAAATCTCTTTACGGTTCAGGATCTGCATAAACTCTTCTCCCGTGATCGTCTCTTTTTCATAAAGATATTTTGCAAGTTCATGCAGTTTCATCTTATTTTTCTCCAGCAGATCCATCGCTGTGTCATACCCTTCCCTGACTGTCTCTACGACCATATCATCAATCGTGGCAGCCGTTTGTGGAGAACAGCTTAAGGTACTGTCACCGCCCAAATATGGATTATTCTGGGTTTCCAGTGCCACCATGCCAAAACGGTCGCTCATCCCATACCTTGTGATCATGGCACGTGCCAGTTTTGTCGCCTGTTCAATATCGTTAGATGCACCTGTCGTGATCGAATCAAAGATCAGTTTCTCGGCACATCTTCCACCTGTCAGTGTTGCAATCTTATTCACCAGCTCTTCCTTGCTCATAAGATTCCGCTCTTCCGCTTCTACCTGCATGGTATATCCCAATGCTCCTGAAGTTCTCGGAATGATCGTAATCTTTGTCACCGGTGCAGAATGGGTCTGCAATGCGGCAACCAGTGCATGTCCGATTTCATGATAAGATACAATCAGTTTTTCTTTTGCGGAAAGTACCTGATTCTTCTTCTGATATCCGGCAATAACCGTCTCAATACTCTCTTCAAGATCCGCCTGTGTTACAAACTTCCGGTTCTCACGAACCGCCCGCAATGCCGCTTCATTCACCATATTCGCCAGCTCCGCTCCGGATGCCCCGGATGCTGCTCTTGCGATCGCGTTAAAGTCAATGTCATCTCCCAGTCTGACCTTTTTCGCATGAACTTTCAGGATTTCTTCTCTTCCTTTCAGGTCAGGAAGTTCCACCGGAATCCGCCGGTCAAATCTTCCCGGTCTTAAAAGTGCCGGATCAAGACTGTCGGGACGGTTCGTTGCTGCAAGAATCACAACACCCTTGGATGCATCAAATCCATCCATCTCCGTCAAAAGCTGGTTCAGCGTCTGCTCACGCTCATCATTTCCTCCATATCCGGCATTATCTCTTTTCTTACCAATCGTATCGATCTCATCAATGAACACGATACAAGGAGCTTTTTCATTTGCCTGCTTGAAAAGATCTCTTACCTTAGAAGCACCCATACCGACGAACATTTCAACAAATTCAGAACCTGACATTGAGAAAAATGGAACATTTGCTTCTCCTGCCACCGCCTTTGCAAGCAGCGTCTTACCTGTACCGGGAGGTCCGACAAGAAGTGCACCTTTCGGGCAGATGGCTCCAATCTCCTGATATTTCTTTGGATTATGAAGAAAATCCACGATTTCTGTCAGCAGTTCTTTTGCCTCATCTTCCCCTGCAACATCGTTAAATGTAATTCCTGTCGTAGACTCAACATATACTTTGGCATTGCTTTTTCCAAACTGCATAAATGGATTTCCGGCAGTACCTCCCCCCATCTTTTTCATCAGACGCTTTGCAAGGAACTGTCCCAATACCCAGAAAATCACGATTGGCAGAACCCATACAAGCAGGAAACTGACAAGCGGATTCATCTCTTCCTGTGCAATTCTTCCAAATTCACATCCGGCTTCTTCCAGCCGGTTTACAAGATCCGGGTCTTCAAACGTCGTTGTCTCATAGTAATTCGGCTCAGCCGCTTTATCCGTAAAATAAATCGTATCGCCATTTAATTCTACTTTGGACACTTCTTTTTTATCAACCATCGTAAGAAATGTACCGTAATCTACATCTTTTACTTTATGATGATTCATCAGATTGGGAAAAAGAAATGTATTAAGCAGTATCAGTATCACCAGAGCAATCAGGTAATAAAATATCAGAGGTTTTTTGGGTTTCTCTACTTTTTTCAATTTGACTCCTCCTTCGTTCTGTCATTTTATATCTGAAGATCCAGTTCTATTTCCCTGCTTTTACCCAGATTGCTTTCAATAACTGAATCACTGGTATATTCAATGCCGCAAGCCCATACACAGTAAAGAGCTGTGTGAAGCTCAGTGTCTGTACTTTAAAAATCGTATGCAGTCCAGGGATCATAACGACTGCCGTCACCAGCAGGATTCCCAGTGCAAATGCACCGATCAGATACTTATTATCTGCCACCTTCTTTGTAAATACAACCGGTTTGTTCGATTTACAGTTGAATCCATGGAACAGTCTTGCCGAACAGAGTGTTGCAAATGCCATCGTACTCGCCAGCAGTGCATTTCCATCCCTGTATCCGATCAGAAATGCCGTCATGGTTGTTGCACAGACAGATACTCCCTCCACTGCGATCCTCAGCAAAAAGTCTTTCGTAAGGATTGACTCATTCAACGGTCTTGGTTTCTCTTCCATCACAGCTTTGGAATGTGGCTCAAGTCCCAGTGCGATCGCCGGAAGACTGTCCGTCAGCAGATTGATAAAAAGTAAATGCACCGGTGCAAACGGAACAGGAAGTGCAAAAATTGACGCAACCAGTACTGCCAGGATCGCCCCGAAATTTCCTGATAATAAAAACTGAATGGCAAATTTGATATTCCTGTAAAGATTTCTTCCATTTTCAACCGCCTTCACAATCGTAGCAAAATTATCATCTGTCAGGATCATCGCTGCAGCGTCCTTGGACACTTCACTTCCGGTAATTCCCATTGCAACACCAACATCTGCCTGCTTTAATGCCGGTGCATCATTCACACCATCCCCCGTCATGGAAACGATATTTCCTTTTTCCTGCCATGCCCGCACAATCCGGATCTTATGTTCCGGCGACACTCTTGCATATACAGAAATTCCTTCTACAAAATCCTTCAGCTCCTCATCCGACATCCGGTCGATCTGAGATCCCTCACATGCTTCAGATTCTTCTTTCAAAATCCCAATCCTTTTTGCAATCGCCGCTGCTGTTACTTTATGATCTCCCGTGATCATGATTGGACGGATTCCTGCCCTCTTGCACTCGGCAACCGCAGCAGCGGACTCTTCCCTCGGTGGATCCATCATGGCAACCAGTCCCAGGAATATCAGGTGATCCTCGTCCTGAAGCGTCAGTTCCATCTCATCTGACACAACTTTATATGCAAAAGCAAGTACACGAAGTCCCTCTTCTGAATACTTCCGGTTTTGTGCCTCAATCCTTGCACGGTCCTCCCTCGTGATCTCATACACTTCATCTCCCAACTGGATCAGATCTGTCCTGTCCAGCAGCACATCCACAGCTCCTTTTACGATCATCGTCGGGATTCCGTTCAACATATGCTTGGTCGCCATCAGTTTTCGGTCGCTGTCAAACGGGTTTTCACTTTCTCTTGGATACTTTTTCCGAACCTCCTCCGGATCCATCCCCAGCCCACTTGCAAGATTTAAAAGTGCTGTCTCAGTCGGATCTCCAATCTCAATACCATCCGCATTGGTTGCATCGTTGCAGAGAATACTGCTGATCATCAGACGGCTTTGTGAACTGTCTGTCAGATCTACTGCACCGGCAGGAATACTCTTTTCATCCACGTAGTAATCTTCCACGGTCATTTTATTCTGCGTCAGTGTTCCCGTCTTATCTGAACAGATAACCGATACACTTCCAAGGCCTTCCACTGCCTGCAATTTTCTGATGATTGCATGTTCCTTTGCCATCTTCTGCGTACCGAAGGAAAGCACAATGGTCACAATCGAACTCAGAGCCTCCGGAATTGCTGCAACTGCAAGAGCTACTGCAAATAAAAATGCATCTCCGATATTATCTCCCCGCAGGATACTGATTCCGAACAAAATACCACAGAATACAAGAATCAGGATGGAAAGCTTTTGTCCGAACTGATCCAGGTTCACCTGCAATGGAGTCCGCTTTTCTGAAGTATTCTTCAGAAGTCCTGCGATCTTTCCAACCTCTGTCTCCATTCCGATCTCAGTTACAAGAAATGAACCTCTTCCATAAGTGACAAAACTGCCCGAATAAACCATATTCACCCGGTCTCCAAGTGGTACATTTTCTTCTTTTATAATCGTCGTTGTCTTTTCTACTCCCAGGCTTTCTCCTGTCAATGCACTTTCATCCACTTTCATGCTGGCACACTCTAAAAGCCTTCCGTCTGCCGGAATATAATCTCCTGCTTCCAGCATCACAATATCTCCTACTGTCACTTCTGCGGAAGGGATCTGCACAACTGCCCCGTCTCTTAGCACCTTCGCCTCCGGCCCGGAAAGCTTCTTCAGACTTGCCAGTGACTGTTCTGCCTTGATCGTCTGCACTGTCCCCAGTATTGCATTCATCGTAATCACGATCAGGATAACTGCGGCACTCTCCACATCTCCCATAAATCCTGATGCCACCGCAGCAATGATCAGAATAATGACCAGAAAGTCCTTATATTGTTCCAAAAAGATCTGTAAGATCGTCTTTTTCTTTCCCTCGACCAATTCATTCGGTCCATACTGTTCCTGATGTTCTCTCACCTGTTCATTCGTAAGCGGTTCTAAAGAGCCATTTACTTCCTGCAGCACTTCTTCACCTGACATTTGATAATATGATCTCATTTTTGCTCCTCCTGCATTTACCTCATAATTATAAGATAGCAAACCTGCCACCGATACCTGCTTCTGTATTCTCTTGTATAAAAAATGAGACTTTTATTGCACCTCGATATGCAATAAAAGTCTCACTATTTAATCACGATACGGATGCTAAATTCCATCGGTTCTGGCGACATCGCAAACACTTATTAAAAAGTGCCAGTTACTCCCTCTTATTTATTAGATATAATAAAGATTCTATTCTAAATTGTCAATAAACTTTATCCTTTTTTCATAAAGCTTTAATATCTTTTAACAAAAAGAAAAACCCGGGAAACCTGCATTTCCCGGGCGAATTGATCACTTTCTCTGAATCTTAAACGATTCCCTGAGCTGTCATTGCATCTACAACCTTTTCAAATCCGGCAATGTTAGCACCTACAACGTAGTTGCCCTTGAAGCCGGATTTCTCAGCTGCATCAGACATATTATGGCAAATATTAACCATGATATTTTTCAGCTTGCTGTCAACTTCTTCAAATGTCCAGCTCAGACGCTCACTGTTCTGTGACATCTCAAGTGCGGATGTAGCAACTCCACCAGCGTTAGCTGCTTTACCAGGTGCAAAAATCACACCATTTTTCTGCAGGTACTCTGTAGCTTCCAGAGTCGTAGGCATGTTAGCGCCCTCGCAAACTGCGATGCATCCGTTCGCAACAAGTGCCTGTGCATCCTCAAGGTGCAGCTCGTTCTGTGTAGCACATGGAAGAGCGATATCAACCTTCACATTCCATACGCCTCTTCCCTCATGATACTCTGAGTTCGGACGATACTTCTTGTACTCTGTCAGTCTTGCACGGTTTACTTCCTTGATCTCTTTGAGGGCTGCAACGTCGATTCCTTCTGGATCATATACCCATCCTGTAGAATCACTTACAGTAACAACTTTTGCACCAAGCTGCTGTGCTTTTTCTGTAGCGTAAATTGCAACATTTCCTGATCCTGAAACTGCTACCGTCTTACCTGCAAGCTCGATTCCATTAAGTTTCAGAAGTTCCTCTGTCAGATACAGAAGACCATATCCTGTTGCTTCTGTACGTGCAAGAGATCCACCGTATGTAAGACCTTTTCCTGTAAGAACACCTTCATACAGTCCACGGATTCTCTTGTACTGACCGAACATATATCCGATCTCTCTTGCACCTGTACCGATATCTCCTGCAGGAACATCAGTATCAGCACCAATATATTTACAGAGCTCTGTCATAAAGCTCTGGCAGAATGCCATTACTTCTCTGTCAGATTTTCCCTTAGGATCGAAATCAGATCCACCTTTACCTCCGCCGATCGGAAGTCCTGTAAGAGAGTTCTTGAAAATCTGCTCAAAACCAAGGAATTTGATAATACCAAGGTTTACGGATGGATGAAGACGAAGACCTCCTTTGTATGGTCCGATCGCACTGTTGAACTGTACACGGTATCCTGTATTAACCTGTACCTGTCCGTTATCATCTACCCACGGAACACGGAATTTGATCTGTCTTTCAGGCTCTACAAGTCTCTCAAGAAGAGCTTCTTTGCGGAATTTTTCTTCATTTGCCTCGATCACAACACGAAGAGATTCCAGTACCTCTTTTACTGCCTGATGGAATTCCGGCTCAGCCGGGTTTTTCTTTACGACTAATTCAATCACTTCATCAACGTATGACATTTCTCAACTACCTCCTAAAATAAATATAACGCGAAGACCTGTTGTCTGCCGCGTTCGCTTGAGACTTCTTTGTCTACTCGTTTATTTTAAAATCTAAATGAAAGATTGTCAACAATTTATTGCATCATTTTAAAGTTTTATCACTTTAAGCCACTGAAATTGCATAAACAATACTGACAAAATTCATCTTCCTATAATTCCTCTAATTTTTATCAGGAAAAGTTTTGACCGTCTGCAGCATTTTATTTCCCTGCATAGCTTTAAGATATCAACACCTTTTTATATCATGAAATTTTTCCCGACATATAAAAAAGCGAAGCACCATTCCGGTACTCCGCTCATCTGCACATATTAGTTATATTTACGTTTTCTAGCAGCTTCAGATTTCTTTTTACGTCTTACGCTTGGCTTTTCGTAATGCTCTCTCTTACGAATTTCCTGCTGAATG
>JABLTN010052232.1_pt1 | contig 17092 bp, 10 predicted proteins | sample 7160141 | NCBI WGS metagenome assembly JABLTN01 (sample SAMN14651226, study PRJNA627086) | human gut metagenome | isolation source: feces | host: Homo sapiens | reverse complement strand
TTAATGACATATAGCTTAAAATATAGTATATTTGTTAGTGGTAATAAAATAAAATGGAGAAGGAATTTTGTATGAAAAAACCAGCAATTGAATTTAAGGATTTTAGTTTTCAATACAGAGCTCAAGCAAAACCTACATTAAATAATATAAATTTAACTATTTATAAAGGTGAGAAGGTTCTTATTGTAGGACCATCAGGTTCTGGTAAAAGTACATTATCAAATTGTATAAATGGACTGGTACCATTTTCTTATAAAGGTGAAATTAAAGGTAGTTTAAAGATAAATGGGAAAGAAAGCAAGGAACTAAGCATAGCTAAGATTTCAAACATGGTGGGGACAGTTCTTCAAGATCCAGATAGCCAATTTATAGGTCTTACAGTGGCAGAAGATATAGCTTTTAAATTAGAAAATGACTGTATAGAACAAGAAGAAATGAAAAGAAGAGTTAAAATGGTATCAAAGATAGTAGAAATAGATACACATTTAGATAGCGCTCCACATAGATTGTCTGGAGGACAAAAACAAAGAGTAACACTAGCAGGAGCCATGGTGGGAGAAGCTGATATACTTTTATTTGATGAACCATTAGCAAGCTTAGATCCAGCTACAGGAAAAAGTGCTATTGAGCTTATAGATAAGATTCAAAAGGAAAATGAAAAAACTATAATAATTATTGAGCATAGGTTAGAGGATGTATTACATTGCAATGTTGATAGGATAATTGTGGTGAATAATGGGGAAATCGTTAGTGATATAACACCAGAAAAATTATTAAGTTGCAATTTACTAACTGAATCAGGAATTAGAGAACCTCTATATATTTCAGCGTTAAAATATGCTGGTTGCCAGATAAATCCTCAGTGTAATCCAGAGCATATAGATAAATTAAATGTTGATGTTTTCAAGGAAAAGCTTACTGATTGGTATACAGCACTGAGTAGTGAAGAATCTTCATATGATAATGAAAGTATTTTAAGATTAGAGAATATAAGTTTTGGTTATTCAAAAGAAAAGGAAATACTACATGATGTATCTTTCGATATAAAGAAAGGTGAAATGGTTAGTATAGTTGGAAAAAATGGTGCTGGAAAATCAACTATATCAAAACTTATTTGTGGTTTCTATAAGCCAACTTGTGGAAGAATTTTATTTAAAAATGAAGATATTGCAGGGCAAAGTATAAAAGAAAGAGCAGACAAAATAGGGATAGTAATGCAAAATCCTAATCAAATGATTTCAAAAGCCATGATTTTTGATGAAGTTGCCTTAGGATTAAAGGTGCGAGGCATTCCAGAAGATGAAATTAAAGAAAGAGTATACAATACATTAAAGATATGTGGATTATATGAATTTAGGAATTGGCCAATTTCTGCTTTGAGTTTTGGTCAAAAGAAGCGTGTTACCATAGCATCTATATTAGTGCTTAACCCAGAAGTGATAATATTAGATGAGCCTACAGCAGGGCAAGATTTTAAACACTATACAGAAATTATGGAGTTCTTAAGGGAATTAAATAAAAATGGAGTTACTATCGTTATGATAACTCATGATATGCACTTAATGCTAGAATATACTAATAGAGCAATTGTATTATCAAATGGACAGAAGCTAGCAGAAGATACGGCAGCTAATATTTTAACTAATGAGAATATCATAAAAGAGGCTAATCTAAAAGAAACTTCATTATATTCTTTAGCAGTAAAGTGTGGTATAGATGACCCAAGAGAATTTGTAAGAAGATTTATAAATTATGATAGGAGGATAAGAGGAATATGAGCGCAATGCTAGAATATTCAGAGATAAACTCACCTATACATAAATTAACTGGAGCAACTAAGCTTATATGTCTAGTTATTTGGGCATTAGCATCAATGGTGACTTATGACACACGAATTCTTGTTGTGATGGTTATTTGCAGCATAGCTATATTTAAGATATCAAAGGTTGAATTTAAAACTGTATCATTTGTATTTTATTTAATTTTAGTATTCTTACTAATTAATAATATTGCTATATTTTTATTTTCACCTTTAGAAGGAACATATATTTATGGAAGTAGGACGGATTTATTCCATATTGCAGGTCCTTATACTGTAACTACAGAACAGTTATTTTATCAATTAAATATAACATTAAAATATTTTGCAATAATACCTATGGCGTTATTATTTATAGTTGCTACAAATCCAAGTGAATTTGCCGCATCTTTAAATAAGATAGGTGTAAATTATAAAATAGCTTATTCAGTGGCTATAGCTTTAAGATATATTCCAGATGTACAAAGAGATTATCAGGAAATATCATTTGCTCAACAAGCAAGAGGAATTGAAATGTCAAATAAGGAAAACTTATTTAACCGTATAAAGAGTTCAGCAGCTATTATAATGCCACTTGTTTTTTCAAGTTTAGAAAGAATTGAAACTATAAGTTCGGCAATGGAACTTAGAGCATTTGGTAACGGTAAAAGCCGTACTTGGTATAGTGGAAGAAAGTTTGAAAAACGTGACTATATAGCTATACTTTTAGTAAGCATAATATTTATCATAGCTATGATAATGACAATTAAAAATGGAAGTAGATTCTATAACCCATTTAGATAATTATGAATTATGAATTATGAATTATGGGTTATGAATGATGAATTATTAGAAAACTCAGCTTGTGCTGGGTTTTCTTGTTGTATATTCCATCAAGATTATGTAAAGGAGAAAACAAATGAAAAGATTTAAAAAAGTTTATATAGAAATAACTAATGTTTGCAATTTAAGTTGTAACTTTTGTCCTAAGACAGGAAGAAAGCTTCAATTTAGTGATGAAGAAAGGTTTAAAGAAATAATAGAAAAAGTAAAACCTTATACTGATTATGTATATTTTCACTTAATGGGAGAGCCTTTATTAAATAAGAATTTAGCAAGATTTTTAGATATTTGTTATGAAAATGGCTTAAAAGTAAATATAACAACTAATGGAACTTTGCTAGCAAAAGAAAAAAATGTACTTATAAATGCAAAAGCATTAAGACAAGTAAATATATCACTTCATAGCTTTGAAGCAAATAAAGTAACTAAAGAACTAGAGGAATATGTATCTGAGGTAATAGACTTTATTAATGAAGCAAAAGAAAATATTATATGTTCTATAAGATTATGGAATATGGATAATGGGATCTTGAATTTAAAAGGGAAGAATACCTTAAATGATGATATATTAAAAATGTTGCAAGAAGGATTGAATTCTGAAATAGATATTAAAGAAGCTTTAAGTAATAAACCGGGAATAAAGGTAAGTAAGAATGTTTATATAAACAGTGCAGAAAAGTTTGAATGGCCTAATATAAATAGAGATGTTATTAGTGAAAGTGCATTTTGTTATGGATTAAGGGATCAGATAGGCATATTGGTGGATGGGACTGTAGTACCATGTTGTCTTGATAGTGAAGGAAATATACCACTAGGAAACATATTTGAAAGTTCATTAGAAAATATTTTAAATTCTAAGAGAGCAAAAGACCTATATGAAGGATTTTCTAATAGAAAGGCTGTAGAAGAGTTATGTAAGAGATGTGGATATGTAACAAGATATTCAAAATAGAAAATAAATAATGCAGTTTTACTGAGAATAATTTCATCATTACCTACTAATAATAATCTTGTTAGGAGGTGAGTATTTTGAATATTAATCCAGGTATTAAATGTAGTGTAGATAGTTGTAAATATAATAATACTAATAAACAATATTGTACCTTAGATGTAATTCAAGTAGGAACACATGAAGCACATCCAAAACAAGTAGAATGTACAGATTGTCAGTCATTTGAACTTAAGCAATAGTATTTGTCTTAAATAAAAGAAGGAGTGCTGTTTAGCATTCCTTCTTAAATAAAAGCTGTAAAATTATGATTAATTTAGTAAAAAACATTGTAAAAACTTTATAAAATGGTATAATTAAACAGTGATAATTAATAAAAAGATTCTGATGATAATAAATTTCTCCAACAGTTAGAGAGACATTATTATTTAATTAATCTTTTGAAGTGGAGGAATTAATAATGGATAAGACATTAGTGTGTCAAGATTGTGGAAAAGAGTTTATATTTACAGAAGGTGAACAAGCTTTCTACAAAGAAAAAGGTTTCGATAATGAACCAAAGAGATGCGTAGAATGCAGAAGAGCAAGAAAAGCAAATAACAATAACAGATAATTATTGTTTAATTTAAGGAAGGCTATAATGAGTATTCATTACAGCCTTTTTATTTGCAAATAAAAATATGTAATTATAATTTATTTTAATTCTTTAAAATAACATTTTAGTTTTTCTTCTTCTTCTTCTGTTAATTTATCACCACATTTTTTCTTTTCAATTAATTTTTTAAATTCTTCATATTTTTTATCGCCAAGTTTACATTTGAATACTACATCTCTTAATTCAAATAAGGCTTTCTTATCACTTTCATCAAGGGCAGTTCCTTTTTTTATTTTTTCTTGAATTTCACATAGTTTCTTTTTTTGGTCTGAGTTTAATAATTTCATATTATCTTCAGTCCAAAACTTCATATCAGGACATGCTTCTTTTTTTTGGTCTTTTTCCATATCCTTCTTATCTTTTTCACAATCTTTTTTGTCTTTTTCTACATCCTTTTTATCTTTTTCACAATCTTTTTTATCTTTTTTAGTTTCTTTCTTTTCTTTTTCACAATTATCTTTATGGCGATCATCGTCACAAGAACATGGTAGGATATTAGTAGTATCTACTGAAGCAAAAGCTTGAGCTGCAGGCATAATTAATGTTTCGGTAGATACTAACAAAGAAATTAGCATTAAAGATAAAGATTTTTTTTTCATATAAATACCTCCTTGAAAACTTGATGTAAAACAAAAATTATATTTTCTTGTTCCACACTATAGATATAGTATGTGAACTTTCAGTGAATTTTAATATAAAAAATAAAATATTTTTTATATTTAGAATTATATTGTCTTTTTTATATATGGATATTATTCTATTTATGTAGATAAATAGAAGGAGATATGACATATGTTTGAAAAAGTTCTATATAAGATTGTAATAATATTACCATACATATTATTAGCTTTATCTTTTATTTCATTAATATTGGGCGTTGTTAAAAAAAGTTCAAAGGAACCATGTAAGAAGTATTTTATTTTATCAGCGGCAAGTATTATATTAGGGATAATAATATTTTTTATTCCAATGATAATAATAATAAATTCAATGGGTTAATAATGAAAGTGTAAGTATTTTAATATGCTTACACTTTTATTATTTTCCTAAAGAATTGTCTATATATTTTTAGATATATTATAAATTTTCACAAATGAAGCGTAAAAAATATAATATATGATATAATAAGAAAAGAATGGTAAAAAAGGTAAAAATTAACATAAAATATAAAAACAATACTTGAAAGTTTATTAGGATAAAAGAGTAAGAAGGGAATATATATTATGGAAAGTAATTATTTTGAATCAAAAGAATTTAATGAAAAGTATAATTATGATGGAGAGCTAGGAGTAATATATTCAAAAAATAGTAGTGAATTTAAACTATGGGCACCATTAGCGGAACAAGTTGAGCTAGTCCTATATGGAAAGGATTATAATGCTCTAGAATCTAATAAAACTATCATAAAAATGAATAAAGAAAATAGGGGCGTATGGAGAGCTAGAATAAATGAAGATTTAAGTGGTGAATATTATAATTATTTAGTTAGAAATAATGGTAAAACATATGAGTCAGTGGATCCATATGCAAAAGCTGTTTCTATAAATGGAGAAAAATCAATGGTAATAGATATGGAAAGCACTAATCCTAAGGGATGGAGTAATGATAAAAAGCCTATATTAAATGATGTAACTGACTCCATAATATATGAAGCGCATATAAGAGATTTGACTAAAGATGAAGCTTCAGGAGTAATTACAGAACTAAGAGGTAAGTATATAGGTGCTGTGTTGGAAAATAGCAAAATTAAAGGGACAAGCATAACTACAGGGGTTGACCATTTAAAGGAGTTAGGAATAACTCATATTCATTTATTACCAGTATTTGATTACGGATCTATTGATGAAAGGTATGATAGTCCAGATAATTATAATTGGGGATATGATCCTCAAAATTATAATGTTCCTGAAGGGTCATACTCTACAAATCCATATGAAGGTGCAGTAAGAATTAGTGAATTTAAAGAAATGGTATATAGATTTCATCAAGCTGGAATTAGAGTAGTAATGGATATGGTTTATAATCATACCTATAATTTAGAATCTCCTTTAAATCTTACTGTTCCAGGTTACTATTATAGAAAAGATAAATATGGATGTTATAGCAATGGCTCAGGTTGTGGCAATGAGACAGCATCTGAAAGGTATATGTTTAGGAAATATATGATTGATTCTGTGTTGTATTGGGCAAAAGAATATCATATTGATGGTTTTAGGTTTGATTTAATGGGTCTTCATGATTTAGAAACTATGAGGATTATTAGGAACGAGCTAAATAAGGTTGATAAATCAATTATTATGTATGGTGAAGGATGGACTTGTTATGATACACCTCTAAATATCAATGAATCAGCAGTTAAAAATAATATATGTAAATTTGATGATTTACAAATTGCTGCTTTTAGTGATGATGCTAGAGATTCCATAAAAGGTTCAGTTTTCTTAAAAGAATCTTTGGGATTTGTTAATGGAGGGGACAATTATGAAGAGTCTATAAAATATACAATATGTGCTTCTACAAAGCATGATGAAATAGATTTATCTAAAGTAGTTTATTCAAAATCATTTTGGGCTAATGAACCATATCAAACAATTACGTATGATTCAGCACATGATAATAACACTTTGTTTGACAAGCTTAGAATGTCTTGCAAGGATGAAAATGAAGAAGAATTATTAAAAATGAATAAGCTAGCTGCTGCTATAGTTTTAACATCTCAAGGAATAAGTTTTTTACATGAAGGGGAGGAGTTTGCAAGAGTTAAAGAAAATTTAGAAGGAGAAATAATAGAAAATAGTTATAATTCTTCAGATTATACAAATGAACTTAAATGGCTTAGAAAACAGAGATACATTGATTTATTTAATTATTATAAAGGACTTATTAAGTTAAGAAAGGAATATAAAGCCTTTAGAATGAATAGTAATAAAGAGATACAAAATAATATTTCTTTTATGGCTAAAGGTAATGAGTTTAAAGATAATCATATAGTAGGTTACATTATTAATATAGAAGATTATAATGATAGCTATAGCAAAATAGCCGTAATATTTAATGCTAATAAATATAATGTGGAAGTTGATTTGGATGAAGGTAAATGGAATGTGCTTGTAGATGGTGAAAAAGCTGATAGTGAGGTTCAATATAAAATAGAGGATTCTATTGTCAATGTTTCAGCAAGGAGTGCGTTAATCTTAATAAAGTAAATTTCAGCTAAAAGGTTAATAATGAATAGTTTAATTTTTATTTCTATTCATTATTAACTTGAATATAATAAAAATAGGGGTGATTTTTGTGGGAATGAATATGATAGTATATCAACTTGTAAACGAGTACAAAGGACTTTCAGAAGTTGAGGCCATTACTTTAGCAGGTTCAGGAGCTAACGGTAGAAAAGATAATTATTCGGATATAGATATAGATATTATAGTATCAAAAGAAATTGATAATGATAGAAGGGAACAAATTATTAAAAAGGTTTCAGATTATATGGAAGTAGGCAATGATTATTGGGGAGATGGAGATGAATTTCTTTTAAGAAGTTCAGATATACAAGTAGATATAGCATATTTTGAAATGAAGTGGCTAAAGGAGCAGATTTCAAATATATTAGATAAGAATATTGCATGTACAGGATACTCAACCTGCTTTTGGCATAATGTAAAGAATGCAGTTATTGTTTATGATAGAAATGGTGTATTTACTGAATTGCAAAAAAAATGTAACACAGCCTATCCAGAAAAATTAAAAAGTAATACTATGAAGAAAAATTATCCTATTTTAAGAAGAAGTTTTTCTTCATATTATAATCAAATAGCTAAAGCATTAATGAGAAATGATTTAGTTAGCGTTAATCATAGGTTAGCAGCATTTCTAGCAAGTTATTTTGATATATTATTTGCCATTAATGAAATCCCTCATCCTGGAGAGAAAAAATTGATAGATATAGTTGAAAATCAATGTAACATTAAGCCAGAAAATTTTAAAGAAAATTTAAATAACCTATTTATCCAAGGGAATGATAAAATTCTACAGAATTTAAATATAATTGTGGATAATTTAGATGTGGTATTGAGAAAGGAAAATATTGATATATAATAAAAATTAAAAACTTAGTAAATGATGAACTTAGATAATGATGAACTTAAATAATTATGAATGATGAGTGATGAATGATGAATTGTGGAATAAACTCCTTAAGGGAGTTTAGAAAGAATAAAATTTATAGAAACTCTGAGAGTTTCATCTTTAATTCATAATTCGTAATTCATCATTCATAATTAAAATAGAGATTACAAAAATTTTTGTAATCTCTATTTTAATTATGAATGATGAATTACGAATTATGAATTAAAGATGAAACTCTCAGAGTTTCTATAAATTTTATTCTTTCTAAACTCCCTTAAGGAGTTTATTCCACAATTCATCATTCATCACTCATCATTCATAATTATTTAAGTTCATCATTATCTAAGTTCATCATTTACTAAGTTTTTAATTTTTATTATATATCAATATTTTCCTTTCTCAATACCACATCTAAATTATCCACAATTATATTTAAATTCTGTAGAATTTTATCATTCCCTTGGATAAATAGGTTATTTAAATTTTCTTTAAAATTTTCTGGCTTAATGTTACATTGATTTTCAACTATATCTATCAATTTTTTCTCTCCAGGATGAGGGATTTCATTAATGGCAAATAATATATCAAAATAACTTGCTAGAAATGCTGCTAACCTATGATTAACGCTAACTAAATCATTTCTCATTAATGCTTTAGCTATTTGATTATAATATGAAGAAAAACTTCTTCTTAAAATAGGATAATTTTTCTTCATAGTATTACTTTTTAATTTTTCTGGATAGGCTGTGTTACATTTTTTTTGCAATTCAGTAAATACACCATTTCTATCATAAACAATAACTGCATTCTTTACATTATGCCAAAAGCAGGTTGAGTATCCTGTACATGCAATATTCTTATCTAATATATTTGAAATCTGCTCCTTTAGCCACTTCATTTCAAAATATGCTATATCTACTTGTATATCTGAACTTCTTAAAAGAAATTCATCTCCATCTCCCCAATAATCATTGCCTACTTCCATATAATCTGAAACCTTTTTAATAATTTGTTCCCTTCTATCATTATCAATTTCTTTTGATACTATAATATCTATATCTATATCCGAATAATTATCTTTTCTACCGTTAGCTCCTGAACCTGCTAAAGTAATGGCCTCAACTTCTGAAAGTCCTTTGTACTCGTTTACAAGTTGATATACTATCATATTCATTCCCACAAAAATCACCCCTATTTTTATTATATTCAAGTTAATAATGAATAGAAATAAAAATTAAACTATTCATTATTAACCTTTTAGCTGAAATTTACTTTATTAAGATTAACGCACTCCTTGCTGAAACATTGACAATAGAATCCTCTATTTTATATTGAACCTCACTATCAGCTTTTTCACCATCTACAAGCACATTCCATTTACCTTCATCCAAATCAACTTCCACATTATATTTATTAGCATTAAATATTACGGCTATTTTGCTATAGCTATCATTATAATCTTCTATATTAATAATGTAACCTACTATATGATTATCTTTAAACTCATTACCTTTAGCCATAAAAGAAATATTATTTTGTATCTCTTTATTACTATTCATTCTAAAGGCTTTATATTCCTTTCTTAACTTAATAAGTCCTTTATAATAATTAAATAAATCAATGTATCTCTGTTTTCTAAGCCATTTAAGTTCATTTGTATAATCTGAAGAATTATAACTATTTTCTATTATTTCTCCTTCTAAATTTTCTTTAACTCTTGCAAACTCCTCCCCTTCATGTAAAAAACTTATTCCTTGAGATGTTAAAACTATAGCAGCAGCTAGCTTATTCATTTTTAATAATTCTTCTTCATTTTCATCCTTGCAAGACATTCTAAGCTTGTCAAACAAAGTGTTATTATCATGTGCTGAATCATACGTAATTGTTTGATATGGTTCATTAGCCCAAAATGATTTTGAATAAACTACTTTAGATAAATCTATTTCATCATGCTTTGTAGAAGCACATATTGTATATTTTATAGACTCTTCATAATTGTCCCCTCCATTAACAAATCCCAAAGATTCTTTTAAGAAAACTGAACCTTTTATGGAATCTCTAGCATCATCACTAAAAGCAGCAATTTGTAAATCATCAAATTTACATATATTATTTTTAACTGCTGATTCATTGATATTTAGAGGTGTATCATAACAAGTCCATCCTTCACCATACATAATAATTGATTTATCAACCTTATTTAGCTCGTTCCTAATAATCCTCATAGTTTCTAAATCATGAAGACCCATTAAATCAAACCTAAAACCATCAATATGATATTCTTTTGCCCAATACAACACAGAATCAATCATATATTTCCTAAACATATACCTTTCAGATGCTGTCTCATTGCCACAACCTGAGCCATTGCTATAACATCCATATTTATCTTTTCTATAATAGTAACCTGGAACAGTAAGATTTAAAGGAGATTCTAAATTATAGGTATGATTATAAACCATATCCATTACTACTCTAATTCCAGCTTGATGAAATCTATATACCATTTCTTTAAATTCACTAATTCTTACTGCACCTTCATATGGATTTGTAGAGTATGACCCTTCAGGAACATTATAATTTTGAGGATCATATCCCCAATTATAATTATCTGGACTATCATACCTTTCATCAATAGATCCGTAATCAAATACTGGTAATAAATGAATATGAGTTATTCCTAACTCCTTTAAATGGTCAACCCCTGTAGTTATGCTTGTCCCTTTAATTTTGCTATTTTCCAACACAGCACCTATATACTTACCTCTTAGTTCTGTAATTACTCCTGAAGCTTCATCTTTAGTCAAATCTCTTATATGCGCTTCATATATTATGGAGTCAGTTACATCATTTAATATAGGCTTTTTATCATTACTCCATCCCTTAGGATTAGTGCTTTCCATATCTATTACCATTGATTTTTCTCCATTTATAGAAACAGCTTTTGCATATGGATCCACTGACTCATATGTTTTACCATTATTTCTAACTAAATAATTATAATATTCACCACTTAAATCTTCATTTATTCTAGCTCTCCATACGCCCCTATTTTCTTTATTCATTTTTATGATAGTTTTATTAGATTCTAGAGCATTATAATCCTTTCCATATAGGACTAGCTCAACTTGTTCCGCTAATGGTGCCCATAGTTTAAATTCACTACTATTTTTTGAATATATTACTCCTAGCTCTCCATCATAATTATACTTTTCATTAAATTCTTTTGATTCAAAATAATTACTTTCCATAATATATATTCCCTTCTTACTCTTTTATCCTAATAAACTTTCAAGTATTGTTTTTATATTTTATGTTAATTTTTACCTTTTTTACCATTCTTTTCTTATTATATCATATATTATATTTTTTACGCTTCATTTGTGAAAATTTATAATATATCTAAAAATATATAGACAATTCTTTAGGAAAATAATAAAAGTGTAAGCATATTAAAATACTTACACTTTCATTATTAACCCATTGAATTTATTATTATTATCATTGGAATAAAAAATATTATTATCCCTAATATAATACTTGCCGCTGATAAAATAAAATACTTCTTACATGGTTCCTTTGAACTTTTTTTAACAACGCCCAATATTAATGAAATAAAAGATAAAGCTAATAATATGTATGGTAATATTATTACAATCTTATATAGAACTTTTTCAAACATATGTCATATCTCCTTCTATTTATCTACATAAATAGAATAATATCCATATATAAAAAAGACAATATAATTCTAAATATAAAAAATATTTTATTTTTTATATTAAAATTCACTGAAAGTTCACATACTATATCTATAGTGTGGAACAAGAAAATATAATTTTTGTTTTACATCAAGTTTTCAAGGAGGTATTTATATGAAAAAAAAATCTTTATCTTTAATGCTAATTTCTTTGTTAGTATCTACCGAAACATTAATTATGCCTGCAGCTCAAGCTTTTGCTTCAGTAGATACTACTAATATCCTACCATGTTCTTGTGACGATGATCGCCATAAAGATAATTGTGAAAAAGAAAAGAAAGAAACTAAAAAAGATAAAAAAGATTGTGAAAAAGATAAAAAGGATGTAGAAAAAGACAAAAAAGATTGTGAAAAAGATAAGAAGGATATGGAAAAAGACCAAAAAAAAGAAGCATGTCCTGATATGAAGTTTTGGACTGAAGATAATATGAAATTATTAAACTCAGACCAAAAAAAGAAACTATGTGAAATTCAAGAAAAAATAAAAAAAGGAACTGCCCTTGATGAAAGTGATAAGAAAGCCTTATTTGAATTAAGAGATGTAGTATTCAAATGTAAACTTGGCGATAAAAAATATGAAGAATTTAAAAAATTAATTGAAAAGAAAAAATGTGGTGATAAATTAACAGAAGAAGAAGAAGAAAAACTAAAATGTTATTTTAAAGAATTAAAATAAATTATAATTACATATTTTTATTTGCAAATAAAAAGGCTGTAATGAATACTCATTATAGCCTTCCTTAAATTAAACAATAATTATCTGTTATTGTTATTTGCTTTTCTTGCTCTTCTGCATTCTACGCATCTCTTTGGTTCATTATCGAAACCTTTTTCTTTGTAGAAAGCTTGTTCACCTTCTGTAAATATAAACTCTTTTCCACAATCTTGACACACTAATGTCTTATCCATTATTAATTCCTCCACTTCAAAAGATTAATTAAATAATAATGTCTCTCTAACTGTTGGAGAAATTTATTATCATCAGAATCTTTTTATTAATTATCACTGTTTAATTATACCATTTTATAAAGTTTTTACAATGTTTTTTACTAAATTAATCATAATTTTACAGCTTTTATTTAAGAAGGAATGCTAAACAGCACTCCTTCTTTTATTTAAGACAAATACTATTGCTTAAGTTCAAATGACTGACAATCTGTACATTCTACTTGTTTTGGATGTGCTTCATGTGTTCCTACTTGAATTACATCTAAGGTACAATATTGTTTATTAGTATTATTATATTTACAACTATCTACACTACATTTAATACCTGGATTAATATTCAAAATACTCACCTCCTAACAAGATTATTATTAGTAGGTAATGATGAAATTATTCTCAGTAAAACTGCATTATTTATTTTCTATTTTGAATATCTTGTTACATATCCACATCTCTTACATAACTCTTCTACAGCCTTTCTATTAGAAAATCCTTCATATAGGTCTTTTGCTCTCTTAGAATTTAAAATATTTTCTAATGAACTTTCAAATATGTTTCCTAGTGGTATATTTCCTTCACTATCAAGACAACATGGTACTACAGTCCCATCCACCAATATGCCTATCTGATCCCTTAATCCATAACAAAATGCACTTTCACTAATAACATCTCTATTTATATTAGGCCATTCAAACTTTTCTGCACTGTTTATATAAACATTCTTACTTACCTTTATTCCCGGTTTATTACTTAAAGCTTCTTTAATATCTATTTCAGAATTCAATCCTTCTTGCAACATTTTTAATATATCATCATTTAAGGTATTCTTCCCTTTTAAATTCAAGATCCCATTATCCATATTCCATAATCTTATAGAACATATAATATTTTCTTTTGCTTCATTAATAAAGTCTATTACCTCAGATACATATTCCTCTAGTTCTTTAGTTACTTTATTTGCTTCAAAGCTATGAAGTGATATATTTACTTGTCTTAATGCTTTTGCATTTATAAGTACATTTTTTTCTTTTGCTAGCAAAGTTCCATTAGTTGTTATATTTACTTTTAAGCCATTTTCATAACAAATATCTAAAAATCTTGCTAAATTCTTATTTAATAAAGGCTCTCCCATTAAGTGAAAATATACATAATCAGTATAAGGTTTTACTTTTTCTATTATTTCTTTAAACCTTTCTTCATCACTAAATTGAAGCTTTCTTCCTGTCTTAGGACAAAAGTTACAACTTAAATTGCAAACATTAGTTATTTCTATATAAACTTTTTTAAATCTTTTCATTTGTTTTCTCCTTTACATAATCTTGATGGAATATACAACAAGAAAACCCAGCACAAGCTGAGTTTTCTAATAATTCATCATTCATAACCCATAATTCATAATTCATAATTCATAATTATCTAAATGGGTTATAGAATCTACTTCCATTTTTAATTGTCATTATCATAGCTATGATAAATATTATGCTTACTAAAAGTATAGCTATATAGTCACGTTTTTCAAACTTTCTTCCACTATACCAAGTACGGCTTTTACCGTTACCAAATGCTCTAAGTTCCATTGCCGAACTTATAGTTTCAATTCTTTCTAAACTTGAAAAAACAAGTGGCATTATAATAGCTGCTGAACTCTTTATACGGTTAAATAAGTTTTCCTTATTTGACATTTCAATTCCTCTTGCTTGTTGAGCAAATGATATTTCCTGATAATCTCTTTGTACATCTGGAATATATCTTAAAGCTATAGCCACTGAATAAGCTATTTTATAATTTACACCTATCTTATTTAAAGATGCGGCAAATTCACTTGGATTTGTAGCAACTATAAATAATAACGCCATAGGTATTATTGCAAAATATTTTAATGTTATATTTAATTGATAAAATAACTGTTCTGTAGTTACAGTATAAGGACCTGCAATATGGAATAAATCCGTCCTACTTCCATAAATATATGTTCCTTCTAAAGGTGAAAATAAAAATATAGCAATATTATTAATTAGTAAGAATACTAAAATTAAATAAAATACAAATGATACAGTTTTAAATTCAACCTTTGATATCTTAAATATAGCTATGCTGCAAATAACCATCACAACAAGAATTCGTGTGTCATAAGTCACCATTGATGCTAATGCCCAAATAACTAGACATATAAGCTTAGTTGCTCCAGTTAATTTATGTATAGGTGAGTTTATCTCTGAATATTCTAGCATTGCGCTCATATTCCTCTTATCCTCCTATCATAATTTATAAATCTTCTTACAAATTCTCTTGGGTCATCTATACCACACTTTACTGCTAAAGAATATAATGAAGTTTCTTTTAGATTAGCCTCTTTTATGATATTCTCATTAGTTAAAATATTAGCTGCCGTATCTTCTGCTAGCTTCTGTCCATTTGATAATACAATTGCTCTATTAGTATATTCTAGCATTAAGTGCATATCATGAGTTATCATAACGATAGTAACTCCATTTTTATTTAATTCCCTTAAGAACTCCATAATTTCTGTATAGTGTTTAAAATCTTGCCCTGCTGTAGGCTCATCTAATATTATCACTTCTGGGTTAAGCACTAATATAGATGCTATGGTAACACGCTTCTTTTGACCAAAACTCAAAGCAGAAATTGGCCAATTCCTAAATTCATATAATCCACATATCTTTAATGTATTGTATACTCTTTCTTTAATTTCATCTTCTGGAATGCCTCGCACCTTTAATCCTAAGGCAACTTCATCAAAAATCATGGCTTTTGAAATCATTTGATTAGGATTTTGCATTACTATCCCTATTTTGTCTGCTCTTTCTTTTATACTTTGCCCTGCAATATCTTCATTTTTAAATAAAATTCTTCCACAAGTTGGCTTATAGAAACCACAAATAAGTTTTGATATAGTTGATTTTCCAGCACCATTTTTTCCAACTATACTAACCATTTCACCTTTCTTTATATCGAAAGATACATCATGTAGTATTTCCTTTTCTTTTGAATAACCAAAACTTATATTCTCTAATCTTAAAATACTTTCATTATCATATGAAGATTCTTCACTACTCAGTGCTGTATACCAATCAGTAAGCTTTTCCTTGAAAACATCAACATTTAATTTATCTATATGCTCTGGATTACACTGAGGATTTATCTGGCAACCAGCATATTTTAACGCTGAAATATATAGAGGTTCTCTAATTCCTGATTCAGTTAGTAAATTGCAACTTAATAATTTTTCTGGTGTTATATCACTAACGATTTCCCCATTATTCACCACAATTATCCTATCAACATTGCAATGTAATACATCCTCTAACCTATGCTCAATAATTATTATAGTTTTTTCATTTTCCTTTTGAATCTTATCTATAAGCTCAATAGCACTTTTTCCTGTAGCTGGATCTAAGCTTGCTAATGGTTCATCAAATAAAAGTATATCAGCTTCTCCCACCATGGCTCCTGCTAGTGTTACTCTTTGTTTTTGTCCTCCAGACAATCTATGTGGAGCGCTATCTAAATGTGTATCTATTTCTACTATCTTTGATACCATTTTAACTCTTCTTTTCATTTCTTCTTGTTCTATACAGTCATTTTCTAATTTAAAAGCTATATCTTCTGCCACTGTAAGACCTATAAATTGGCTATCTGGATCTTGAAGAACTGTCCCCACCATGTTTGAAATCTTAGCTATGCTTAGTTCCTTGCTTTCTTTCCCATTTATCTTTAAACTACCTTTAATTTCACCTTTATAAGAAAATGGTACCAGTCCATTTATACAATTTGATAATGTACTTTTACCAGAACCTGATGGTCCTACAATAAGAACCTTCTCACCTTTATAAATAGTTAAATTTATATTATTTAATGTAGGTTTTGCTTGAGCTCTGTATTGAAAACTAAAATCCTTAAATTCAATTGCTGGTTTTTTCATACAAAATTCCTTCTCCATTTTATTTTATTACCACTAACAAATATACTATATTTTAAGCTATATGTCATTAA
>JABLTN010012301.1_pt1 | contig 17159 bp, 16 predicted proteins | sample 7160141 | NCBI WGS metagenome assembly JABLTN01 (sample SAMN14651226, study PRJNA627086) | human gut metagenome | isolation source: feces | host: Homo sapiens | reverse complement strand
CTTTTTGTATACCTTAGTCACTTGAATTTACATGCTACAATAGAGTTGGAGATGATATTTATGCAGGATAATTTACTTTCTATCGGGAAAATGGCCGAAATGAATCATTTAACCGTTGCCGCTTTAAGATTGTACGATGAAATGAATCTTTTAAAACCAAGACTCATTGATCCAACTTCTGGCTATCGATATTATGATATTTCACAAAATGCCCGCCTAGATATGATTGCCTACATGAAAGAATTAGGCATGAGTCTAGCGGAAATTCAAGATGTATTAGAAAAGGAAGATATCGCCCAGATTGAGACAATCCTTGTTAAAAAGAATGAACAATTATATGAGGAGATGCGTTTATTACGTGCCAAGCATCATGCTGTAGAAAGAGCTATCACCTCAATTGAACGCTATCGTAAATCCCCAACCAAAGGAACGATATCTCTTGAATATATAGAAAGAAGATATTACTGGGGACAAAAATGTAAAATTAATTTCTATGAAAAAAACTTAGATGCATATGAAGAAGTTCTTTTATCATTAAGAAAAGAACTCATTGATGTAGGCTTCTCACAAATTCATTCCTATAATATTGGAACTTCTATTGATAAAGAAGATTATTTACAAATGAAGCTTATCCCAAAAGAAACATTTATATTCGCTGATTATCGTGATAAAGAACGCTTTTCTGATGTAAAGATATTAGATAGTGGCATGTTTGCCTGTATCTATTTAGATGAATATAATGACGAACCAGTTTATGCTGAAAAATTACTCTCTTTCTGTCATGAGAGAGGTTGGCAGATTGATGGCGATTATATTTGTGAAGTATTAACCGAGTTTAATGTTTTTGACAGTGAAAAACGAAATATGTTTATGCGTTTACAGGTACCAGTTAAATTTTAAAAATATTTTGATAATTATTTCACATTTAGCGTTGACTCTCTTCTTACAACAGACTTTATAGTAAAAGTAACAAGGAAACACTTGAACTTATGACAATAAAGTCAGAAATGGAGGAAATTATGAAAAAAATTAAAGTAGTTCAATACGGATGTGGAAAGATGAGTAAATATATCTTACGCTATCTGCATGAACATGGTGCTCAAATCGTTGGTGCAATCGATGTTAACCCTGAAGTAGTAGGAAAAGATGTTGGTGATTTTGCTGAACTTGGTATTAAAACCGGAATAATTATCTCAAATGATGCTGACAAAGTATTAGATGAATGTGATGCTGATATTGCAATTGTCACACTATTTAGTTTTATTGGTGATATTTATGACCATGTTGAAAAATGTGTATCAAGAGGGATCAGTGTTATTACTACATGTGAAGAAGCTATTTACCCTTGGACTACTTCTGCTGAGCAAATTAACCGTCTAGATGCTTTAGCAAAAGAAACAGGATGTACAGTCTGCGGTAGTGGTATGCAGGATATTTTCTGGATTAACATGGTTGCTCTAGCAGCTGGTGGTTGTCACAAAATCACTAAGATTAAAGGCGCATACAGCTATAACGTTGACGAATATGGTCTAGCATTAGCTAACGCTCATGGTTGTGACTTAACACCTGAAGAATTTGAACAAAAGATTGCTCACCCAGAATCATTTGAACCTTCTTATGCATGGAATGCAAGTGAAGCATTATGTAATAAACTTGGCTTAACAGTTAAAACAATCACCCAAAAACATGTTCCTTATATTATTGATCATGATATTTATTCTTCTACACTAGGTAAGACAATTGAAGCAGGAAAATGCATTGGTATGTCTGCTGTAGTAACAATCGAAACAATGCAGGGAATTGTTATTGAAGAAGAAACAATTGGTAAAGTATATGGACCAGATGATGGTGATATGTGTGATTGGGAAATTACTGGTGAACCAAATGTTGAATACCATGTAGTTAAACCAGCTACTGTTGAACATACATGCGCTACAGTTGTAAACCGTTTACCACAATTAATGCATGCTCCTAGTGGATATGTTACAGTTGATCAATTTGAACCAAACGCATACTTAACATACCCTATGGAATACTATTTATAAAAAATTATCGTTATCAAATACCCAACAGTGCCTGTATTAAGGCACTGTTTTTAAAATGGAATATTATCTCCAAGCTTTTCAATAAGACTAATAAAAATAATTAAGTGCGTTAAACTGACTAAATAACCAGCTAAAACATCACTTGTATAATGTACGCCAAGAAACACTCTGCTCATTCCAACTGAAATAATAAGCAAAGATAAGATAATCGTTGATAGTCTTTGTAGCCAAAGTGTTTTAACTACCTTATATATAATAAAGATAAGAAGCCCATAAAAAGCAAAACTCGTCATAGCGTGAGCTGATGGAAAACTATATCCAGATTCCTCTATCAACCGAAATCCATTTGGTCTAGGGCGCTGAATGATATTTTTTAATATCCTATTTAATATAGATGTAATTACTGCATTAGTGATTATGATTATTCCAAGCTTCCAGTTTTTGCTGAATATCACAATTAAAAATGTCACAAATATTACAGCCCAGAAACTTCCAAACCATGTAACAGCCTTAGCAACAGGAATAGTATTATCACGTATAAAATAAGTTGAAATAAACTTATAAACCACCTCATCTATCTTTAATATTTCTCTTTCTGATACTTCTTTTAAAAGAATACAAAAGAGAATCATACAAAACAGACAAACTAACCATCTAACTTTAATATGCATTTGAATAACCTTTTTCATCTATTCCTTATCCTATTGATTCTAAGTGCAAAGTCAACACTATCATTTAATGATGATTTATAATGTTATATATGAAATGGAATGAATATGGGCAAATCGTTGGTGTAAATAATGCCATCAGAAAATATTTCGGTAAAGAATATTATCATGAACCTGATAAAACTGTATTATCCTGGTTAAATCAAAATCAGTTTGAACATGTTGTAGTACTACTAATAGATGCAATGGGTGTTTCTATTCTCCAAAAGCATTTAGATAGTTCCAGTTTCTTTTTATCTCATTTAAAAGAAGAACTAACTACTGTCTTTCCCCCAACAACAACTGCTGCCACAACTTCATTAAGAACTGGAAAATATCCTAATGAAACAGGTTGGCTAGGATGGAATGAATATTTTAAAGAAAAAGATGACAACATTGTTTTACTGATGAATAAATCCCAGTATACAAATAGGATATATCCTGATTTTTCTAGCAACACTCTTCCTGTTCCTTTTTTAGATGAAGAAGAAAATTGTACTTCTATATGGCCTTTTTGGAATAAATTCAACCCTTCTAAAGACTATAAAGATCTATTAAATAATATCTATTCTAAGTGTAAAAAATATAAATATATCTATGCATATTGGGATGCTTTAGATACTTGTATGCATAAAACTGGAACTTGTTCTATTGAAGCAAAGAAAACACTTCAAAAATTCGATCAAGAAACAGAACAGTTTGTAAAAAGATTACCTTCTGATACAGGATTAGTTATTTTAGCAGATCACTCCCAAATTGATGTTACATTTGAATATCTGGATGATTATCCTGATTTAGTAGATACATTTAAACATTTACCAGCAATAGAACCTCGAACCATCGCCTTCTATATTAAAAAAGATAAAAAGAATTACTTTGTTCAACGTTTCAATGAACTATATGGCCAATCTTTTAAACTATATACACATGATGAAGTAATAGAAAACTGCATCTTTGGCGCTAACAATAATCATCCTAGATTCAATGAATTTGTCGGGGATTATCTAGTAGTCGCTACTGATAACATTTCTCTTAGCTACAGCAAAACTCATGACCACACTAAACTAACTGGTGGAGATCATGCTGGCGGTTTAAAGGAAGAAGCGATTATTCCTCTTATTCTTTATCCTTAATATACACAAATACCAGCAGTTTGCTGGTATTTTATTTATCAGTCATAGAAATCGATATCTATATCTCCACTTAGTGACTTTAATTTCACTATATTTGCACCATTTCCAATAACTTTTGCATTTTTATATATTGTATACATCTCATCATCACCACTTAAGCATAACGATATGTCTCCTGAAGTTGTCTTGCACTCTATATTACTATAATCAATAGATTGTGTTTTAATATCACCTGATACATTTGAAATTGCACAACTTGCACCAATTACATTCTTTAGATAAATATCACCTGAAGCTGATTGAATGACTAGCCTTTCCACACTATTATCTCTAATTGAGATATCTCCCGAAGCGATTTTAATATTTAGTTCATCCACTTCCACTTGATTAATACTTATATCTGCAGAAGCACTTTTTACATACATCTTGTATATAAACATATTTCCATCAATAGATAAATCACTTGATGCGATAGACATATTTACTTCATCAAGAATTGTTTCTACAGGTAATTCGATATGAATCGAATAATCGTTAGTTTGATGTTGAAATATTTGATTTGTGTGATTTTTCTCTTTAATCACCAGCTTATCTCCAACAGTCTCAACAATTAAATTGTCATCATCAGGAGCATCAACTAATACTTCATCTGTATTTCCTGTATTGACTACTAAATCACAGCTAAATAGACTAATATCCATTGCTCGAATAATCCCTTTTTTATTGTCATCTTCTATATCTATCAATCTTTTACCAAGAATTTCTTCTGCAACTTTTTCTACATCATCCATTTCTCTTAGAATATCTTCGTCACTTTCACCAGCTTCTCTTTTATCCGCAAATAGTTCTTCATAATATTCCATAGTATTATCTACATCTTCATAATGATTCTTTTCTAAAAGCTTTCTTAATTTGTTCAAATACTCATTCATTTGACTGTTTCCCTTTCTATATATTGATATACTTTCATCAATTCTTTAAAGTCTTCTAAATATTCTTTAATACGCTCAATCCCAAGTTTAGAAATACGATACATTTTTCTTAACCTTCCCTGATGTTCAACACTATATGTTGTTAAATATCCTCCTTTTTCAAGTCTTTTCAAAATTGGATATAAAGTAGATTCGGATATTTCTATAACATCTTTTAAATCTTTAATTATCTGATATCCATAAGAATCTTCTTTCAATAATGCTGTTAACACACATACATCTAAGCTGCCTCTTTTTAATTGTGTTTCCATCATATACCTCCTTATGCAATATACTATATCTTGCATAGTATTATGTGTCAACATATATTATTTTCTATTTTACCTCGATATATTTCGCTGTATAATTGCCCCATGGAGTTATTTATATGGGAAATTTAATACACACACTTGACTCTCTTTTATGGGGATGGCCATTAATTATATTACTGATAGGAACGCATATCTTTATGACAATTAGAACAGGATTTGTTCAAAAAGATATCTTTAAAGCAATAAAAATATCTGTAGCTAAAGATGATGGCGATTCGGGAGACATATCACAATTTGCTGCTTTAACAGCCGCTTTATCTTCAACAATTGGTACAGGAAATATTGTTGGCGTAGGTACAGCTATAGCCTTAGGTGGACCAGGAGCTGTTTTCTGGATGTGGATTACAGGCATTTTAGGTATGGCTACAAAATATGCTGAAACCTTGATTGCTTTAAAATATAGAGTAAAAAGCAAAGATGGAACGATGATTGGTGGAGCAATGTATGCCTTAGATCGTGGTTTGCATATGAAATGGCTAGGCATTATTTTCGCCTTTTTAACTGCTGTATGTGGACTTGGAATTGGTTGTATGGTGCAATCAAACAGCGTTGCTCAAAATTTGCAAGATAACTTTGGTATTTCGCCAATACTTACCGCCTTTGTTTTAACAATTATTGTTATGCTGGTTATTTTGAATGGTATTCAAGGTATTGCTAAAGTTGCTGAAAAACTTGTTCCCTTTATGGCTGCTTTCTATATTATTGGTTGTATTTGGATTCTTGTGTTAAATCATAGCTATTTAGCACTTACTATTTCCACCATTCTTAATGCTGCTTTTCATCCTGAATCTATCGCAGGCGGCTTTATTGGTGCAAGTCTTTCCACTTGTTTTCGCTATGGATTTGCCAGGGGTTTATTCTCTAATGAATCAGGCATGGGATCAGCACCTTTAATTGCATCAGCCGCAAAAACAAAAAACCCAAAAAGACAGGCATTTGTTTCTATGACAGCTACTTTCTGGGATACTGTTGTCATTTGTTTAATTACTGGTTTAGTCCTAGTATCTTCTGTTATTCGTTATCCACATATTGATGCTTTAAGTGGTAATGGTGCATTATTAGTTTCTAGTGTATTTTCTTCATTACCTTTTCTAGCCAATATAATCCTGCTTGTAGGACTTATTACTTTTGCCTTTTCTACAATTCTTGGCTGGTACTACTATGGGGAAAGATGCTCTGTATATCTATTTGGTGAAAAAGCAATAAAACCTTATAAAATCATCTGGAGCATATGTGTCTTTATTGGTGCTGTTGTTTCTCTTGATATCATCTGGGACTTTGCGGATTTAATGAATGGTCTAATGGCTATTCCTAATATTATTGCTGTCTTACTATTACATAATGTCATTGCATCTGAAACAAACAAATATAATGGCATACATATCGATGATACAGACACAAGTGAAACAGTTGTATTAGATAATTCTAATAAAGGTGTAATTGGCTGATGGAAAAAGACTTAACAAAAGGATCTGTCACCATAAATATTTTGTTATTTGCTTTACCACTAATGTTTGGTAATTTATTACAACAGTTTTATAACATTGCGGATACTTATATTGTCGGTAAATATCTTGGCAGTAACGCTCTTGCAGCAGTTGGTTCTTCTTATACTTTAATGACTTTTCTTACATCTATTTTGATTGGTTTATGCATGGGCGCAAGTGCTGTTATCAGTATTCAATACGGTACTCGTAATACAGCAAAAATGCGTCAAAGTATCTTTATGTCATTTGTATTTATTGCTCTACTTTCATTAATACTTACCGCCGTTGTCTATCTATTTATTGATAAAATCCTTCTTTTATTACAAGTACCAGCAGAAATATATGACATGATGAAAACATATCTTATATTTATTTTTGCTGGTATTCCTGCAGTTTTCTTATATAACTATTATGCTAATTTGTTACGTGCTGTAGGTAACTCTGTTTTACCATTGATTTTTCTTGGTGTTTCCTGTATTTTAAACATCTTTTTGGATTTATATTGTGTCATTTATCTAAAATGGGGTGTTGCTGGAGCTGCTATAGCTACATCTTTCTCACAATATATCAGTGGTATTGGTATCATGCTTTATACACTCTTAAAAGAAAAAAATCTCATTCCTGATAAGAAAGAGATGAAGTGGGACAAAAACAATTTATCTACTATTTTAAATCTTTCTCTAATGACTTCTATTCAACAATCTGTAATGAATCTAGGCATACTAATGGTACAGGGACTTGTAAATAGTTTTGGCACACAAGTAATGGCAGCCTTTGCTGCTGCGGTAAAAATTGATTCTTTTGCCTATATGCCCGTTCAAGATTTTGGTAATGCATTCTCTACATATGTTGCTCAAAACTATGGTGCTAATAGACAAGACAGAATCAAGAAAGGTATACATAGTGCCTTTACTACTTCTGTAATATTTTCATGCATCATATCCCTTCTTGTTTATATCTATGCTAAACCATTACTTGAAATATTCATAAATCCATCAGAAATAGAAATTATTAAAATTGGCATAAATTATCTACATATTGAAGGATCATTTTACTTTGGTATTGGTATTTTATTCTTACTTTACGGTTATTATAGAGCCATCAACAAACCAAGTATGTCTTTAATCTTAACCATAGCTTCTCTTGGAACACGTGTGGTTCTAGCTTATATATTATCTTCTACTATATTAGGTACTAATGGCATTTGGATGTCTGTTCCTATTGGCTGGATGTTAGCCGATACTATTGGAATTGTTTATTATTTTTTATCAAGTAAAAAGACACCGCAATCTTATTAGAATTTATCAGTATTCTCATCATGTAAAAAACCCGCTCAAGCAGGTTTTTTACAAAAGGGATAATTTACATGTTATTTGAAGGGAGATTCAAGCACAAGCTTCATTATTATTTCCTTGTGCACTATTAATATACCAATTAACTTTCGTAAAAATTTGGTTAAACTTTGTAAAAATATGTGATTTTCTAACAATATATTTTTTTCTTTCCTGCTGTACATATTTACGAACATCAAAATAATTTATCTAGTCTATTCTTTCCATACAGAAAGGTGGTCAGTATGGAAAATCATTTTAAAATTGGGGATATGGTCTATTTCTTAGAATCAAACGTAAATGTTATCCCTGTAGAAGTCATTCGCATAGCTGGAGGGTTTTGTATTATTCGTTTTCCCAATGGCAAAAGTGGCACTAAAGTTCGGCAATCAAAAATCTTTCAAAACGAAGAAGACGCATTACTAAGTCGTAATTCTTCTAAATATTATCGTGTATGTTGAAAACACAAAAATTATAGTCTTGACAGTCATATCGTTATTTTTATATAGTTTAATTAGATTAGCGATGACGAAGAGCGTTTTTCTAATATGAAGCATTTAGAGAGTCTATATATGGTGAAAGTAGATTGTGGATGTAGAAAAATAAATCACTTCTGAGCTTGCTGCTGAAAATAGTAGGTATGCACGTAAGAACTACGTTACAGGTTCAGGGCTTGTTAGAGTCTGTTAAAGTGGCATAGACGTTTGTCTTATGCAAAATGAGTGGTACCGCGGGTAAAATCTTGACTCGTCTCTATTTTAATGAGATGAGTCTTTTTTTGTGAAAGGAATTATTATGAAACTTAGTAAGAAAAACATGCTTGTTATCAGCTTTATGCTATTCTCTCTATTTTTTGGAGCAGGGAACCTTATTTTCCCACCATTTTTAGGTCAAAGTGCTGGTGAGCATACATTAACAGCGATGATCGGCTTCTTAATTACTGCAGTTGTATTACCAGTACTTGGTGTAATTGTAGTTGCTGAATTTGATGGCTTAGATAAATTAGGAGCTATGGTTGATACCAAATTCGCTCTTGTATTTACATTGCTTATTTATTTATCTATTGGTCCTGGGCTTGGTATTCCTCGTGCTGCTTCCGTACCTTTTGAAATGGCAGTTGCTCCATATTTACCAATAGAAGCAAACAAAACATTATTTATGTTTTTATACTCACTTGTATTCTTCCTTGTTGCAATGTGGCTATGTTTAACTCCTGGCAAATTAGTAAAACGTATTGGCAGAGTATTAACACCTAGTTTATTAACATTACTTGTTCTCTTATTCGTTTGCTTTGTTCTAAAAGGAGAAGTAAATGTCTCTTCAGCTATCGGTATGTATGAAACTTCTCCTTTCTTAAAAGGCTTTTTAGAAGGCTATAACACAATGGATACAATTGCCGCATTAAATTTCGGTTTAGTTATTTCTACTACCCTAATTTCTTTTGGTCTCGATAAAAAGAACGACCGGATCCGCCATACAATCTATGCTGGTATTTTTGCTGGAGCAATTCTTGCTGGTGTATATATGATGCTTTCTTATATGGGTATGTGCAGCTCTGGTGTTTACGCACTTCAAGATAATGGTGCCTGGACTCTAAGATGCATTGTAAAACAAATCTTTGGCGAATTTGGTGCAATCTTGCTGGCAGCTATCTTTACTCTCGCCTGCCTTACAACTTGTGTTGGTTTAATCAATTCTATTTCTCAATTCTTCGCAATGTTATTCAAGAATAAAATCAACTATACAGCATGGGTAATTATTATTAGTGTCTTCTCATTTTTAATCTGTAATCTAGGCTTAAATATGATTTTAAGTATTTCTGTTCCTGTATTAAATGCTATTTATCCAGTCTCTATCGTATTGATTGTATTAGGTCTATCAAATAAATTGTGGGAAAATAACCGTTATGCTTACCCTCTTACAATTTATGGTACTGCTGTTGTAAGCTTACTTTATGCATTAGAAAATACTGGTATTGAAATAGCTGTGCTAACAAATCTAATTAAACAGCTTCCTCTATATGAAGAAGGATTCGGCTGGTTAAGTGTAACTCTAGTGATGCTAGTTATTAGTATTGTTTTAAATGTAATTAAACCTAAATCTAATATAGCAAAATAAGCAGTGAACTACTCGGCAGCAAGTTACCGAGCTTCTTGCTTCAACCACTACTGCTTGACAACACATTAGTGTTGACCAGTCTTACACAGTGTCCACAAGCGTATCAATTTGGGCAGTTCCTGCCCTACTGTAAGTATTTATTTGAAGGATCTAGGCTGCTTTTAGTAGTCTAAGTCCTTCATTTTTTATGTTGACAGCCGCATTGTAGTCTCTATCTATCTCTAGACCACAACTACATTTATATATTCTATCCGCAAGAGTTATCTTTTTCTGACTTCCACAACAACTGCATATTTGTGAGGATGGATACCATTTATCTACCTTGATAAAGTATTTACCTCTATCAGAAAGCTTATACTCAAGCATATTTAAAAATATTCCATATCCATTGTCTAAAGTTGCTTTTCCATTACCAAATCCTTTATTAGACATAGCTCTCATATCAAGACTTTCTACACATACCACATCATACTGATTGGCTATCTCAGTAGATAGTTTGTGTAGATTGTCTATTCTCTGGTTTGTAATATGTCTATGGATTTTATTTACTTTCTTTAGTTGCTTAAAATAATTCTTAGATTTAGGTTGATTCTTTTTAGAACCAGTTTTACGAGACAGCCTGCGTTGTTCTTTAGCTAGTTTCTCATGTGATTCTTTGTAATATTTATGGTTGCTTCCAATATTTCCATTAGAATCCATATATAAACCATCAGACTTGTAATCTAAACCAATTATGTTATCAGATTTGGCTACTTGAATAATATTTCTCTCAAACTCAAACAATACAGAAATATAGAAAGCTCCATCACTTTCTTGAGATACAGTAGCAGACTTGACTGTCCAGTCAGCTTCAGGTTGCCTATGAATAACAGCTTTTACTTTACCTATTTTAGGGAGTTTTATTGTATTACCAATAATAGCTACTGTACCTTTCTGATTATTGGTAGTATATGATTTTCTGCTATGCTTCGCTGATTTGAATTTTGGAAAACCATTACGTTTCTTACGCTTCTTATCGAAGAAAGCTTTGTAAGATGATTGGAGATTCATTTGCACATTAGCAAGAGCCAGTGAATCAACCTCTTTCAAAAATGTATAGTCTTTCTTATACTGTGCAGGTGTAGTCAAGAGAATTTTACCTGTAGATTTATAATAAGCAATCTTGTCAGAAAGCATAAGATTCCATACCTTGCGACAGCAGCCAAAAGTTTTTGCAAACATAACAGCTTGTTCATCTGAAGGATATACTCTGTACTTAATTGCTTTATTCATAACTGACATTTCTTTTGCCTTTCAATATATTTGAGAATATTTTCTTCAGAAGTAGAACCAATAGTTTCACAAAAATATGAGCCGTTCCATAATTGACCTTTCCACAAAGATTTTCTAATCTCTGGAAATTCATTTAATAGTGCATTGCCACTGATGCCTTTCAGATATTTTATAATTTGAGTAACTGAAATTTTTGGTGGAGCAGAAACAAAACAGTGAACATGGTCGCCTTCACCAACTTTACAATCAACTACAGTAAAACCTTTTTCATCAGCAATATATTGGACTAATTCATACAGTCTGTTACTAATTTCAGATGTAAGTACCTTTCTACGGTATTTGACACACCAGACAAAATGATAATTGATGTTATATACGCAAGTTCTTGCATGTGTATATTTATTTTCCATACATATAGTATAACATATAACGATGATACAATTCATCTTTATAAGTTATTATTTCAAATACATATAGAATCTAGATTCAGAAGAAAAACAGGCTTCATTGGATACAAGTAACCGAGAATTCCCGCCTGCTATCTTAAATTCTTTTTGAAAAATGCTTCAAAAATAAAATACTTGCAAATAATATTACCAAGCAAATAATAAATGGACGCATTATAAATATTTGTGTTCTACCAAGAATATGATTGGATAACTGGATGCCTGCTGATTCATACATCATGCTGAATATAATTACAGCAATAAATGTAATGAGTAAGCATTTGGAAATAGCTTTTATCCAATCTTTTTTTGTCTCAAAATAATAGGTAATCCCAACAAGAACCGCAAGAAAACAGAATCCTATATTTCTATATAAAGGCATGACAAAAAGACTGGCAATAAGAACAGGTATACGAAGTTCTCTTACATATATAATCGTATTATCTACATATTGAAGTAAAGCAGCTTCGCCACTTTCACATTCTTCTAGAAGATCCTCATAAAACTTATAATCTGTTTTAACGTTTAGTTCTTTTTCAATTAAGATAATAGATTCTTTAGCCATATTTTGTACTAATTTACTTGTATCTTGAATCTTTATATCACTACTAGTAACGATAGAGTTAATTGCATAGTCAACATAAACATTTGTAATAGCTTTTATACTCTTTTCTTTTAACATTTTATTTTGCAACTCTACCAGTGTATCAATATCTTCATCACTATAATACTCATCTATTGTATCGTTCATGCGAAATACAAATGCTTTACCCACTTCCCACTCTGCCAAAGTAGTACTTACACTTTGTCTTATACAAATATTTAAAGTAGTCATAAAGAGTATTATTGTTATAACTACATATAATGCACGTTTTTTCATAATAATGGCGAGAAAATACGGATGATACTCAAGAAGAAATCTTTACATGTATGAACTCTTGTACCTTGAGTAGTCATTTGTTTACACTCCTTTAATGTATCTTCAAAGTTCTGTTTAATATTTTCGATACGTCTAGATTTATATAGCAATGTACCATTTTCAAAATGTAAGTATAAAGAACGATAGTCTAAGTTAATCGTACCTACAGTTGCACATATATCATCAGATATAAATACTTTTGAATGAACAAATCCAGGTTCATATTCATATATTTTTACACCACCTTGAATCAGTTGATGATAATAGCTTTCTCCAATATCATGAATAATTTTCTTATCCGCAATACCTGGCATAATAATTCTTACATCTACACCTTTTTTCGCTGTATGAATTAAAGTATTAATCATCTCTGAATCAATAATCAGATAAGGTGTCATGATATATACATAGCGATTAGCACTGTTTAAGATATCCTCATATATACATTGACCTGTTAATTCTTCATCTAGTGGTGTTTCTGCATATGGAGCAATATAACCATCACAATTAGATTCATCTATAGTTTCTGTGTTTTTAAAGACAGTGTAATCTTCATCTTCATGACATAAGGCATTCCAGTTTGTTAAAAATGTTACTAGATATGACCATACCGCATTACCTTTTACACAGATGATATTATCCATCCAATGTCCATGAACAATCTTTTTATTGATATATTCATCCGCAAGATTAGCTCCTCCAGAAAAAGCAACTTTACCATCTATTACAAGTATTTTTCGATGATCTCTATGATTCATGATGATATTGATAATTGGTGAAATACGGTTAAAACATACAGCTTTAATTCCCTTCTTTTGAAGCACTTTTACATATGATGCAGGTAATGTATTAAGTGATCCCATATCATCGTACATCACTCTTACTTCTACACCCTGTTTCGCTTTTTCTTCTAATATTGAAAGTATAGAATTCCACATTACACCTTCTTCAATAATGAAGTATTCCATGAATATATATTTTTCTGCTTTTCTAAGCTCGTTTAACATACATTCAAAACCTTCTTCACAAGGTGCATAATATGCAAAGTGAGTATTTCTATAAAATGGATAACCTTCAGATTGTACAAATGACAAACGTGAAACATAATCTGGATTCTGTGATTTTATTTCTTCTATGACTTCTTTATCTTGAACGTAATATGGCATTGCCTTTTTTTGTTCAGCCATAATATTTCTAAATGTTTTTCCAAAGAGTAAGCTGGCAGCCATAATCAAATATACAAAGGTGCCAAATACTGGAAACAACATAATTAAAATAATCCACATTAAGTCAGAAGATAAATGTCTGCTTGTACGAATAATATTTAAGATGATTAAAATTGATAGCCCACGTAATATTAGTTCAATATATACAAAAGAACTCGTCAGCCAGCGAAATAAAACATAATATAATCTAACTTCACCAATGACGATAACAACTAACGGTATAATTCTACCTAACCATATTCTTAATTTCATATGACACCTCATTTATTCATATAAGAAGCAATATCTTCTCTAGTAATTAAAATCGCTCCTGTTTCTCTTGTATGATTTAAAGAAAAGCCACCAATTTGCTCACTTTCATCCATATAACGTATTAAGTCCTGCATATGCATCATAAATGGATTACTTGCAGTAGAAGCGTCAAAAGCTAATTTAGAAGAAAAAATATGAATATAAAATCTAGAATCTTTTGCATAGTATCCAGAAGGAACTGTAATATCTTTATTAACATCACTTTGTACACCATCTATTAAAATTGATGCATTCATTTTAATTAAACGTACTATCTCTTCAATAATCTTATTTCCATTAGCTTCTGTAGGATTTTCACGAAAATCCTTCGCTTTGATTTCTAATTCTAAATGCAAATCTGTAAAACTTGTCATACTGCCTCTTTTATAAGTATTTTTATTTCTAAATACCTCTCTATTTTAGCAAACTAAACTAGAAAAGATTATCTATCGAGATAATAAAATAACGGACTACCAGATATGATTCATCATTTTCTTTTCCTATTCAAACGTAAGTTCTAAAGACAGGTTTATTTTGATAAGTACTTCTAAAATTACCTGAAAAATATTGTATATATAAAAGCATCTAATCAATTTCCATCAAAATTTCATAGAAATAACTCTTATTAAAAATTATGAAAGTGATACTATATTATATAATTTAAATGAATTAACTAATACAATAAGCCCCTTTAAATTCTTAAATCAGTTGAATTTAAATCAAAAATACGCATGTTATATTATTTTAAGAAACTTCTGTTCTCTTTAGGATGAATTATTATGTTAAAAACTATTTCAAGTATTATTTCTTTGCTAGATAAAAAAGCACGTGCAAATACTATACTATTATTTTTTCTTATCCTTTTCTATAGTATTACTTCTATATATCCAGTTTTTTTAATTGAAAAAATAGTTGATTCAATCAATATTAATAATATAAATCAATCCATTTTAAACATACTATTATTTGGCTTAAGTTATTTAATAGTACATTTTCTTGCCCAATGGTTTTATGCATTATCTAATCTTATTGCCGAGAAATTAGAAATTGATTTTGGAATTGATTTACAACTAAAATTTTTCAAAAATAGTATTGTATTTTGCTCTTTAAACAATGATAATTCTGGGACAATAGCCAACAAATTAATTGAAGATACCAAATATATAAGCACTCATAGCTTTTCTTGTATTTCTATATTTTTTCGTTCAATCTTTACGTTTATTATCGGTTTATTATTTATGCTTAACATAAATATAGCCTTAACAATTATTATTTTTCCTTTAGGTATATTAGTTTCATTTGTTTCAAAGAAAATTGAAAGTAAAATGGAAATTCTTTTAGAAAATCAACGGCAATCAAACGAATTTTTATGGCGATATTTTTCTGATGGAATAAGAGGCGCTAAAACTTTATTTCTCTATGATCAAAGTAACACTTACTATACTAAGATACAAAAAACTACAAGTAACTTGAAAGAAATTTCCTATAACTTCAGTAAGGTTAATAATTTCGGAAGTTGTATCATTAATTCGTTATATATGTTTGCTATTGGAATTATTCTTATTTTTTCTGCTATTTTTGTTACTAAAGGATGGATAAGCTATGGAGGGTTAACAGCACTTATTATGTATAATCATATGTTAATCGATCCGTTGATTGATTTTTTTGAATGTAGAAAAAAAATTATCAATGTCAAAATATCTCTACAACGCTTAAAACCTATTTTGCACAGTGCAAATATAGAAAGAAAAATCACCAATCTGCCAATAACAGAAATCCAGCTTAATTCTGTATCGTTTTTTTACAATCAGGAGAAAATGATATTAAACAACATTACTTATTCTTTTAAAAGAGGTCAAAAATATGTTATTTTTGGTCAAAGTGGCTCAGGAAAAACAACCTTAATTATGCTTCTAGCTTCATTTTTAAAACCAAAAAAGGGTTCTATAGCTTATTTTTCTAACGATACATTAATAGATTCAAATCCTGATATATCGTATTTAATTCAAGATGACTTTTTATTTGATGACACAATCAGAAATAATGTTAAAATATCTAATCCTGAAATCACTGATGATACTTTAGAATGTATTATTGAAGACTGTTTATTGAAAAATGTTGAAAAAGCACTGGATTACAAATCTATCGGCGAAAATGGTTGTAAAATTTCTGGAGGTGAACGAAAAAGAGTACAACTTGCACAATCTCTTGCCAGAACTTCAGCATCTATTATTATATTTGATGAATTGTCTAGCTCTTTAGACTCAAAATCATTTGATATTATTATGTCTAATATTCAAAAATATTTAGCAAATAAAATTTGCATCTTAATAGAACATAATACATCCTATGATTACAGAAATTTTACTAGATTAACTATACATGACGGAAAACTATATTATGACTGATACTAACACATTTTATCTTCTTTCAACATTTGATAATAATGACTGTAAAAGTATCTTTAATTTATTTTCAAAAAATGAATTTACTATTATATATACCAAAGAAATTGAATATGAAAATAGTATTCATACCGCATACTTTGTATTTTATTCAGATTTAACGAAAATAATGCATTCATTTTAAAAATAAACAAATTTCTTTTAAGTTCTAATTATCATTTTTTCTTAATTTACGATTTGTCACTAAAACCAATAATACCCTATGCTTCAGACTATCCAATTTTCAGTTATTATAGCCATATATGCGTTCTTACAAACTATAATTACCCATCTAAATTAAAAAGAAAGCATAAAAAAGCAACTGAAAGATATATGTTTTTATAAAATGGACCCTGTAAATCGGACACACTAAAAAAGAGTGTATCCTGAATTACAGGTTTTTCTTAAACCCTTATAATGATATATAGAGGTTTTGT
>JABLTN010109371.1_pt1 | contig 17177 bp, 20 predicted proteins | sample 7160141 | NCBI WGS metagenome assembly JABLTN01 (sample SAMN14651226, study PRJNA627086) | human gut metagenome | isolation source: feces | host: Homo sapiens | reverse complement strand
GCACCAAATAAAAAAGACGCCATGTGGCGTCTTTTTTATTTTGTGCCAAGGGGAGCAGAAAGCCTGTGCTAAGGGATAGCCTGTGTTCTGATGAAACGCGAAGGGTGAATCCGCTCCGGTTCTCCCCCCTTGAAAAGCTTATAGCTTATATAGGAAACTCCCCCGGATGTTGGTCGGGGGAGTTTTTTTCGGGTTGGTTCAGCGCTCTTCGCGGAAGTAGGAAAGGCCGAGGCTGGCGGGGGGCTGGTTTTCCCGCTTTTTGCGGATACTGACCGCCACCAGCACGATGATAGTGACGAGGTAAGGGAGCATCTGAATGAGGGGCAGCAGGCGCATGGGGACATTGAGATAATTGAACAGGATATACAGCGCGCCAAACAGATAGCTGCCGAGGATGGCCATGGTGGGCTTCCAGGTGGCAAAGATGACGATGGCGATGGCGAGCCAGCCGCGGTCGCCGAAGCCGTTATTGGACCAGATGCCGTTGCTGTAATCCATGATGTAGAACAGGCCGCCAAGGCCGGCGATCATGCCGCCAATGCAGGTGGCAAGGTATTTATAACGGGTAACATTGATACCCGCGGCATCGGCAGTGGCGGGGTTTTCGCCCACGGCGCGCAGGTACAAGCCGGCGCGGCTGCGGCTAAGGAACAGGCTGACCGCTACCGCCAAAATGACGGCGAGATAGACCAAAAAGCCATAGGAGAAGAACAGCTGGCCGATGGGGCCCATGCCGGAGGCAAAGGGCAGGGTAGTTTTATAGGCCTTGGCGATCTTGACGAGGGCGAGGTAAGGCACATCGCTTTTGACGATCTTGATGAGGGATCCGCCGAAGAAATTGCCGACGCCGACGCCGAAGGTGGTAATGGCCAGACCGGTGACATTCTGATTGGCCTTGAGGGTGACGGTGAGGAAGCAATAGAGCAGCGAGGTGAGCAGTGAGCCCGCCAGGCAGCACAGCAGCGGAATGAGGATAGCCGGGACCGGCTGCACCCGGGCGGCACTATTCTGATAGAAGAAGCCGCCGACCACGCCGGAGATGGCGCCGATATACATGATGCCGGGGATGCCGAGGTTCAGGTTGCCGGATTTTTCGGTGAGGATCTCGCCGGTGGCGCCGAACAGCAACGGGGTGCCCTGCAGAATGGCGCGCTGGATAAAGCTGATGATGATTTCCATGGATCAGTTCCCCTCCCCGCTGACGGCGGCCGACGCCGTTTTTTCTTTTTTGTGATAATTGAAATGGACCTGGTAATTGATAAAGAACTCACAGCCGATGATGAAGAACAAGATGATGCCGGTAAGGATCTCGGAAAAATCGCTGTTGAGGCCAAACTTGGAGGTGACTTCATCGGCGCCGCGGGCCAGGAACACCAGCAGCAGCGTGGTAAGGATCATGGTGAAGGGATCGAACTTGGCGAGCCAGGAAACCATGATGGCGGTGAAGCCGCGGCCATCCACGAGGTTGGAATCGATGGAGTGGGAGGAGCCGCCGACCAGCAGCAGACCGGCCAGGCCGCAGATGGCGCCGGAAAGAGCCATGGTGCGGATGATGACCTTTTTGACATCGATGCCGATGTAATGGGCGGTATTTTCGCTTTCGCCCACAACGGCGATCTCATAGCCGTGCTTACTGTACCGCAGATAGATGTGCATGGCGATGCAGACGATGGCGACGATAAGGATATTGAGCAGATACTTGACGCCGAAAATTTCCGGGAACCAGCCGTGGGTGAGCAGATCGGGGCCGACAACATTGGAGCCGGTCTTATCCGCCACCTTGAGGAAGTATTCCACCAGCTGGATGGCAACATAGTTCATCATAAGGGTGAAGAGGGTCTCATTGGTGTTCCAGTGGGCCTTAAAGAAGGCGGGGATAATGCCCCAGATAACGCCGGAGAGGATGGCGGAAACTGCCATGATGAGGATGAGCAGACCATCGGGCACTTTGCCGCCCAGCACCAGCATGCATACCGCGGTGGAAAGGCAGCCGATGAGCACCTGGCCTTCGGCGCCGGTATTCCAGAAGCGCATGCGGAAGGCCGGGGTGACCGCCAGCGAGATGCACAGCAGAATGGCGATATCATGCAGGGTGACCAGCATGCGGCCGGTGCCGAACGCGCCGTGGAGGATGGTGGCGTAGATGGAGAGGGGGTCATCCCCGGTGAGGACACGGGTGACCACACTGCAAACAATGAGCGCCAGCAGGATGGCAATGACCCGAATGAGGATGGCCCGGCCCAGCGGGATCTGATCCCGACGGGTGACATAGAGGAAGGGTTCCCGGGCGGGACGGGCAGTGGCCTGCGGTTTATTCAGCTTTGACATGGCTTTCACCCTCCCTTTCGGCTTTGGTCATCAGGAGGCCGATCTCCTCTTTGGTGGCGGTGCGGCCATCCACGGTGCCGGTGACGCGGCCGCCGCTGAGGACGATGACACGATCGCACAAGGCCAGCAGCACATCGAGGTCTTCGCCGACATAGATGACGGCAACGCCTTTTTCCTTTTGCTGATTGAGCAGATGATAGATAAGATAGGAAGAATTGATATCCAGGCCGCGGACGGGGTATGCGGCCATAAGCACGGTAGGCGCCGAGGCGATCTCGCGGCCGACCAGCACCTTTTGCACATTACCGCCGGAAAGACGGCGGACGGGGGTGGTGGCATTTGGGGTAACGACACCGAGGTCTTCGATGATGCGCTCGGCCAGTTCCCGCGGGGGCTGACGATCGAGGAAGGCGGAGCGGCCGCGGCGGTAGCTGCGCAGCATCATGTTATCGATGATATCCATATTGCTGACAAGGCCCATGCCCAGGCGATCCTCCGGCACGAAGGAAAGGCGGACGCCCAGCTCGCGAATTTGCAGGGGAGTCTTATCCCGCAGGTTTTCGGTCTCACCGCTCTTGGGGTCTTCGTAGAGAATTTCGCCGCCGGTGACGGGCTGCAGGCCCGCAATGGCTTCCAGCAGCTCCCGCTGGCCGGAGCCGGCGATGCCGGCAATGCCTAGGATCTCGCCTGCGCGGGCGGTAAAGGTGACCCGGTCGAGCAGCTGAACGCCATCCCGGCTGAGGCAGCTGACATCCTTGACCACCAGACGATCCTCCGGATTTTCGGGCATTTTGCGTTCGATATTGAGAACGACCTTTTGGCCGACCATCATCTCGGTGAGCTGGGCCTCGTTGGTTTCGGCGGTATTGACGGTGCCGGCGTTTTTGCCCTTGTGCAGTACGGTGACACGGTCCGAAAGGCTGAGCACCTCATTGAGCTTGTGGGTGATGATGACGATGGATTTGCCGTTCTCCCGCATGCGGCGCAGCACGGCGAAGAGCTTTTCGGTTTCCTGCGGGGTGAGCACGGCGGTGGGCTCATCGAGAATGAGGATCTCCGCACCGCGATACAGCACCTTGACGATCTCGACGGTCTGCTTTTCGGAAACGGACATGGCGTAGATCTTCTTTTTGGCGTCGATCTCGAAGCCATAGCGGGCGGAGATCTCCTCAACGCGGCGGGTGGCTTCCTTGAGGCGGTAGGGCTTGCCATCCTCCACACCCAGGACAATATTTTCGGTGGCGGTAAAGACATCGACCAGCTTGAAGTGCTGGTGCACCATACCGATGCCGCAGCGGAAGGCATCCCGCGGGGAGGAGATGGTGACCGGCTGGCCGTTGACATAAATTTCGCCCTCATCGGGGTGGTAGATGCCGGCGATCATGTTCATCAGGGTGGTTTTGCCGCTGCCGTTTTCGCCCAGCACGGCCAAAATCTCGCCCCGGCGGACGGTAAGGCTGACATGATCATTGGCAATGACCTTTTCACCAAAGCGCTTGGTGACATTGTGCAGTTCCAGTGCGTTCACAAAAAGCCTCCTCATCGGTGTGGTGTGTTCCCTTCTTCTGGCAAGGGCAAACCGGGAAGGTCTGCCCTTGCCAGGAAAAGGGCGGGGAGAAAAATCAAAGCACAAGGGGGGCCAAGGCCCCCGCTTGTGTTTTTTGATGGCAGGTTTCAGCCGTCAAGCGGCTCTGCAAAGCCGGCCTTAGCCGCCGAAATTGGTGTTCAGATTGGTCACGCCGTCGATGATGATATCGAAGTAGGGCGCGGAGCGGAAATCGACCGCGTTGGACTCATCGAAGTAGCCATCGTGGATGACATTGGTCTCGCCGGTGTAGTCACCATCGACATCGGCCAGGTACTCGGTGAGGGTCTTGCCATCGACGGTGAAGTTGGCGGTATCGAAGACATGCAGGGTGCCGGCTTCCAGCGCCTTGATGGCCTCATTGATCTTTTCGATGGTGCCCTCGGCGGCAACATCCTGATTGACACCGGAGAGAACGACGGAATTGGTGGCGATGGTGCCGCACCAATCGGGGGCAATGGCCTCGCCCTTCACAACGGTTTCGATGATATACTGGAAGTAAGGAGCCCAGTTGATGGCAGAAGAAATGATGAAGGTGGTCTCGCCGGCAGAATAGGTGCTGCCGTTGTAGGAAACATTGGGAACGCCGGCCAACTCGCAGGCAGTGGGAGCGCCGAGGGAATCGGCGTGCTGGCTGATGAGGACGCACTTATCCTTCTCGATGAGGGCGGTGGCGGCCTCCTGCTCCTTGGCCTGATCGTACCAGGAGCCGGTGTAGCGGACCTTCATGGTGGCGGAGGGGCAGACAGAGCGGGCGCCCAGGTAGAAGGAGGTCATGCCGGAGATAACCTCGGCATAGGTGAAGGCGCCGACATAGCCGATGACAGCCTGCTCGGCGGTGATCTTGCCGGCGGCGATCATCTCATTGAGCTTGAGGCCCGCAGCGATGCCGGCCAGGTAGCGGCCCTCATAGATGGAAGCGAAGGCATTGTGGAAGTTTTCGATGTTGGCGATCTTGCCGGAGGTGCCGGTGGCGTGGCAGAACTGGACCTCGGGATATTCCTGGGCGGCCTGCTTCATAAAGGACTCGTGGCCGAAGGAATCGGCGAAGATGACCTTGCAGCCCTTGTTCTTGGCCAGGTCAACGGCGGCATCGTAGCAGGAGCTGTCCTCGCCGATATTGGTGACGATGACGACCTGATCATCGGAGAGGCCGAGGTCCTTCTGCACCTGGCGCAGGGCCTGGATGAAGTTATTATCGTAGGTGGAGTTCTCATCGTGCAGGCAGATCATGCCGATCTTGAAATCAGCGGGGATCTCGACGGAGGGGGTCATAGCGTTGCGGGGCAGGACATCGGCAGACATCCCCTTTACATCGGGGGTAGGGGTGGGGGTGCCGCCGTTATCCTCGCCGCAGGCGGCGAAGGCCAGAACCATCATTGCAGCAAGAAGAAATGCCAGAATCTTTTTCATGTGTGATCTCCTTTGTCATTCATGACTTCTTTTATTTGTTCCGCCCATAGGCGGTCGAACACAAAACTTAATCGGTAAAGGTGACGCCCTCTTCCACGCTCATCGCAGCGATACGGGCCAGGCTTTCCACCCGGATGCCCTGCCGTCGAATGCGGTCGCCGCCATCCTGGAAGGCCTTTTCGATGACGATGCCGGCACCGACGACGGTGCCGCCCGCCTGCTGTACCAAAGAAACAAGGCCCGCCAATGCTTCCCCATGCGCTAAAAAGTCATCAATGAGGAGGACACGCTCACCGCTGTGCAGATACTCCCGGGATACCACGACCTGATTGACATTGCCGTGGGTATAGGAGTGCACCGCGGTGGCGTAAACATCAGCGGGCAGATTGGAAGAGCGGGATTTTTTGGCAAAGACCAGCGGAACGCCGAACTGCTGCGCGACAAGGCAGCCGATGGCGATGCCGGAGGCTTCAATGGTGAGGATTTTATCCACCTTTTCCCCGGAAAAGCGGGTGTGGAATTCCTCCGCCAGTTTGGTGAGCAGCACTACATCGATCTGATGATTGAGAAAGCCATCGACGCGCAGAACATTGCCGGGGGCTACTTTGCCCTCACGGCGGATGTGGTCCTCTAAAAGCTGCATGAGCGATTCCTCCTAAAAAACAAAAATTGCGGGAGATTTTGATGATCTCCCGCAATGCAAAGCACGACAGCGGAACAAAAGGCACCGCCGCCTGTATTCTGCATCGATAGTCCGGCCATTTACGGCGGCCGGGTAGAGACTTCAAAACCATATCATTTGATTTATATCGAGCAAACTGTATTTTGTTTTTTTCCCCGGTAATACCGAGGTGATGGTTTTATTATACCGTCACAGTTCGCGCTTGTCAATGACTTGATTTTATACGATTTGAACGGCGGAATGGGGTTCTGTTTGGTGAATATGTATAAATTCTTGGGGAAAAATGAAACTTGTGGGAAAGACTACTGAGGAAAGACAAAATGGGCGGAAACTGTATGCGTGTTCATAAAATAAGGGAAATTTATTTGCAAACGCGTGAGGATTTGCGCCGCGGAATATACTACAATGACAGCGGAGCGAAGGAGAAACGCTCCGGGAAAAACAAGCGACCTTTTGCAGAAAGGGCAAACAAAAAAGAAAGGAAGAAGCTTAAATTATGAAAAACAAAAAATTCTTGGTAGTACTGATGGCCGCGCTGATGGCACTGGCTATGGTAGCCTGCAACAACAATGAACCGGCCCCGTCCCCTGATCCTGAGCCGACCCCCGACCCCGCGCCCACCACCAAGGTGGATTACAGCGGCAGCCTGACTGACTGGATGTACACCCCCGAGACCGAGGATGAGCTGACCAAGCTGCTGGTCTCCATCGATGAAGTGAGCTACGGCAGCGCGGGCGCCAGCCTGCAGCAGGCCAACGCGGCGGTAGCCGTGATGAAGCTGGCGATGGATGAGAGCGGCAAGGCCCAGGAGACCGTAAAGGCTTATCTGGAGGGGATGAACGAGACCCAGAAGGATTACTTCTCCTTCCAGTGGCAGCAGGCCATGAAGACCGCGCTGGCCCTGCTGAACGGCGACGAGGACGCGGCGATCCTGGAGGATGCCGGTGATGCGGACTTTGACCTGAAGGCCGTGGACAGCGCCAAGACCGCAGAGTTTAATGACGCCGTGATCCAGCTGCTGAGCGATGCGGGTGTGACCAACGAATGGAAGAACCACACCGATGTGGAGCCGTTCCTCTACGCCGCAGCATAAAATAAACCGCAGCAGAAGCGCTCCCCGTTTGAAATTTTTCTGGCGGGGAGCACTTCCCTTTTTCTGCCCTCCCGCAAGGGAAAGAAGCCGATAATCTTTTGCTGAGGTGTTGTTTTATTCCGCAAATGTGGTAAAATAAGCATAGTTATGTACGAAGCGAGGTGGCACAAATGCAGCAACACTATAATCACTCCCGCCGGAGGGTGCTAAGGCGCCGCCGTATAATGGTGATCGCCGCAGCAATCCTGCTGGTGGCCGCAGTGGTATTTGCGGTGGTGCATTGGGTCATCCCCGCGCTGAATAAGGAAATAAACCCGCCCGACCCGACGCCCGGTCCCGTAACAGATCCGGCCACCGACCCAAGCGAAACCGGAGATGTTACACCAACACCGAATCCGGACGGTGACGATGTTGTTTTTTATCCGGGACCCGTGGTGCCGGAAAGCCAGCAGGTAAGTGAAAAATGGTTTGATGACGCGGTGATCCTGGGCGACAGCCGCTCGCAGGGGCTGATCTTATACAACAGCCTATCTAACTGCACCTCGCTGGCGGTCAAATCGCTTTCGCTGACCAATTACACCAAAAAGGAAGCGACGCTGCCCGGACTGGGCACCGATACGGTAGCTAACCTAATTCCGAAGGTGGAGGGCAAGCGGTTCTATCTAGTCTTTGGCATGAATGATATGGGACTTTCGGCGGAGACCTTCGGGCAATACTTCAGCCGTCTGGTCGATCTGATCCAAAAGAGCCACCCGGACGCTGATATTTACGCGCAGGCGGTACTGCCGGTGACTGAGCTGAAGGAGCAGAGCGGGGCGGCAAGCGGCTTTTCGCTGGCGCACGTGAAGGAGTTCAATGAGCAGCTTCTTAAAATCTGCACCGAAAAGCAGATCTGGTATTTGGATATCCCCCCGGCGCTTGTAGACGGCAATGGCTACCTGCTGGATGAGGCCAGCTGGGACGGGGTACACCTGAACGCAAGCTACTGCCGCACATGGTTGGACTATCTGCTGTGCCATGTGGTACTGCCGGAGGACTACAACGGCGAGTACGATGTACCGACCGGCTACCACCCCGGCGATGTGGTGGTGGACGGCGTGACCGTTTATGATTTTAAACCATCGAACTGAAAATGCTGACGAGAAGGAGATTACCCATGAAAAAGTTTGTAGCTGTACTGCTGGCCGCCATGCTGTGCCTTTCCTTTGCCGCCTGCGGCGGCGACAAAGCCACCGATAAGACGGTGGATGCGGCCGCCATGTTCCAGGCGCTGCTGACCGATGTGACCTACAGTGGTGGTGCCACAGAATTTGAAGCATCCGAAACCAATGTTGCTATGATCCTTGGCGGCACTCTGCCCGAAGGAACTGAAGCATATTTGGCCGCAAACAGTTCGTCTTACCTGCGCTGCGCGGTCTTTGCCTGCAAGGATAAGGACGCTGCCGCTGCGGTAAAGAAGCTCATTCAGACCTACATTGATGACAGCATTGACGCCAAGTACAATGTGGATGAAGTGGCGCTGCTGCAGAATGCCAAGATCCACAGCATGGGCAACTATGTAGCGGTGGCTGTGACCAGTGATACCGACAATGTAAACAAGGTCATTGACCAGTACTTTGCCTAAACTGTACGGTAACTAACTTGCCATCCCTTTGGGGAGGGCAAGCTTTTCCCCCGGCTATGACGCAAAATTCCAAGGGTCGCAGAGACTAATCCTCCGCGACCCTTGCCCGCTTGTAAGGAGTTCCTATGGTATTCAGCAGCCTTACCTTCTTGTTCCTGTTTTTCCCCCTTGTGATGGGGGTGTATTACCTGTGCCCGCGGGCGCTGCGCAACCTGTGGCTGCTCCTGACCAGCCTGCTGTTCTATGCCTGGGGCGAACCGGTGTATATCCGGCTGATGGCGGCCTCTATCCTGTTCAACTACCTGTGCGGACTGGGGGTAGCCGCCCTGCAGAAGCGGGAGAAAAAGCGCCTGGCCAAGGGGCTGCTCATCCTCTGCATTGCGGGAAATATCGGGGCGCTGGGTCTCTTTAAGTACGCTGATCTGCTGATTGGCACCGTAAATAATATCGCCGGCAGCAAAATAGCGCTGCTGGAGCTGGCGCTGCCCATCGGTATCAGCTTTTACACCTTCCAGGCGCTCAGCTATGTCATTGATGTATACCGAGGCACCGTGGCGGCACAGAAGAATCCCATCACCTTTGGCACCTATATCGCGTTGTTCCCGCAGCTCATCGCAGGGCCCATTGTGCAGTATAAAACGGTGGAGGAACAGCTCTCTCACCGCCGGGAAACAACGGCGCAGTTTGCCGCGGGCATCGGACGGTTCACCATAGGCTTGGGGAAAAAGGTGCTCATCGCGAACCAGGTGGGCGCCCTGTGGGATACCGTGGCGGCGCTGCCGGGGACAAGTCTTTCCGCCGGGACAGCCTGGTTGGGCGCCATCGCCTTTACCTTCCAGATTTACTTTGACTTTTCCGGCTATTCCGATATGGCCATTGGGCTGGGAAAAATGCTGGGCTTTGAGTTCCTGGAAAACTTCGATTACCCTTATCTGAGCCGCAGCATTACCGAATATTGGCGGCGGTGGCATATTTCGCTGGGAACCTGGTTCCGGGAGTATGTGTATATCCCGCTGGGCGGCAACCGGTGCGGCCTGCCCCGACAGATTTTGAATCTCATCATCGTGTGGGGGTTGACCGGCCTGTGGCATGGCGCCAGCTGGAACTTCCTGCTGTGGGGGCTTTACTACGGTGTCATTCTCATCATCGAAAAGGTGTGGCTGCAAAAGCCGCTGCAAAAAGCCCCCGGTGTGGTGCAGCGCCTCTATTCCCTGCTGCTGATTATCCTTGGCTGGGTCATCTTTGCCCTGACCGATTTTGGGGCCATCGGGAACTATTTTGCGGCGCTCTTTGGGGCGCACGGCGGCGCCGATGCCCAAACGATGTATCTGCTGACTACCAATATCTCCCTGCTGCTGGTGGCGGCACTGGCCTGTACCCGCTGGCCGGCCCATGCGGCAAATGACCTGCTGACACGGCTTCCCCGGGCGGCGCAGACGCTGCTTCGGTGCCTGTTCTACGCGGCGGTGCTGCTGATGTGCGTCGCTTTCCTGGTAGGCGACAGCTACAATCCATTTCTGTATTTCCGGTTCTGAGAGGAGGCGCCTAAAATGAAAAAGCAGAATATTATCATTATCATCGTTTTTGGCGCGCTGATCTTTGGGCTGGGGCTGCTGGGGTGGCTCACCCCGGATCAAGCCTTTTCCGAAAATGAGAACCGCTACCTGCAGGAGCTGCCAAAGCTTTCCGAAGATACCATGGTAAATGGAGATTTTGGCGATGAGGTGGAGGATTATTTAAGCGATCAGTTCTGGCAGCGGGATAGCTGGACCGCCGCCCGCAGCAAAATGAAAATGCTGCTGCGCAACAAGGATATCGGCGGGGTGTACCTGTGTAAGGATGGGTATTACATCGAAAAGGTGACCCAAACCGATGTGGACGAAGCAAGGCTGCAAAAGAACCTGCAAACGGTGAAGGATTTCTTTACCCGGTGCGAGGAAAAAGGACTGGCGGCAGAAAATCTGACCTTTATGCCGGTGCCGACCCCCGGCTATACCCTGCGGGATAAGCTGCCGCGTTATGCCACCCTCTTTGATGAGGATGCGGTATTTGACGAGATGAAGCTGGTATTTGATGACCAGCTGGTGGATCTGCGAACGGACTTTGCCAAGGCGGCAGAGAGTGAGCAGCTTTATTACCGCACCGACCACCACTGGAAAACGGCAGGCGCTCTGCTGGGCTACCAGTGCTACCGCGCGGCCATGGGGCTTTCGATTCCCGCAGCGGCGGATTACACCGTAGAGCGGTATGATGGCTTCCGCGGGACGCTGTACAGCAAGGTGCTGGATAAAAACGCGGCGACCGATACCGTAGAGCTGTACCACCGGAAAGGCGATGCCGCCTTGACCGTGACCTACGATAACGCCGATCATGCCAGCTGTTATGATACAGAAAAACTCCAGCAAAAGGATATGTACGAAGTGTTCTTTGGCGGGAACTGGCCCACGGTGACCATTACCGGCGGACCGGAAAATGGCCGCCGCCTGCTGGTGCTGAAGGACAGCTATGCCAATGCCCTGCTGCCCTTTGCCGCAGCGGATTACGAAAAGATCGTGGCGGTGGACCTGCGGTATTATCTTGGCTCCCTGAGTGAGCTGATGGAGCAGGAAGGCATTACCGATGTGCTGGTGCTGTATAGTACCTCCGCCTTTATGAGCGACACCAAGATAGACCGGCTGGCACTGGCAAAATAAAAAATGGGGCTCCTCCGCAGGCATGCGGGGGAGCCTTTTGGTTTATTGGGGGCCAGTGCGGGGCTCCCGGCGGGGCAAAAAATGCGATCATACATCAATGCAGGAATTGAGGAGGGCCAGCAGGTCGTTTTCCCACTGTTCGTGTCCTTTTGGGGCGGCGCCGCAGCCCTCCGCCCGCAGGCTGGTATCATCGGCGAAGGTGATATACAGTAGCCAGCGCTTGGTACGGGGGGTGCGCAGGCGGCACTCATTGTACCCGGCCCAGGCGGTGATATGGTATCGGTCGCCCAGCTCGCTCAGCTGCTGCCACAGCACGGCCGGAGCCGCTATGCTCTCCAGGTGTTCCGGCATGGTACGGGAATAGGTGAGCCGTACATGGTCCTGCTCTTCGGCCACGCGGTAATGGAACCCCCAATGGTGACCGTCCCCGCAGCGGTATTCCCACTGGGCAATAGGCGGCAGGGGGACTATCTCCTTTTTGCGGCCAAAAAGTGCCATGCGGCGTCACTTCCCTTCGATGATATTTTGCAGACCGCGGCGCTCCAGCAGGTGAATAAGCCAAACTCCCAGCAGGCAGGGAGGAAGTTGTCCCAGGGCGATCTGCCCGGCAAATGCCCAAAATGCCACATTGATCGACCCGGTGGCAGCATAGCACCATTCCGCGCCGATGGCGACAGCATTGAACAGAATGGGCGGCAGCACCGAAAGCCATGGTACCCCGCCGAAGCGGATCTTCCCCAGCAGGCGGCTGGTAATAGCAGCCAGCAGCGTGGCAGCCGTCCCCACAAAGAGATCGATCAACCCCAGAAAATTGGCGCCGGTGGCAGCGCCCACCCCATTGGTGATGGCGCAGCCCAGGGTAACGCCCCAAACAGCGGCTGGGCTGAGGACAGGCAGCAGCGTCAGTGCCTCCGAGACGCGGCACTGCACCGGCCCGAAGGTAGTGGATGCCAACACCAGTGAAAGAGCGGCATAGGCAGCCGCGATGACTCCGGCGGCAGTGATCTGCCGCAGCGTGCGGTTTTTCATATTCATTTCTCCTTTGGATGCCGTCAGATGCGGCATTAGTTTTGTTTAGCGTCAGGATCTTTCGACTGACGATCCCAAAAGGACTCCGCTATTTTAGCATATCCAGCGCCCGGTTACAAGCTTTGCTTGTATTTTTGCGGGAAAACCGGTATAATGGGAGCAGAATTTTTGCAGGGAACGGGTTCCACCCGCCCCGCAGGCGCGCCCAAAGCGCGCCAAACGACGGCCCCCTGTGGGGGCCGTCGGAACGCCCGGCGGAGCCGGGCAGTGGGGCGGGCGGACCGGCGCCCTGCCGCAAGCAAAGAAGGAGGGGAAACCCATGCGTATCTTGGCGGTGGATTACGGCGATGCCCGGACCGGGCTTGCCATCTGCGACCGCGGCGAGCTGCTGGCCAGCCCCATAGGGGTATTCCACAGCGGCGACCGGGAAGCGGTAATAAAGGAAATTACACGGCAGGTGGCCGAGCAAAAGGCCGAGCTGGTCGTGGTGGGCAATCCCCTGAATATGAACGGCACGGCCGGCCCACGCAGCGAACTGTGCCATGCTCTGGCCGATGACCTGGCGGAAAAGCTCCCCTGCCCGGTAAGGATGTGGGATGAGCGCAGCACCACCGTCACTGCCACACAGTACCTGAATATGACTGATGTGCGCGGTAAAAAACGCAAAAATACCATAGATGCGGTGGCCGCCACCATTATACTGGAAAGCTACCTGGCCTACCGCAAAAACCACCCAGGGGAGGACTGACGCCATGCCGCATAGCGAAAAACTTTTACAGAGGGAAACGCTGGGGAAAAATCGGGTGTTCACCCACGAGCGCTGGCAGGTGCAGCTGGAAAACGGCCGGACTGCCGAGCGTGAGATCATTCGGCACCCCGGTGGGGTCGGCATTGTGGCGGTGGATGAAAACGGCCGGCTGCTGATGGTACGGCAGTACCGCAGCGGCATGGGCTGCGAAGCACTGGAGATCCCGGCCGGAAAGCGCGACCCCGGTGAAACCCCGGAACAATGCGGCCGCCGGGAGCTGGAGGAGGAATGCGGGTTCATCGCGGGGCGGCTGGAGCCGCTGGCGGCCCTGTACCCTACCCCTGCCTACTGCGATGAAAAGATCTGGATCTTTACGGCGAAGGACCTGACCCCCGGCCATACCCATCCCGATGAGGATGAGTTTATCACAGCGGAATGGGTGCCGCTGGCCGAAGCTGAGCGAATGGTGCTGGCAGGGGAGATCGAGGACGCGAAAACGCAGATCGCAATACTGAAATACACGGCGCTGCGCCGGAAAGGAGAACTCCATGAATAAAAACGAATTCAAAAAGACCGACCTGATTGCCATTGCCGGTATTTTGATGTTTGCCATCGTCTACGCGGTGGATAAGCTGGTGTACGAGATGCCCAAGACCACCTTCATTGTGCTGGTTGCCATTGCGATGGTGCTGCTGATCGTCGGTGCGATCGTCTCCCGCAAAAACCACGGCTGATATTCACCGCAGAACGGCTCCCGGCCAAGCAACGGCGGGGGCTGTTTTTCTGCCCGGACGATTTATTTTTGCGGAGTTCGGAAAAGGCGGTAAATTCGGGCGCAGCCCGACCGACCCTCCGCAAGGTACAGGGAGGAACAAAAATGGCGATAAAATGTGTATGGGAGCATAACGGCACGGACAGTCTGCTGTATGCCGTCGACCTACCGGGTGCCTATGCCCGCGGCGTTGGTCGGGAGGAGGCACTGCAAAAAATGCGGCAGGAGCTGCCCCAATTCCTGCGGTGGATGGGCAGGGAGCTGCCGCCGGAGGAGCTGGCACCGGTGATCATTCAGGAAAAGACAAGTACCCTGCGCATTGCCGATGCCGACAGCGATGTTCTGTTTGAAAGCGAGCGGCTGCCGCTAACCCCCGAAGAATACGCGGCGCAGAAGGCGCTAGCACTGCGCTCCGCTGCCGACTTTCTGGCGCTGTACCGCTCGATCCCCGATCCGGACCAGAGTGCTTTGCCGCCGCGGGAGACTTTTTACGGGGCAGTGCCGCGGACGGCGCGGGAAATGTACGAGCACACCAAAAATGTAAATGCCTATTACTTTCGGGAGATCGGCATTGCGGCAGATAATGAGGGGGATATCCTCTCCTGCCGCGAGCGGGGCTTCCTGCTGCTGGAGCGGCAGCTGGACTACCTCAAAAATGAGGTGTTCCTTGGCAGTTACGAGGAGGAATGGTCACTGCGCAAGGTGCTGCGGCGGTTTATCTGGCACGACCGTATCCATGCCAAGGCGATGGCACGCATGGCGGCAAAGACCTTCGGCGCAGGGCACTTTACCGATCCCTTCAAGTTTGGTATTGGATAGAATTATCGAAACGGACGGAATTCAGCGAAGGCGGTAAATTCGGGCGCAGCCCGAACGCTGCCGAAATGCCGCCGAGGAGGGAAAATGCCGTCGGACGAAAATTTGCCCAAAGCGATTTTAGTGGGGGAATAGCGATTGACTTTACCGGCAGGAGATGCTATAATCTGCTTGTATTCAAGATCACCACTATGGCCCGCTTGCTGCATGGCATTGTTGTTTTGATCCTGCCGCAGAATGGGCTTTGTTTTTTTGGGTACGAAAAATATTATTTAATGCAGGAGGTACCCAGATGAATAACGGTACTGTCAAATGGTTCAACGCTGAAAAGGGCTATGGCTTCATCTCCAACGATGAGGGCGGCGAGGATGTCTTTGTTCATTTCTCTGCTATCCAGGTAGATGGCTTCAAGACTCTGGCCGAGGGTCAGAAGGTCACCTTCGATACCGAGCCCGATCCCAAGGATACCGGCAAGCTGCGCGCTGTCAATGTTATCCCCCAGTAATTAAACCCTTCCAAAGCTCCCTGCCCATCGGCGGGGAGCTCTTCTTTTGGGGCGGCGCGCCTTGCCGAACGGCGGCCAATACGGTATAATGAGATAAAATGCAACATCCTGCCGAAAGGGGGTCCTACCATGAAAACAACATTTTACCTGGTACGCCACGGCCAGCCGGATTGGGACTGGGCGGAGGCCATGCGCTTTTACGGCCCATGCAGCGCCTATATGCCGCTCACTCCATTGGGGGTGGAACAGATAGAGCACACCGCCTGTGATTCGCAGCTGAGGGGCGCCTCGTTTATTCTGGCTTCCCCCTACACCCGCACCATGCAGTCCGCACAGATCCTTTCCCGGCGGCTGGACCTGCCGGTAACGGTGGAATGGGAACTGCATGAATGGCTGTATGACCGCGATATGCGTGGCGACCTGCCCACTCCCGGCGAGCGCTTTGGCCGGGAGGATATGACCCGCTGCTTCTACCGCTACATGGAGCATGATGAGCTGACCGGCGAGGATAATTGCGAGACCTGCGCCGTCATCGCTGAGCGGGTGCTGGGCTGCCTGCGCCGGTATGACGGCCATGCGGAAAAGATTATCGTTGTGTGCCACGAAGGCGTTATCCGCAGTGTGACCGGCATGAAAGCCGTCAACCTGGGGCAGGTAGTGACTATTACCCTCGAATAATTCACATTGGCAGGGTTTGCGCAAAGGGACGGCCCGCAGGGCCGGCGATGCTTTGCACCGCCGTAGGGCGGCCGAAGGCCGCCCAGCCCCGGCAAAGCCGGGGCGCCCTGCGGGCCGTTTCCTGCACCCTGCGCCAACCATAGGAGGAGATGCGCCATGAAAGAACGGATTCGACTGCTGTGCCGGACACTGCGGCAGGGCAGCTCCGCTGTGACTGCCATAGTAACCGGCTGCCGCGGGGCCACCCCGCGCTCCCCTGGGGCGCTGCTGGTGCTAACGGCAGAGACTGCCCTGGGCACCGTCGGCGGCGGCCAGGCCGAGCATGATATCATAGGACCGGCCATGGAAATGCTGCGGGGCGGGGCGCCTGTACAGCAGGGCTGGCATCAGTGTCTTTCCGCCCAGGAGCTGCGCCATATGGGGCAGGAATTCGGCGGTGAGGAGGAGATCCTGCTGCTGCGCTGGGAGCCCCGTGACCTTCCGCTGGCCGAAGCCTTGCTCTCCGCCATGGGGCAAAATGCCGATTGCTCCCTGCGTCTTGAATATGATAAAGTCCACTGGCGGGGAACACTTCTCCCCATAGCCGAAGCCCACACAGCCCCCGGATGCTTTACTCTGAAGCTGCAGGAGGGCGGCCGATGCTATGTGTTCGGGGGCGGGCATGTCAGCCAGGCGCTGGTCCCGCTTCTTAGCGGGGTGGATTTTTGCTGCGTGGTGCTGGATGAGCGTCCCGATTACGCCACTCCTGCCCTATTCCCCACGGCAGAGGCCCGCTGCGGCCCCCTGCCCGCGCTAGCGGCCGCCATTCCCTTTACCACAGGGGATAGCGTCATCATTATGACACGGGGGCACCAGGGCGATTATGAGGTGCTGTGCGAAGCGCTTCGCAGCCCAGTGTGGTATATTGGCATGGTAGGCAGCCACCGCAAAATGGAGGCCACCTTCCGGCGGCTGCGGGAGGACGGCTTTACCGATGCCGACCTTAGCCGCATCGTCACCCCCATCGGCCTGGCCATCGATGCCGAAACTCCCGCTGAGATCGCGGTTAGCATCACAGCCCAGCTCATCCAGCGGCGGGCTGCCCGCCGTAAAGGAGCCGAATAATCGGCTTGGACATTTCCCTATCCTAAATTTGTGCAGAAGGCCGGGTAGGGCGCCCGCAGGGCAAGCCGCCTTACGGCGGCTTCGGCGGCCTTCGGCCGCCGGCTCCG
>JABLTN010085913.1_pt1 | contig 17182 bp, 16 predicted proteins | sample 7160141 | NCBI WGS metagenome assembly JABLTN01 (sample SAMN14651226, study PRJNA627086) | human gut metagenome | isolation source: feces | host: Homo sapiens | reverse complement strand
TAGCCGCGGCGGCGTGCGGCCCTGCGACCGCGCCGATGCTTGGTTGCACAAAGCGGAATGCAGGCGACTCTGCGTGGACGTGGGAAGAAGACGCCGACTTGCCCGTGTTGTGCATGGAGGTCTCTGGCGGTGCAATCGTTGCCATGCCGGGCAATGGCTGGAAGCCGCAAGGCGAGTGGATTCAGCTGCAGCTTTCGGGCGGCTCGATTCCTGGCAAGGAAATTGAAGCCATAACCCAGGAGGGCTCAACGTTGGTTGTGCGCTTGAAGAAACCGAATAGCGACATGGAGACCATGGACTTGTGCCTTACCGAATATCGTGTGGCTGGCGGCGATGTCTCGAGCGTCGAATCGGTCGTGGTCGAAGACAAGGGCGAGCGCCTCGAGGCCCAGCTCGGTGTCGACGGCGAAGTTCGTGCCGTGCAATAGGAGAAACGCTACGCGCCGCTTTCTTCGCTGACGCTTTTCGTCTTAAGGGCAAAACGTGCAGTTGTCGCAAAAAGAGCGGCGGCTGCGCGTTTTCACTTGTGCCGCTATGGTATATTTGCGAACAGACGTTTGTAGATTGATTCGTGGCATGCGCGGTTTTCGCCGCTTGTCGCTTGTGAAAGGTTGCCGATGATTGCATTCCTGAAAGGCACAATGGCCGGCCGAAGCGCTGATACAGCCTTCGTCGACGTGAACGGCGTCGGCTTTGCCGTGTACATGCCTGCGACCGATGTTGTGAAACTCCCCGAGGCGGGCGCCGATGTGGCGCTGTTTACGCACCTTGCCGTTCGCGAAGATGCCATGACGCTGTATGGCTTCTTGTCTCAGGAAGAACATGCGTTGTTCCTGCGTCTTATTGGTGTGTCGGGCATTGGCCCGAAGGCGGCGCTGGCGGCGCTTTCCACGTTCAAGCCGGCCGAACTTATTTCCGCTATTCAATCAGAAGACGTGAAGGCGGTGTCCACCATTCCGGGCGTGGGCAAGAAAACCGCGCAGCGCCTTATTCTGGAATTGAAGGGCAATTTGGCGCAGGCGGGCGAACAAGACCTGTTCAGCGCCGCGACGGCGGCGGCCACCGAACGCTTGCAGGGCGCGCGCGACGGCCTGCTTGCTATGGGCTTCACGCTGGCCGAGGCCGATTTGGCGCTGAAGGGTGCTCCCGAAGAATTGAATACCGAGGGTGCGCTGTTGCAGTATGCTTTAAAGCGACTTGGCTCGGTGGGGTAAAGGAAGTAATTCGTGGCTGAAGGCATTCAAATAGAAGGAATGGTGTTCGAGGCACCTTCGGGCGGTTCGGCGCCGGGAGGTGCGGGCTTCGCGCAGCAAACACCGCGCGAGCGTGTGGTTTCGAGCGACCTCACCGAAGACGATTTGGCGCTCGATCGCTCGCTTCGCCCGAAATACCTGGACGATTATCTGGGCCAAACGCGCGTGAAAGACAGCTTGTCCATTCTTATTCAGGCGGCCAAGCAGCGCGGCGAATGCATGGACCACGTGCTGTTCAGCGGCCCTCCGGGTTTGGGCAAAACCACGCTCGCCACCGTTGTCGCCAACGAGTTAGGCGCGAACATTCGCACCACGAGCGGCCCGGCTATTGCGCGTCCAGGCGATTTGGCGGCTATTCTTACGAATCTCGAAGAAGGCGACGTGCTGTTCATCGACGAGATTCATCGCTTGAATCGCCAGGTGGAAGAGGTGCTGTATCCCGCGCTGGAAGATTGCGTGCTCGATATTGTGGTGGGCAAGGGGCCGGCGGCGCGCAGCATCCGCCTCGATTTGCCGCACTTCACGCTTATTGGCGCGACCACGCGCACGGGTTTGCTTACCGGGCCTTTGCGCGATCGATTCGGTATCGTGTTCCGCTTGGATTATTACACCCCTGAAGAGCTTGCTGACATCGTGAAGCGCTCGGCGGGCATTTTGGATGTGGCGGTCGATGAGGAAGGCGCCATTGAAATCGCGCGCCGAAGCCGCGGAACGCCTCGCTTGGCGAATCGCCTGCTCAAGCGCGTGCGCGACTGGGCGCAGGTGCGCGGCAACGGTGATATCGACGAAGATACTGCGGCAGCGGCATTGAGCTTTTTCGAGGTCGATTCGCTGGGGCTCGATGGCCTTGACAACAAGATCCTCGAGCTTTTATGCGACTCGTTTGCGGGGCGTCCTGTGGGCCTTACCACGCTTGCATCGGCGCTTTCTGAAGATCCGGGCACGGTGGAAGACGTGTATGAGCCGTTCCTTATTCAGCAAGGGCTCATTATGCGCACACCGAAGGGTCGCCAAGCAACAGCCAGGGCGTTTGACCATCTGGGCCTGAAGATGCCTGGGATGTAAGAGGCGGTTTCCAGGATGGAAACGCGTGGGCATTGAACAGAAGTCAGCGAGCATGGGTTCTGGCGAGTGCGATTCGGGCGAAACCGAGGCGAAGCGTACTTCGGTACGCGAGCCGAAGGTTGAACCCGAAGCGTGCCGCCAGAACCCAGCGCAGCGTCGAGCGGATACTCCGTTCGGCAGAACGGAGTATCTTCAATGTTTCAGCAAGATTATTTGATGCGTCTGATTTGGCAATTCGTCGAGGCGATGCGTCGCACGGTTGAGAAAGACGACGACCCCGATGCGAAAGCTGCGTCGGTGGAAGGCGCCATCGCGAATGCGCTCGAAATGGATGCGAGTGTGGTACTGGGGCTGGCACCCGAAAGCTTCGCGGGCATTCTGAGCGTATCGGGAACCGACCCGCATGTGGTCGAGTATTTGGTGCGCGGCATGGCCCTTGAGTCGTATTACCTTGAACAGGCCGGCAAGCAACAGGCGGCTCAGCTGCGATTCAATCAGGCTTGTGCGCTCGCGGCAGCATATGGCATCGAAGCGCCTGCGGCGGATGAGATTCCCGTGATGAACGATTTCGACGAAATGCTCGAGGTTGACGGCATTACGGGTGAGGAGTAGCTTTCGTCGGGCTTCTTCTGGCTGATTGGTACGCCATCGCGCCGTTGTGCACGGTAGTTCGATTGAGACGCTGTTGATGGTGGTTGTCGTTGGCGGGTGAAGGGCGGTTGTCAATGATTGCTTGCGGCGGTCGAGACCTCACGTGAGCCCGATGCTTTTTTAACCGCATGTCAACAGTTCGTCGGCGAATTGCAAGTTTTCAAAATTCATAAAGAAATGCCGCGCAATCTCACTAAAATGATAACAATCGCCGAAGTAAGACCGAATGGCACCCGTGCCGTCGTGGACGATGGAAGCGTTTTGTTCCATCGTAAACGGTGGGGCAGGTTTTGGTGGACCCAGAGCAATCTGGGCAGATTACATCCCCGGTAATTCGGGGAGAGAAAGAGGCCGAAAATGGCTGAAGGAACTGTCAAATGGTTCAACCCCGAGAAGGGCTACGGATTTATCTCCCAGGCCGATGGCGAAGATCTTTTCGTTCACTTCTCCGAGATCAAGATGGACGGTTATAAGACCCTCGACGAAGGCCAGCGTGTGTCCTTTGAGGTTACCACGGGTCAGAACGGCAAGCTGCAGGCCAGCGACGTTCATAAACTCTAAAGCGCAAAGCACCAAGCGCTCGCTCTAACAGAACCACGAATCGAAGGAGGCCGTCCCGCGGGGCGGCCTCCTTGCATTGTGGGGTGCACCTGTTAAATGCTCGTAGCATTTAACAGGTTTTGAGAAGGCGGCGTTTGCAAATGACGGCGGATTTGACCACCTCTTCGCATATCGTGGGCAAAACCGCCGCCATTGGTAATCTAGGGCCTGGCACCCATGCTCGAAGCAGCGCTCCGAGCCTTCGGGCCGGCGGATTTTGTGTTTGCGCCCCGCACCGGCAAAGCCGCGTTCCTTCGCGCCGGCCGGTGATGGGGATTCCGTTCTCGGCACCTGTTAAATGCTGCGAGCATTTAACAGGTGTGATGGTCAAACCCGGGCGCCTGAAACTCGCTCATAAAAGTGCGAAAATCTCTGAAAAGTCGCTCATAAAAGTGTAGTCTTGCATCGAAAACTCGCTCATGAAAATGTATAACACCTGGTGAAGTGGCCGTTGTGTTTATTGAATACAATGAAGCCCGCTCAGTGGTGGAAACACTGAGCGGGCTTCTTGGTGCAATGCGTGTTTTGTTCAGGGGCGATCGGTTAAATTTCGTCCAAACGGTCGTCCCTTGTTTCGCCGGCTACGACGCGTTTCGCCGGTCGCGGCGCGTTATGCCGGTTGCGAGACATCTTGTCGGTCGCGCCGCGTCATGCTTCGGCAACCGCCCCGTTTGGTGCCTCTGGCGCCCTAACGGACGTCGTGTCCTTTGCGCATCTTCTTGGCCGCGATTGCGACGGTCAGAGCGCCTGCGGCCATCAGCAGCACGGCAAATTCAATGGCCAGAGCGCTGCTATCGCTCGTCTGAGGAATGTTTCCTGCGGCGTGCTTGTTATTCGCTGCGGGCTTGGTGCTGGCGGCCGGTTTGTTGTCAGTCGCGGGCTTGTCGTTCGCGGCGGGAGCGGCCTTTTCCGTATAGACATTTTCAAACGTCATGCTCGCTACGGGCGTATCCTGCGTTTTCTCGTAGAACGCGCCGTTGTCGGTTTCTACGAGCTTAACGGGGAAAATATCGTAGCTCGACTGGGCAGCGGACTGGCCGTCGGTCGTAATCTCGTATTCATAGCAGAAGATTTGGTAAACGGCGTCGGAATACGTCCAGTTCGCCACGCCCGTGTTCTTCTCGCGCACGCAGAAACCCTCGCAGGCTATGTCGCGAACCTGGCTCTTCGGGCCCTTGATGGTGAGAAGGCCCTCGTATTCGCCTGCGCCATTCGTAGCGACGGTTGCCGTCACGGTTACGTCGGCGTAATCCTCAATTTGGCCAACGCCGACGTTGAAGATTTCGAGCTCGAATTCCTGAGGCTTAGGTGCGATGTCGCCGCCTTTCTTAACGATTTTCGTGAAGGGGAAGGAATAGGAGGCAGACTTCTCGCCGGTAACGAAGTGGATGTTCTTGTAGAGATGCAGGAAGTCTTTGGCCTGCTCGGCGCCGTCGTGCTCGATGAGGTCGATGGTTGTGCCTTCGCCATCAACGGCGACGGCGGACGTCAGGTCGTAATCGTTGCCAATGGCGAGGTTGTCAAAGAGCGCCGGAATATTGTCATCGTTAGTGTTCTTGGCGTCGATTTCGGCTGCGTAGACCGTGAAGTTGCCGCGGCAGCCAGAGGGGTATTTGCCGTCGAGCGTAACGTGCGCATTATTGCCAATAGTTAAGTCGCCTCTCGTCCACAAGGCGGAATCGGCGGTAGAGGTCGATTGGACGGAGCCGCCGCTAATCGCCAAATTGCCGTCGGCGAACAAGCCGGGGAAGACGCTCTTCGCCACAACGCTAGAGTTCGTAATGCGAAGGTCGCCGCCCGTTGCGCCTCCGCGGCGGCTGATGAACGCGGCGTTGCAACTATCCTCCGCTGCGGAGATATCGACCACACTGCCGTTTTCGATAAAGAGGTTGATGGCGTCGATGCCCGCATGCAACGCGGTAGATGTGACTTGCGCGTTGTCAATCGAGACCGTGCCGTCGCTTGCGATGCCAACGCCGCCAGGGGCGTTAATGACGAGGTTCGTCCCGCGCACCGAAACACCGCCGATAACGCTCATGCCATCCATGTTTTCTCCCGCGACGTTAATTGCGAGGCTGCCTGGACCCTGAATTTCGACATTTCCTGCGGCCATAATGCCCATGTTGTCGTCAAAGGTGATTTGATTGCTGCCTTGAAGCGCGATGGTCAAATCGCCCGTCAGCTTCGAATTGATGCCGCCATAATCGGCCGCATTCGTGATGGATGCATTGTTTAGCGTAAGGGTTTGCGTGGCGGGGTCGTACGTCGCCGTGCCCTCGCCGCATTCGATGGTGGGCTTTTCGCTGGTGAACTGCTCGCCGTTGACGAATAGGTCGTACTGCGTCGTATCGGCGAATGCCGCCGCCGGCAGCATCACCATGGCGAAGGCGAGCGCTGCGGCAAGGCCCATTAGTTTCCGTATCTTGCTCATGACGTTCCTCTCGTTTTGGCGGGTTCGCAAAGGGGCATAAACGGCGGTTGGCGTGTTCTGGCGAAGCCTGAAATGCCGACGGGTGGTACGCAGCGAGTGCCGCGATGCGTTGATGCTACGGGCTTCGTTGCTCCCTCAAAGGCTCGGCGTAGCGGCTTGCCTGAGGTCGTTCGTGTCGCGGCTTTCGACGCGGTGCCATTTTTCGATAGCTTTGCGATTACGTGTCATTATACAAGATCGAATGTCCTGCTCATACCGCCCTAAGGCTTAATTTCCGATGAATCATGAGCCGCATGGCCCAGAAATGCGGCCGAGCGGGTGGCGTTTGCGGAAGGCGTGCGTGGGGTGGCTGTGGCGCGAGCGAAAGCCGAACTCGTCAGAACCTGTTAAATGCTCGCAGCATTTAACAGGTTTTCGATGGTGCAACGTGCGTTCAGCGGTTTGGCAACCTGCTGAACGCTGCGAGCATTTTGCAGGTGCAGTCGTGCATCAAACGATACTGGTGCGCCATGCAATCCAATCCGTGGACGCGCGGCGGGGTGGCGCACTCGAAGTGAAGAAGACACCTGTTCAATGCTACGAGCGTTAAGCAGGTCACGAGGGCGCAATGTTCCAGCGAGTGTGTCTCGCTGGTCCTATTCCTCGTCAATGCCCCCATTACGACTGCAACCGTCCCCCGTGGTGCATATGGTCCGACGAGGAAAAGCGGTGGCTTCGCGATTTGGCGGCCCGCCATGTTCCGCACGGGACTTGTCTAAAAGGTTCTGGTCCTATGCTGGGCCTTTCTTTTGATGCTGAACAGGGGTGTTGGTAGAGCGTCTGCATTCATGGGCGTTCGCGATACTGCCGTTTGCTTAAAACTTTTGTCGTCGTTATCGGAAAATCCGAGCATGAAGCTGCTAGGCGTATCCTAATGTGAAAATCTGCTCTGTGGTAAGATATTAGGCTGCCAGACTCGGGTCCTGGTTTTCATTTCGGCTCCTCTTGCGGCAATCGAGATGTGCGAGATGAAGTACGTGGGCATGAACAATCATGTGAACAGAGGGGATTTCTACAAATGTCTAGCATGGGCTTGATGCAGCATAGTATTTCGCAAAGCGAAGGCTCTTGGAAGACTCCTCTGATGACCCTGTTTGCCCTTGCGCTCTATTGGCCGCTCTTTATGCTGCCTCTTTTCCCGGGAGAATTTTTTCCTCAACTCCCATACGCCCCATCGAATTTTACGTATTCTCTTCTCTTATTTCTTGTAATGCTCGCCGGATCGTTGGTGCTGGCTAGACGCCCCAATGGGCTCATATCTTTTTCTAGGAGTGCACAGGTGGCGTTGTGCATGCTCGCGCTTATTTTGCTCGCATTTGTGGTTTTGCTCCTGGTGTTTCAGAAGGTGGGTGCTAACCCTCCTTTGATTTTATTCTGGCTCTATCCTGTTGTCGTCGGGTTGTATGGTGTGTTTCTCGGCGTTCGCATGATGTTTGCACTTGCATGTTGCGAAGAGCGGCTTCATGCGGCAATTGTGCTGGCGTCACTGCTCGTATCGTTCGTTGTTGGCGCGATAATTCCTTCTGTGCTTCAAGTGTGCGGGCTTCCTTATGCTGGTGCGAATTATCCGATGCTTCTTGCCGCGGGGGGCTTTGCTCAGATTTTGCCTAAACCAGATGCGAAGATGTTCAATGTGGGCTTGCAATCGTATACGAAGCGTGCTTTCGCTCGGAATATGCTGCTCGTACTCATGTTTGTGTGTTATCTGTTTGTGAGCGACATGTTTATGGGCTCGTATGTTTCTAGGTCCAGCGGGGTTTGGTTTACCGGTGACGCATTGCATCTGATCATAGGGTTTGCGCTCTATGCCGTTTGCTCTATTGGCATATTTGTTGAATACCGCAAGGAACGTTCCTCTTTATCACGCAGCGCAAGTGGAGCAAGCTCTTTCTTTTGGGGATCATTTATGCTGCTGCTTACTATATTCCTCTATTGCATAGCACTGCTTAATCCCGTCCATGTTGGGTTGTGCGCTGAAATAGTGTTGCCAAGTCTGCCGCTTGCCATGGTGCTTCTTTGGCTTTTGGGCTTCGAATGGGCAAGACGGTCTGATCGAAAGATAGCGCAATATATTACGGTCGCGATTCCATTGTGCATTGTTGGTATGAACGTGGTGGCAGACGCATTTGGGACGATGCCTTTTGGCAACAGCGGTTTTATGGCAAATACCGTGAACGCCGTCGCGTTAGCCATGGCGTTTCTTATGGCGTTTTTCTTCTTCTTGTGGATGATCTTGGGCGTTGACGGAATTTATCCGCAACGTGGCATCGAAGGGGCAAGCGACGAGCAAGAGGAGGCTGTCCGTCGGCTTTCCTCGCAATATGACTTAACGCAGCGCGAATGCGACGTAATGCGTTTGCTTTCAAAGGGTCATACGCAAAAACGCATTGCTCAGGATTTGGGCCTGTCGATTAACAGCGTCCAGACGTATGCGAAAAGCCTCTATCGAAAGATGGGCGTACATTCGCGACAAGACCTGATTGACCTTGTGTGCGATGCGAAAGAAAACGAATAGACAAGTGCAAAAGTGTTCTGTTTGGTATGTGCCAGGAGGCCAAGAGTAGCTCTTGGCCCCCTGCAGGAACGTAAGAGTAGAGGCGTCTACCAAACGCTGATGGCCGTGGCGCAATCAGGGCTTTCCCACATATATGACCCGTCTTCGCCTGCGAAATATTCTTTCAAGTCATCAAATCCACTGGGATTTTTAGGTTTCATGTCGCCGGTTAGCGCGTGAATCACCGTATAACGCCCTGCGGTGAAGATATGGGAATTCGAAAAGCCTCCGGGCATGCTCCAGTTGATGCCGCCGCATGGGTTGCCTGCATCAACGCCAGCAGCGTATAGTCCCGGAATGGGATTGCTGTCTTCATCGATAACGCGATAGCGATCGTCCACCATGACGCCAGCGTTAATTGCCGACATGCCCACATCGCCCTTGATGCAGTAATACGGCGGAGTGTCCATTGCCACCAGATGACTGCCGGGTACGCCGAAGTCGTCATCTCGCCCTTGTGCGCACATTTCGTTATAGCGTTTGATGCTTGCAACGCCTTCATCAACGGGAATGCCTGCATTTTCGCATAGCTCCTCGAGGGTGTTTCCCGATACCACAATTTCGGGATCCATCCAGGCGGATCCTTCGCCAACTAGGGCCACGGGAGGAATGCCCAGGCTGCTCGGATAAAATCCTTCGGTTTTGGAATCAAACAGCCTGAAATGCCTTCCTGCGTCTTCTGGCTTGGTGGTGTAAGACATGGGGATGTTGAGGCTACTCATACCAACTGTCTCATTGCAGAAGCGTTTGCCTTCGAGGCTCAGTGCGAGGAAGGGGAAGAACATGAAGGGGCCGATGTAGTTGGAATGGATTTGACGCGCATGTCCAAGCGGGGCAATGCGTCCACCGGCAAGAATGCCAAGGATGTGGCCGTCGCCAGTGTGGTTTTCCAGTACCCTTGGATACATAAACGAATCATGCAGATTGCGGTCGACCATTGAGTCGTTGTTCATGTAGTCGCCCGCCGCCAAGATGACCGCTTTTGAGGCGTTGAGTTTGATGTACTTTCCGTCTTTGGTTTTGCCAATTGCTCCGGTTACGGTACCGTCTTCAGACTGCACAAGCTGAACGCAGGGCGTTTCGTAGTAAAATTTGGCGCCGTTTTGTTCAGCGCGATTTGCGAGGGCAACCATGAGACTCTGATTGGATTCTTGGGTTGCGTCGCATACGGCGACAAGGCTTCCGTCGTCATAGTGGATTGAGCTGTCGGTTAAGAACTCGATAGGGGTAATGCCCTCTTCCATACCGCGAGATATAACCCACGGTACCGCTTCTTCGGCATAGTCCACGTAATACTGGAACAGGGCAGGATTGATTCGCCAATCACTGAGTTTTGCCCAGTCGCTGCGCCAGCGTGCAATGCCCGACAAGTTGGAAGCTTCTTTGACTACGAAAGAGCAGCCGTTTCCGTTGGCGGCAACAGTGGCCTCTTTCTGGAGGCATGCGACGGTCGCGCCCTCTTCAACGGCGGTAAGCACTGCGGGAACGCCGGCGCATCCGGCTCCGACCACCACAATGTCGTAGGTTTCTTCGGAGGCGAAGCTGGTTATAGGGTCGGTTTCCACTACGCTGTATTTAAAATCTGACGCGCGAAGGTCAGCGGGGAGATCAGATTTTGCCGCTGGGGCGTTTTCCGCTTCTTTTCGCGGTGAACAAGCCGAAGCGCCGAGCAGAGTTGCGGCCGCGGCAAATGCCGCACCGCCTTTAATGAGATTTCTGCGGGAGATATTCGTTTCCATGCCACCCATTCCTTGTTTTTGTGTTTATGAGTTACCCGGGTTGTTTGAGAATTGTGCTACAGGGTTGAGCATTTGTCTTCACAGGAAACAGGGACTTTTCGTCTTTTTCTTCATAGGAAACAGGGGGCTTTTCGTTTTTTCTTCCCACATGAAATATGGATATGGGGTTCATCGTTGAAGTTTCGGTGCTTGAAATGGGTGGGACTCAATTTGAGAGGAATCGAAGAGGCCAATTGGCCCGCAGACGAAGGCCGCCCGAACGCGGCGTAAAAAATGGTGGCGTTCCCTTGCGCATGGCTGCCTGACGCGCGGGACGCGCTTCCGACTGTCGATTTCATCGAGAGCGTGAATGTTGTTGAGCTGGACGACTCGGGTATGCCCGTCGTGCGCGAGGTGGATGCTCGGATTGCGTAGCAACAAGTCAGAAATTCGACGCAGTAATTATTACGTTCGCGATAATGCTGTTCCATTGCTCATAATTATTATGTTCGCTATAATTCATCCCGTAAAACCCTGAATTATTACGGACGTGATAATATGAAAATTTACGATGCGGCCGATTTTGGACGTGCGGTAAGAACGTTCCGCAAAGCGAAGGGCTACACTCAGCAGCAAATTGCCGACCTGTCAGGGTGCAGCCTTATGTTCGTCTCGAACCTCGAGCGCGGAAAGGAAACGGCTGAGCTGGGCAAGGCGCTCGCTGTTCTTGCGACGATCGGCGTTGACGTTCGCGCCGACGCGAGGGGTGGTGCGAAATGAGGTTGGGTATCGGGGTCGAATTCGACGGTGCCTATCGCTCCGTTGGCACGATTGTGACCAAGCCAGGTATTGGCGCTGTTTTCTCCTACGACAAAGAATGGGTCGAAGGCGCTTCTTGCTGGCCCCTTTCCCTATCGATTCCCATTGGCGAGGCGGAGTACTCCGATCGAGCCATAAGGCCGTATTTCGAAGGGCTTTTGCCCGAGGAGTATTCTCGAAGCGTTATTGCCCGTGAACTGGGGGTTTCCGGCCACGGTTATCTAAAAATCCTCGCTGCGTTGGGCGACGAATGCATCGGTGCTGTTCTTGTTTCGAATGAAGGCGTCAAAGGTGGCGACGAAAGCCTTTCGCCGTACTACATGCCGCTTGACGAGGAGACCTTTGAATCGCTTGCCGCACGGGAATATGCGGTTTCATCTGAAATTGCAGCGGAAAGCAGGCTTTCTCTTGCGGGGTCCCAATCCAAAGTCGGACTTTACCGTGATCCGGTTGACGGTTCGTGGTGGGTGCCTCGGGGGACCGCGCCGTCGAATTGCATTGTCAAACCGAATAGCAGTCGCTTTGCCGGGATTGTAGACAACGAGCTGTTTTGTCTCGACGTTGCTCGCGCGAGCGGAATATCTGCTCCTTCTGCATATGCGGCACCAACGCAAGCACCGATGCTCGTTGTCGAGCGGTATGACAGGAAGCCTCGTCCAGCGGATGCGCCAATCGACAGACACGTGCGGTTTCGTCGCCTTCACCAAGAAGATTTTTGCCAAGCGCTTGGCATGCTGGGCACCGAAAAATACGAGGTGTCTCGCAGGGGCTATGCGCGCAGTATGGCGGACGCGCTGCGCAGGTATGCATCAAATCCCATCGAGGATATCCTGCGGCTTTTTGATTTGATTGCATTCAATTTCATCATCGGCAATTGCGATGCTCATCTGAAGAATTATTCACTCATGCGCAGCGATGATTGGCGCGAGCTCTCGTTGGCTCCTGCGTACGATTTGGTTTCGACGACGGTTTATCCCGAGCTGACTACTGCCATGGGCTTGTATGTTGGCGAAAAGAAGCGACTCGAGGCCGTCGAACGGGCAGATTTTGTTGAATTGGGGCATTCCATGGGATTGAGTCGCAGGGCGGCTGAAACGCGCATCGATATGTTGCGCGATCGCGTTGTCGCAGCGCTTGAAGCGCAAGCCGCCGACAGCGCCGATAGTGAAATCGTGCGGGCAATCGCGTGCCAGTCGAAAAAGCGCATCGAGAAGCTGGCCGTGGTATAAGGGTGACGCAAGTGCGCTCGTCAAGCTTTGTAGGCACGTCGTCCGCCTGAGTTCATCGGTTTCGCTAGTACCAGGACAGTGTACTCGATTGCTCCAGCTTGCCTGCGCGGTTCATGCGCCTGACATGCGCGAGCATCTGGCCCGTGCATATGCCGTCGTCATTGGGGAACTTTTCAATGACCGAAGCCTCACCTGTAATGCGGTTGATAGATGCCAGACCTGCTCGATTCGCGCCATTGGGCAGGTATTCGTACGTGGCCGTTGTGCCACCGTCCGTTTTCTTCGCAAATGTCAGCATCGATTGTCCATTCGACTATCGCGCGATCAGCATTCGGTCGCTTTTCAGCAATTGTATCGTGACTCGTCTTGGGCGTTTCTCTTTTATTTGAATTGAGGGAGGGGTGAGCAGTTCCTTGTATCCGCGTCGTTGCTGTAGGCGCCTATGTGTTGGCGTGGGGATGTTATAGGAGCCCTTCGATCAGGTCGATGAGCTCTTGCTGCGAATGGATGGCAAGTTTGCGGTATATGTTTGCGGCGTGCGTCTTCACCGTCTCGCGGGCGAGGTGAAGCTCCTCTGCCGCACGTTCCTTGTTTCGCCCTTTTGCCAGAATTAGTGCCACGTCGACCTCGCGCGGCGTCAGTGCGAATTCCGACGAAAGCCTTTTCGCGATGGTGGACCTTTCGTCGGTATCGTCTTGTCCCGGGCATATTGCGCCCCAGCCCGATGAGGAGTTCTTTTCGTCGAGGAATACTAGCGAGCACATCGGTAGGGCAAACGCCATGATGGCGGATATTTCTGCTGTGGGCGCGTTTGCGCTGGCGAGCCAAATGACCGAATCAAACAGGAGCATTGCCGCTATTTGGCCAGCGACCAGAAAAAAAGTCGAAAGCGCCACAATCCATCCCGGCGAACATCCCAGATCGTGTGAGAAGTGCGCGTTGAGGCACGTCATGATGATGTAGACGTAGCAATATCCGGCGGTGAATATAAAGCCGCAGATCGTCGCGTTGCTCGGGACGCAGCATAGCAACAGGAATCCTATGGCCATAAGGGGATGGCCCACCTTATAGAGTAGGTGGTTGAAATCGAGCTTGAGCGGGATGGCGGTCAAGGCCAGCAGCGCCGCGCCTGCTAGAAAAGCGATGGAATACAAAACAGGAAGTGCGATGGACCCTTGGCGGCTTACCGACGACACCGTGTCGGCCATAAATCCGAAGGCCAAACCCTGCACGAGACATGTGACGGCATAGCGTGGCGGAAAATTCGGTCTGCTGTTCAAACCATGGGTATAGTAGCGGTCTTTCCGAAAGTCCCTTTGGGCTGTCGCGAGAAGCGCACACGCGATTGCGGGAGAAACCGTCAACAGTGCGTCGGACACTGCGGTTGGTAGCATATTGCATAGGGAGAGTAGCATCGTGCCGCATATCGCGCCGGCTATACCAGTGCTCAGAGCGCTTCTGGTTCCAGTTTTCGCGAAGAACCTCCCCATTTCTACGACGAACGCCGCCGACCCCACGCCGATGAGGCAGCTTGCCGCGATAGGCGCATGAGGCAGCGGAAGGGCGCTCTGTCTAAGAGGGATAATTGCGATGGCGGTTCCGCAAAGCATGAGCGTTGAAATGACAGGCAGGTACCATGCGCGCCGCGCCACTTTGCTGGCGCCGCGATGCAGTGCCCATAGCGCGGCATACGAAATCGCGAGCGCCGCGAGTAGCGTTGGGTGTGAAAGCTGCGGTGCGTCGAAGGGGGCGGTCCACAGGGTCGCCGCTGGGCTTTGGAAAAGTGTTATCTGCCAGAACCAATACAAAGCGAGTGACGCACAAATCGATGGGTTCTCGGCAAGACTGCGCCGGAATCGGGCGACTTCCCTGCGCGCGGATTGCGCGTCGTGCTTCTTGCTTGTTGGCGTGTTTCCTTGTGTCTTCATGGGGATATTTTACATTTCTGCAGATGAAAGGCATCCCCCGCAAAGGGCCAGATTTGGTTTTTCCTGAAAAATGGCGTCGCAGTGGGCTGTTATTCGATTTGTTTTCAAGTTTTCATGAATTTGCGACCGCCGATGGCGGCGCATGGGGATTCAAATCGAGGAGGGAAAGAAATGACTGAAATCAATCGTAGGAATTTCCTGAAAGGCGCTCTGGCCGCCAGCGCTATGACGGCCGCCGTCGGGATGATGGGCTGCTCGCCGAAAAGTGGCGGTGAGGAGAAGGCTGCGGCGGCTTCCGCTGTCGAGGACTTCGTGCAAACTGCCGACACTGCGACGAAGAAGTGGTCGTTCGAAGTCGCGCCCGATCCTATCACGGAGGATAAGATTGCCGAGACGATTGAGGCCGACGTGGTCGTTGTTGGTTGCGGTACGTCGGGCCTCATGGTGGCAAACTCCGCTGCGGAAGAAGGACTCGGGGTCGTTGTTGTTTCGGCCTCGGCGGCGCCCGTTGCGCGCGGCGGCTCGAACAACGCAATCTATTGCAAAGCGATGGAGCGGGCGAATGTCGACCGCCTGAGCGAATTTCAGATCCGCAAAGAGATTTTCTATGCTGGCAACCAGGTGGACGAGCGCAAGTGGTACAAGCACTTCAATAACTCCGAGAAGGCCATGAATTGGGTCATCGACCTCATGGAATCTGCGGGTTATAAGGTCAAAGTTGAAATTGGCACGCCAAGTGAAGACACTGACCTGTATCACGAGACGTGTTCGATTGGTTGGGATTTGGGCGATGGCATGCAGGCCGATCCCGATATGCAGCTGGCCACCGGAATGATGCAGCCGCTGCTGGTCAAAGAATTGGCGCGCCATCTGACCGAGGACCTTGGCGGGGAAATCTATTTCAAAACTAAGGGCGAACAGTTGGTTCGCGATAGTGGCGGAGCAGGCCGTGTGAGTGCCGTGGTGTGCTCGCGAGAGGATGGGTCGTTTGCGAAATACGTCGGCAAAAAGGCTGTGGTTTTGGCGACGGGCGACTTTTCGGCAAACCGTGACATGATGTACGCGTACGCGCCCAGCTACGCGCCCTACATCTCCGATGACGTTTATGACGGCGAGACGAACTATGATGTGGGATTCCAGTACGGCGGTCTGTTCAAGGGCGACGGCCAGCGCATGGGCCTATGGGTTGGCGCTGCATGGCAGAAGGTGTTCCCGAATTGCGTCATGGGTGGCTTCTATGGTCCCGGGCCGCGCAACTTGTACAGCAACTTTCTTGGCTTGCTGGTGAATAAGAATGGCGAGAGGTTCATGAACGAGGACTGCCTATCGCCGTGTGCGGGCATGAACAACTTTGGACAACCGGGCAAGACGGTGTTCGCCTTGTGGAACGAGGACTACGCGCGCCAAGAGACCGTTTCCGGCAGCTGGAACAACGATACCATGCACGAAGGCGACGCCGACGCGGTTGCCAAGGCGGTCATTGAGTCTTGGGAGGCCGATGTGAAAAGCGGTGCGACGGTGAAGGGCGACACCATCGAAGACGTGATTAAGCAACTTGGTCTGCCTTCCGATACGGCTGAAACTGTGAAGCGCTACAACGAGCTGTGCGCAAAAGGCTCCGACGACGATTTCCACAAGGGCGCCGATCACATGCACTCGCTCGAGCAAGGGCCGTTCTACGGCCAGAGCAGTGGTGGCATGCTGGTATTCCTCACCGTGCTCGGCGGTCTGAATACTGACGCCAATATGCGTGTGCTCGATGCGGACGACGAACCTTTGCCTGGCTTGTACAACGTGGGCACGATGGTTGGCGATATGTTCGCGACGAACTACACCTTCATGACCGAGGGTGCCAATTACGGCGCGAACTGCATTACGTTCGGCTACCTCACCGGCAAATACATCGCGGAAAACGAATAGTGGGCACAAGCTGGCGATAGCGTCTATGGGGTTGCGGCTCGAAATTCCTCCCGTTCGAGCCGTCGCCTCTCCCTAAACAATCGCACGAAAAAGCGCCCCTGACTGGTTGCCCAGCCAGAGGCGCTCTAGGTTCGCCCGCATCGTGGGAGGTGCGATGCGGGCTTGTTGGCGAAAATCATCGAAAGCGTTCGCCCAAAACACGGGCTTCCTTGATGGCGGTTATCATGAGGGGTTAATAACCGCCAGTCGCCTTCCGCTGTTTTCCGCTTCGTCTATTTCGCGGCGAGGGCCTTTCCGATCATGCGGCCGAAGGTGACGGAGCGGCCGCAGCAGTTGCCGGTCGACATATTACGTGTGGGCATAGTACGAACCCGAGTCGACGCCCGTGACGTACAGGCCTTCAATCGCCTTGCCATTGTCGTTGACAGCCTGGAAGTTTTCGTTAATCGTAATGCCGTCGAGCGTGCACAGCATATAGTCCGAAGTGCGAACGCCATAGAATGGCGTCGTGCGAATTGCCGACAAGCGATGCACGTCTTTTCCGAAATCGGGGTCGATGCCCGCGTCATAATTCTCGTTCTGGCGCTCGACGGTTTTCTTCAGCGTCTCGGCGGGCAAGCCAAGGCCTTCCGCAAGCTCCTCAATGGTATCGGCCACCACGATATAGCCATTCTGGATCAGGCCTTCGTTGATGCCCTTAGTAGCTTCGAGCGTCATATTGGTCGGTGCGCCGTTGTCGAAGGGGAAGACGCACGTCTCGCATGTGTATGCGAAGCTCGCGTCCACTCACAGCAGGAGCTTATCGATGTTGTCGAGAGCGGGGCATAGGTCGACGGGGGACTGCGGCGGAAATCCTGGACCAAAAAGAGGACCAGGAGGGCCATGAGGATGTACAGCGCAGAGCAAAGAATGAAGGCCGTCGAGACGTTCGCCAGGTTCGGCTGCAGCGCGGCCGACACCATAGCGGAGCTCGGC
>JABLTN010117018.1_pt1 | contig 17231 bp, 18 predicted proteins | sample 7160141 | NCBI WGS metagenome assembly JABLTN01 (sample SAMN14651226, study PRJNA627086) | human gut metagenome | isolation source: feces | host: Homo sapiens | reverse complement strand
ACACACACACACACACACACACAGGTATTTTAAATAATAGTAATAGAATAACAAGAAATATAAGTAAAGATAGGAATATTACGCTCGTATTAGAATTTGATACGGGTTAATATTGCTATCTTTTTTGAGCCAAAAAATAAAATAAATAAAAAGGGAAGGAAGAAAAATATGTACAAAAAATTAAAAGAACAAAAAGCTATAACATTAGTAGCACTAGTAATAACAATAGTAATATTATTAATATTAGCAGGAATAAGCATCCAAGCAATAACAAACACAGGATTATTTGAAAATGCCAAAAGGGCAGTAGAAGAAAGTAAATATGCCAATGCAGAGGAAAAAGTAAAAATGGCAGTAATGGCATCATATGATGAAAACGCAAGTTTAAATAAAGATTTATTAAAAGATAGTCTAAATAAAATAGATGGAATAAATCCAAAAGTAACAGAAGTAACATGGGACTTAAAAGTAAATGTAGATGGTTATGAATTCACAATAACAGAAGTAGGAACAGTAACATGCTTAGGAAGAAAAGAACAAGAAAAACTACCAGAAAATAGCAAAGACAATCCACAAGATGCAGGAAAAGAAGTAGCATTGAAAGATGGATGGGGAGAAGAAACAGCAACAGTAGTAAAAACATCAGATGGAACAGAAGTAACAGGATTAACAAAAGTATCAACAGTATATGCAGTATCAGTAGGAAATGGAGAAACAGTACCAGTACCAAAAGGATTTTTCTATGTAGGAGGAAGTATCAATACAGGAGTAATAATATCAGACAACGAAGCAGATAAATATGATGGAAAAACAGATAAAACAACACATGAATACGCAACAAAATTAAAAGGAAACCAATTCGTATGGATACCATGTACAATAAATGAATATACAAAAATAGATTTTGGAATGCAAAACATGGCATCATGGGACAGAGAAACAAACACTGCAGAGGAAGAGCAAATAGAAAAATATGGCGGATTTTATGTAGGAAGATATGAAGCAGGAGTATCAACATTAGATGAAACAACACACACATTTAAAGATAGTGTAACATTTAATAATAGTGCATCATTATATAATCCAGTAGGAATACAATCAGGAATAAGTGGATGGGGATGGCAAAATTATGATTATATAGCCAGAGGAAAAGTAATAACAGACTCAAATTACCCAAATAAAGCAACAGGAAATATAGTGGAAAAAGCAAATAGCATACCATATTACCATGCAGATTATTATACAGCAGTAGAAATGAGCAAAAGATTGTATAGCAATAACTCATATGTACAAAGTGGACTAATAACAGGAACACAATGGGACATGATGATGAAATTTTTAAGTGATTCATCTAATTATTCAGATATGAAAAGTACTCAATGGGGAAATTATGACAATGTATCATTAACGAACTTAAGAGGTTATTATACAAATGTAAATACATCAAATGCATCAACAGATGGATTTAAAAGTGCAGAAGGATTTACAACAAATTCAGGAACTAGTTCATGGGTAATATTAACAACAGGTTCAACAGAGCAAGTGTTAAGAAAAGGGTTATATGATGTAGCAGGAAACTTATGGGAATGGACACAAGAGGCATCATATATAGCAAATTTAGGCTATAATACAACATACAACACATATAACCTTCGTGGTGGGTCCTTCTACAGCGCTTACGCGAGCTTCCCTGCTTGTTACCGTGGATACGATTATGCCCCGCATACTAACACGAACTACGGGTTCCGTCCAGTACTTTATATCAAGTAGAACTGAACGCTTACAGGCGATGCACCAATTAATGTAACTTGCCAGAATATAGGCAAAACATAAGAACTTTATAAGAAAAATAAAGGAAATAAAAAATGAGTGAAATAAAAAAAGAATTAACATTAATACCAAAATCAGAAAAATATATACAATATATGTTAGAAGTAATAATGAAATTACCCAGAACAGAAAAATTCAGCATAGGAAATGAATACAAACAATCCATGTACAAGATGCTTGAAAATATTTTAATGTTAAGTAAAGTAATAGACACAGAAAAAATAAATTATATCAATGTAATAGATGCCCAATTAAATGTTCAAAGAATATTACTTAGAATAATGTACAAAAACAAGTGGATTGATGAGAAAAAATTTAATTATGTCATAGAACTTATATATGAATTAGGAAAAATAATTGGAGGATTGCTAAAATATTATGGCAAAAACAATAAGAAATCAGTTTGATAAAAAACTAACATATGAAAGTTTAATGAAAGCACACTACGAAAGCAGAAAAAACAAGAGTTGCAAAAAAGACATAATATTATTCAACTTAAAACAAGAAGAATATATAAAATATCTATATGATGAATTAAAAACACAAAAGTATAAACATGGAAAATACCAAATATTTTATGTACATGAACCTAAATTAAGAAAAATACAAAAATCTAGGTACATAGATAGAATTGTACATAGATGGTTAGTAGATAATTTTTTATATGATGCTTTTGTAAAACAATTTATATACTCGTCATATGCTTGTATAAAAGGGAAAGGAATGCACAATTCTGCAATAAATATACAAAAAAGTATGAAGCATTGCCAAAGAATATGGAATGAATATTACATATTAAAAATGGATGTAAGAAAATATTTTCAAAACATTAATAAAAAAATATTATATTCTATTATTATGAGAAAAATAAAAGATGAAAAATTATTATGGCTAATAAGAGAAGTTATATTTTCAACAGATGGAGAAAACGAAGAAGTAGGAATAGCAATAGGAAATTACACTTCACAAGTCTTTGCTAACATATATCTAAACGAAGTAGATCAATATATCAAACATGATTTACACATAAAATATTACTTTAGATATATGGATGACTCTATTATATTAGTACATACAAAAGAAGAAGCCAAAATAGCTTTAGAAAGAATAAAAAAATTCTTAAAAGAAAAATTAGGTTTAGAACTTAATAGTAAAACACAAATATTTAAAAACAAACAAGGAGTAAATTTTTGTGGTTATAAAATAAATGAATATAGAATGAAAATAAGAAATAGAGGAAAGAAAAAATTAAAAAAGAAAGTAAAAGCATTAAAAATCAAAATAAAAGAAGGAAAAATGACTAGTAAAGAAGCTCAAAAATATCTATGCGGTCATTTAGGCTATATAAAATACGCGAATAATTATAATTTAATAAATAAATTATTCATTAGGGATAAATCAAAGGCTCAATTGCTTCGTGGTGGGTCCTTCAACAACGCATACGCGAGCAACCCTGCTTGTTACCGTGAATACAATTATGCCCCTAATACTAACACGAACAACGGGTTCCGTCCAGTACTCTAATATTATTCCAGAATATATATTTCAAGGAATATATACAGTGAAGTATTAGATATTAAAGAGGTTTATTCCTTCCTACTATAGGTAAAAAAGAAGCAATAAGATATGTGTTAGTAAATATTAAATATTGAAAATACGTATATTATGAAAATAGAAACAAAAGCCAAAAGCAATTGTTTCTATTTTTTATTGATTTTATTTATATTTACAATATTAACAAAAATATCGTTTTTAAAAGAATTTAAATAGCCCTCAATAAAAACATCATCATTAATATTTAAATTACTATACAAAAAATCAGCAATTTCATCATAACCAAAAACTTGAACAATATTTCCATTTCGAGTTTTTAAACTAAAGCAAGAAATAGAAACATTCTTACATTTATATAAAAAATCAAAACTTGGCTCAGAAATAACTTTTCCTAATAAAAAGCAAATATTCATAACATTATAAATCCTTTACTAAATCTTTCAAATTTTCAATAAATTTATAAGCATCTCCAACAGATAAAGAATCCACATTAACATTTTTGATTAGATTTATAATATCACTAGTTTTTTTATTGCCATTATATTCCTCTGCAGAAAACACTGTATTTTGTTCAACAATTTTAAAATTTATATTATTACTTTTAAACAAAGAAACATATTTATCTAAACTTGCAGACGGAAAACCGCATTTAACAACAGAAGGATTTAAATTAGTTAATTTTAAATTAATTTTATTAGATAAAAAAATTGCATCCGCATCTAACGCAATATAAAAAATGCCACTTCTAAAAAGATAAACGGTATCAGAATCATCATTTTTTAATTTTTTATAAACTTCATATAATTTGCTCATATAAATACCTACCTTTTAAATGATATTTATATACAACCCTTAATGATGATATTATATAGCAAGGTTGGGAAAAATGCAAATGCACTTTTTACGTAAACAAATCATAAAAAGATAAAATACAACTAAAAATAGAGCCTTTTCAATATTTATATTGATTTTTAAGCAAAAATAATGTATAATGGTTACATAAAATTTGCACGTTGCAAGTTTTTGAATATAGAGTTATTGCTTAAATAGTAAAACTCGAAAATTTACTTAAGGAGGGTAGTTTTTTAGTAACAAACAAACTTTAGACATTATGAAAGGAGCTTTTACATGGCAGAAAAAAAACTTATTCACGTATATGTAACTTACGATCGGAAGGAAAATAGTCAGGTAGCTATTCCGGCAGAAATTAATGAAGTAGAGCTTAAAGCTTGCTTAAGAGACTTGGGATATATTCCGTCTTACAGCCGTTCTTATCTTACAACTAAGGTATATTTGAAAGATAAGAAAGGTAACAATTCTAAAGAAATATGCACTGATAAATATCGTTCATTAGAGGATTTAGGAATTGTAGAAAATAGCATTATCGTTATTGAAAAAGGAGAACCTGAACCTAAGATTAATTATGATGATTATGATGATTTTTCTATGAGATGCCTTTATGGCTGTCCAATGGCACATAGCGTAAAAGAGGCTATGAATCAAGCTGAAAAGTATTCGGAAAATGATAGTGTAGTAACAACAGGTTCAATTTATGAACTTGACTAATCAAACGAAAGGAGAGCATATGAACAAACATTTAAACAGCAAGTATTCATTGCATACTCTCTTTTTTGAGGTAACTAGCCGATGCAATGCACTTTGTGACCATTGTGGTAGCAGGTGCACAGCTGTTGAAAAGAATGAACTATCTGCTGAAACTTTCAAAAAAGTGCTTGATGAAGTAGCGGTAAACTTTGGAACAAGGGCTATTATGCTAAACATCACAGGTGGAGAGCCACTTATGAGAAAAGATTTATTTGAAATTACAAAATACGCAGATAATCTTGGTTTCAAATGGGGATTAGTAACTAATGGAATGTTAATAACAGATGAGGTTATTAGTAAAATGAAAGAAACTCATATGTCTACAATTACAATTAGTCTTGATGGAATGAAAAAAACTCATGAGGAATTTAGACATGTACCTGGTTCATTTGATAGAATTATCTCTGCAATTGAAAAAATTAAAAGAGAAAATTTTGTTGAACACATTCAAGTTACTTTCATTGCAACTAAGAAAAATATCTCTGAGTTACCAGAAGTTTATCGCTTATTAAGTATGCTACGAATTGACTCGCTTAGAATTAGTGGTATTGACCCTATAGGTAGAGCTAAAGACAATGAAAATTTAATGCTTGACAGAGAGGATTATTTATTTCTCTTTGATTTTATTAAAAAACATTCATCGTCGCCACTCCCTGTAGTATGGAGCTGTACACATTACTTTGGCAACACTGAGAATACTTTAGATCCAACAGGTAAAAAATTTACTTGTTATACAGGAATTCATATTGCATCAGTTCTTTCTAATGGAGATATTTTTGGATGTCCAAATATTCCAAGAAGACAAGAGTTGATACAAGGTAATGTATTAAAGGATGATTTCTGTGAAATTTGGAAAAATAAATTTGAATTTTACAGAAATCCCAATAGGACAAGAGCTAATCAATGTGAAAATTGTGAGTATTGGAATTATTGCAAAGGAGATAGTTTTCATACGTTTGACTTTGAAACTAATACACCGCAATTTTGTTACAAAAAGATTTTTAATCAAAAGATGGATTTAACCAAAAATGAGGAGATTTCTTATGATGACATAATTGCAAAGTTAGTTTTGAAAAATGGAACAATGAAACATATGACAGTCAAACCATCAATTTTTGAAGCAGATAAGACAGTTATATTTACTCCACAGGCAACAAAGGATTTATTTTCATTTTTCCATTATGGAGAATGTCATCCAAGTAACTTGTATGAACAACAAGTAGCTTTAGTGGGAAATAATCTTGGAAACATTTCCTTAATTAAATATGTTGTTCCAGCTATTTTATATAACAGGGCTGGTAATATGGCAACAATGGACGATTTCTGTATTAGTCAGATTATGAATGAGGTATCAATAATAAATGAAAATATACCAAAATCGGATTTGATTTATCAGGACTCATTTGGAAATGTAAAATTTCTTGGATTTGCACATAGTCATCCAGAGAAAACAGATTTTAGATTTAGTATTAATGATACTAAAAATCATCAAGATTTCGTAAAACAATTCGGTGATTTTTTATCTATTATAATAAATCCACAAAAAAAGAAAATTGTATGCTTTTCTGGTAAAGATTGTGCACAGTCAAAATTGATTTTGTTATCTAAATAACTGCTAAACACCCAATAGGTTCTATTAGAATCTGTTGGGTGTTTTCTACTTTTTCAATTTAAATATAAATTATAATAGAAAATGATTCAAATTCACTTTTTACGTAAACAAATCATAAAATATAGCAAAAACGTAGAATTATAAAAAGATAAAAATCTTATTTATAAAATAAACGTAAAAAGGAGGAGAAAAATGGCCAGTTACATAATTAAAGGAGGAGAAAAACTAGAGGGTATAGTAAAAATATCAGGCTCCAAAAATGCAGCATTACCAATATTAGCAGCAACAGTATTAAATGTAGGTAAAACAACTTTATACAATGTACCAAACATACAAGATACACAAATGATGTTTAAAATATTAGAAACACTAGGAGGAAAAGTAGAAAAGAAAAACAACAAAATAATAATAGACACATCAAAAATTAACAAATTCGAAATCCCAGAAGAATTAATGCACAAAATGCGTTCATCAGTAATACTCGCAGGAGCCTTGCTTGGTAGATACAAAAAAGCAATATTTTCATACCCAGGAGGTTGTGATATAGGTTCAAGACCAATAGACTTACACTTAAGAAGTTTCGAAAAATTAGGAATAAACGTAGTGCAAAACTATGGAAATATAATATGTGATGCAGAAAAAATAAAAGGAGAAAAAATAGATTTGGATTTTCCAAGTGTAGGAGCAACAGAAAATGCAATATTAGCAAGTGTGTTAGCAGAAGGAATAACAACAATAACAAATGCAGCAAGAGAACCAGAAATAATAGATTTACAAAATTTCCTAAATAAAATGGGAGCTAAAATCATAGGAGCCGGAACAAACGAGATACAAATAACAGGAGTAAAAAAACTAAAAGACATAAGCTACAACATAATGCCAGACAGAATAGAAACAGGAACTTTTTTATGTTTAGCAGTTGCTACAAAAGGAAATTTAATATTAGAAAACACAAATGCAGAACAAATAACACCAGTAATAACAAAGTTACAAGAAGCAGACTGTAAAATAGAAATAGAAAAAAACAAAATAAAAATCAACTCTAATAAAAAAATAAAAGCATTAGACATAAAAACAATGCCATATCCAGGATTTCCAACAGATATGCAATCAGTGTTCTCTGCAATGTTAACTACAGCAAAAGGAACATCTATAATAGTAGAAAACATATTTGAAAACAGATTTAAATATACACAAGAACTAAATAAAATGGGAGCAAAAATAACTGTGGAAGGTAAAAGCGCAATAATAAGAGGAGTACGTAAACTATATGGAGCAAATGTAAAAGCAACAGATTTACGTGGAGGAGCAGCATTAGTACTAGCAGGACTCTCAGCAAAAGGTGTAACAAAAGTAGATGATATAGAGTACATTTTAAGAGGTTATGAAAATTTTGACAAAAAATTAAGAAATATAAATGCAGATATACAAATGATAGATGATAAATACTAATTAGAAAAAATTTAAAATTAAACGCACAGCCTAATATGATTTGAAAATAATTGATTTTGATGTGATTGGAATAATTTTAGAAATTCTTGATTAATTTTGTGGAAAATGTTCGCGTCGAGCGATTAGCGAGGACTAAGTGAAAGGGTGCCACAAAATCAATCTAGAATTTCTTGAATTATGAAAGAAACCGAAAAATCAATTATTTTCAAATCATATTAGGCTGTGTGTTTCATCTAAAATCTTTTAGACAAGCATTTTAATAAAAAATATTTGCAAAAACTATGGAAATATGCAAAAATATTTGATAAAATACATTATGTTAAAATTTGGAGGTGAAAACTTTGACCAAAAATCAAAAAGATAAAATAGATGACTTATTCTATTATTCTCCGATAAATACAGAAAAAATAACACAAAAAGAACAAAAAAGGAAAACAAAAGAAAGAGAAAAAAGAATAAAAAAACAAAATAGCCAAAAGAAGGCAGAAAATCAATTTGATTATGATAATGAAATGGTAATCAAGATGACAAATAAAAATAACCAAAAGCAAGAAGAAAAAACTAAACAAAAAATGTCTAAAAAACAAAGACAAATATTAAAAAAGAAAAAAAGAATAAAACTAATGTTAAAATTCACTGCATTATTAATTATAATAATAGCAGGAATTATATTCGCTCTTGTTTCACCAATATTTAATATAAAAGAAATTGATGTTAGTAACAATGAACAAATAAATGCAGAAACAATAATAAGTTTATCACAATTAAACTTAGGTCAAAATATATTCAAATTTAATAAAAATAAAGTAAATAAGAATATAAAAACTAATGCATATATAGAAAGCGTTGAAATAAAAAGAAAACTTCCAAATAAAGTACAAATTCAAATAGAAGAAAGAAAACAAGAATATAATGTGGAATTTTTAAATGGATATGCGTATATTAATAATCAAGGTTATATATTACAAATATCAGAAGAAAAACAAGCTTTACCTACAATTCAAGGAATATCCACACCTGACGAACAAATTGTGGAAGGAAATAGACTAAATTCAGAAGATTTGGAAAAACTAGAAGTTATTATTCAAATAATGAATATATGCAAAAATTATGAATTAGACAGTAAAATAACAAATATAGATATATCAACAAAAGATGAATATACACTATATCTAGAAGAAGAAAAAAAGACAATATATTTAGGAGATAAAAGTAAATTAAGTGACAAAATGCTTTTAGTACAAGTAATAATCGAAAAAACTAAAGGAAAAGAAGGAGAAATCTTTGTAAATGAAGATTTAAATAAACCAAGATTTAAAGAAAAAGTATAATTATTGTAAAGGATGATAGTTATGAAAAACAAAATAAAAATAAGTATTGTTCTAGGAATTATGTGCTTTGCACTAACTGCTGGAATTTGTATACAAATAAAGACAGTAAAAAACTCAAATTCAACAGTAAGTCAAAGCTATACAGAAAATAACTTAAGAGCAGAAGTCTTAAAATACAAAGAAAGATATGATAACAAAATAAAAGAAATAGAGAAAATAGATAAAGAATTAGAAGAAGAAATTCAAAAAGCAACAGAAAACAATTCAGAATTATCAGATGCACAAGAACAAATAAAAGTTGGAAATAAGATTTTAGGATTATCTGAAGTTAAAGGACCAGGAGTTACAATCACTGTAAAAGATAGTGATGTAGATGCAAGCACTTTAATTGATTCAAGTAATTTTCTAGTACATGATAAAGATATATTAAACATTGTAAATGAATTAAAAAATGCAGGAGCAGAAGCAATATCAATAAATAATGAAAGAGTTGTTCCAACAACATCTATAATATGTGGTGGAAATGTTATAAACATAAATGAAGAAAAAATAGGCTCACCCTTTGTTATAAAAGCAATAGGATTACCAGAAACATTAGCAAACTTAAACAGAACAGATGGAACATTAGATAGATTAAAAGAACGTAAAATAAAAGTGGAATTACAAAAAAATAATGAGATAACAATTCCAAAATATACAGGGGTGTTTAATTTTAAATATGCAAAAAGCATTGATTAATAGGAGGCCATTATAAATGCAAAAAGTTAAATTAAAAAAAGGAAAGATAACAGTTGTTATAACAATTGCAATAGCTTGTTTTGCTTTAGTTACAGTAATGTTCATGCAATTTAAAGTAGTAAATGAGACTGATATAACTTCAATAGAAACAATGAGAGAAGAAGAACTTAGAACAGAACTTGCTAATTGGAAAGAAAAATATAAAGAAGCGGATGAACAATATCAGGAAAAAACGGCAAAACTTCAAGAATATAAAGAAAAAGAAGAGTCAGATACAGAAACCTCTCAATTAGTTCAAAAAGAATTAGAACAAACAAATATGTATCTAGGAAAAACAGATGTAATTGGAGAAGGAATAACAATAAAACTTAAAGATTTTACAGATGAAGAAGGAAATATACAATCAATAACAGCAGAAGACTTATTAGTAATAGTAGACTATTTAAAGTCAGCAGGAGCAGAAGCAATATCAATAAATGAACAAAGAATTGTTAATACTTCAGAAATAGTTTATGTTGGCAATTCCATAGTATATATAAATCAACAAAGAATATTATCTCCATATACAATAAAAGCCATAGGAAACCAAACATATTTAGAGAGTATATTATTGGGAAATGGTGGTTATGTAGATGAACTAAAAAAAATAGGATTTGATGTTGATATAGAAAGAAGTAATAAAATTAGCATACCAAAATATCAAAAAGAATTAGCACATAAATATATACAATAATTAGGTATATAAAAAAGAAAGGACTGGAAAAAATGGTTTTATTAGTAATAATAATTGCATGTTTATTAGGAGCAATAGTAGGATTAAATGCTCCAATCATATCTTATACATATTCAAGCTATTTAGCAATAGCAATAGTCGCAGCATTAGATTCAGTGTTTGGTGGAATCGCATCAGTAATAAACAAAAAATTTGATATAAAAATATTCATATCAGGATTTTTTGGAAATGCAATTCTAGCAATTTTACTAACTGTATTAGGGCAAAAATTAAATGTTGACATATATTTAGCAGCAATAGTTGTATTTGTATGGAGAATGTTTATGAACTTAGGAACAATAAGAAGATATTATGTAGAAAAATGGACAGATAAAATTAAGAATAAAAAACAAGAAAAAAATAATAAAGAAAATGAAATAAAAGAAAAATAGCAAGATTTCAACACTTATCTAGTTTGTTACAAAAATATTACAAAAATATTACAAAAATATAACAATTTCTATTGACAATTTTTTAAAAATGTAATATAAATACAACTAGAAATTTAGTACTAAAAAATGGGGGAATTAACTTGGCAATAGGTGATATTATAGTTGGTGTAGATATAGGAACAACAAAAGTAGCAACAGTCATAGGGGAAGTAAATAATTTTGAACAAATAGAAACTATATGTAATACATCATACAAGTGTAGTGGATTAAAAAAAGGAAAAATAATAAATGAGGATGAAATAAGTTTAAGTTTAGCAAAAACTATAAAAGATGCCGAGGATGAAACAAACTTAAAAATAAATTCTGCATATGTAACAATTCCAGGAAAATATGTAACAATTGTACAAAATAGCATAACAAAAGAAGTAAAAGATAAATATTCTGGAATATCAATAAGGGATGTTCAAAGTGCAATTATGCAAGTTAAAGATATAGAGATACCTGAAGGGAAGACACTAATAGATATAGTACCAGACAAAATAGTTTTAGAAAATGGTACAGTTGTAGCAGATCCAGTAGGAAGCTTAAGTTCAAGTTTTACAATGAGTGCACAAGTTATTTTAGCAGATAAAGATTATGTAAGACAATTAAATAGCATATTTAAAAAAGCTGGCTTAGAAATAGATGGAATAGTTCCAATTGCATTAGCTGAAAGAAATTTAGTATTAGATAGTAATGAATTACATGACAATATTGCAATTATAGACGTAGGAGCAGAAAATACAGATATAGGTGTATTTGAAAATTCAAGTTTTATTTATACAAACTCTATACCACTTGGAGGAGAGAATATAACAAATGATATAGCAGTAGTATTAAATATAACTGAAGAAGAAGCAGATAAATTAAAAAGACAATATGGACTAGCTCTAAAATCTTTTATAGATAATGATAATGATATAATACTTAATACTTGCAAAGATAATAACAAAAATAAAATAATAAAAAGTTCTGAATTAATTGAAATAATAGAAGCAAGAATTGAAGAAATGTTTTCTATTATAAATAAAGACTTGACAAATCAAGGAGTAAAACCTAGAATAAATAATGTTATTTTAACAGGTCAAGGAATAGTAAATATAAGCAAGAGTGATGTAGCTGGAAAAATAAACTTAAATATTCCAGTAAAAATATCAACAGGAAGATTAATGACAACAACACGACCAACATATAGAACAAGCTTTGCATTGGTTAGATATATAGCATCAAGACCATTTACAAAAACAGTATCAAGTAGCATAGATACACAATCAGACGAAAGCTTTTTCAAAAATATAATAGAAAGAATAAAAGAATTCTTTTATAGTTAATAATTAGTTATTATTTTTAAAAATATATAAACAAAGTTTTAAGGGAGGAAAAAACCAAATGATGGAATACGAAGATAACAATATAACAATGATGGATGGAACAGCAACAATAAAAGTAATTGGTGTTGGAGGAGCAGGAAATAATGCTGTAAACAGAATGATTGAATCTGGAATAAAAGGAGTAGACTTCATAGCAGTAAACACAGATAGACAAGCATTACAACAATCAAAAGCAAATACAAAAATTCAAATTGGAGAAAAAATAACAAGAGGATTAGGTGCTGGAGCAAACCCAGATATTGGAGCTCAATCAGCAGAAGAAAACAAATCAGAAGTTGCTGAAATTTTAAGAGGAGCAGATATGGTATTTGTTACCGCCGGAATGGGTGGAGGAACAGGTACAGGTGCTGCACCAATAGTTGCTTCAATAGCAAAAGAAATGGGAATATTAACAATAGGTGTTGTTACAAAACCATTTACATTTGAAGGTAAAAAAAGATTATCACAAGCAGAACGTGGTATAGAAAGCTTAAAAGGAAAAGTAGATACATTAGTAGTAATACCAAATGATAAATTACTACAAATAATTGATAGAAAAACATCAATTATAGAAGCATTCAAAATGGCTGATGATGTATTAAGACAAGGTGTACAAGGTATATCAGACTTAATAGCTGTACCAGGACTAGTTAACCTAGACTTTGCTGATGTAAAAACAATAATGTTAAATCAAGGAATGGCTCATATGGGAGTTGGTAGAGCTTCAGGAGAAAATAGAGCAGAAGATGCTGCAAAAGAAGCAATCCAAAGTCCATTACTAGAAACATCTATAGAAGGAGCTAAAGGAGTAATAATTAATATTACTGGTGGAGAAGATTTAGGATTACATGAAGTAAATACAGCTGCTGAATTAGTTCAACGCAGTGTAGACCCAGAAGCTAATATTATATTTGGTACAGTTACAGACCCAAGCATGCAAGATGAAATCCAAATAACAGTTATAGCAACTGGATTTGAAAAAAATGAAAATGATATATCAAGCATAGGAGTAGACAACATAGTTTCAAAAACATGGGAAAAGAAAATAAATTCAATCCAATCAAGTTCTGATGTAAGTTCATCACAAAATGATTTAGACATTCCATCATTTTTAAGAAAAAATAGAAATAAAAATATGTAAAATGACATACTATAAAATAAAAGAAAAGAAATAATCGAAAATATTCGATTATTTCTTTTTTTCTACAATAAAAAAAGACAGACTTTGTAAAAACAATATAGTAGAATATAAAAGCAGGTGAGCAGAATGACAATGTATATAGATATTGTAATAATTGAAAACCTAATAATGAACTATATAATTTTATATGCCACAGGAATAGTAACAAAAGTAAAAATGAAAAAAATAAGAGTGTTAATATCAAGTTTAATAGGAGCAATATTTGTAGCAATACAATATTTAACTAATTTAAAAATATATTCCAATATAATAGTAAAAACTATTTTATCAATATTAATGATATTCATAGCATTTAATCCACAGAAAATAAAACAATTAGGAAAACAATTAATATTATTTTATTTAACGACATTTACTTTTGGAGGAGTAGCAACATATTTAATATATGTAATAAAACCACAAGATATAATAATAAAAAATGGAATGTTTGTAGGAACATATGTATTAAAAACAATTTTTTTAGGAGCAATACTAGGAACAGTAATAATAATAATAGCATTTAAAATCTCAAAAAATAAAATGACAAAAAAAGATATACTATGCCAAACAAAAATAAAATTAGAAGGAAAAGAAATAACATTAAATACAATGCTTGACACAGGAAATATGCTAAAAGAACCCATATCTGGTACTCCTGTAATAATAGTAGAAAAAACATCCTTGTATGAACTAATGCCGAAAGAAATATTAGAACATACAGAAGAAATATTAGGAGGTGATTTTGAAAAAATACCAGAAGAAATAAAAAACAAATACATATCAAAATTCAAAATGATACCATTTTCATCCTTAGGAAAACAAAATGGTATGCTATTAGGAATAAAAGCTGAAAAAATTGAAGTGTTAAATGAAAATTATAAAAACGATAAAAAAAATGTAATTATAGGAATTTATAATAAATCTTTAACAAAAAGAGGAGAGTATAATGCTTTAATAGGAATAGAACTATATTAAATCAGGAGGTGTAAAAATGAATATAAGCGATTGGCTAAAAAAAGGTTTAGACAATTTGACAACAATTTGTGCAAAATACATAAATGAAAATAATGAAATAGACTATCTACCAATATTTTATATAGCAGGAAGTCAAACACTACCACCACCACTAGAAAGTAAAGAAGAGGAGGAACTTATAAAAAAATTATCAGAAGAAGATAATTTAAAAACAAGACAAATATTAGTTGAAAGAAATTTGAGATTAGTAGTATACATAGCAAAAAAATTTGAAAATACAGGTATAGGAATTGAAGACCTAATTTCAATAGGAACCATAGGTCTTATGAAAGGGGTAAATACATTTAATGCAGAAAAAAATATAAAGCTTGCAACATATGCTTCAAGATGCATAGAAAATGAAATACTTATGTATCTAAGAAAAAACAACAAAATAAAAGGAGAAATATCAATAGATGAACCATTAAATAAAGATTGCGATGGAAATGAATTACTACTTTCAGATATTTTAGGAACAGATCCAGATATAACATCAAGAAAATTAGAAGATGAAGTTGATAAAAAATTATTAAAAGCTTCTATATTAAAATTAAATCAAAGAGAAAAAGACATAATGGAAATGAGATTTGGATTTAAAACAGGAAAAGAAAAAACTCAAAAAGAAGTAGCTGATGAGCTTCGGAATATCACAAAGTTATATATCAAGATTAGAAAAGAAAATTATAAATAAAATAAAAAAAGACATAATGAGTAAAACTGGTTAAAAGAATAAAAAAACTTCTTTTGGAAATAATATAAATAATTATTTTAAAAGGAGGTTTTTTTCTTGTTAAATAAAGTAGAAATATGTGGAGTAAACACATCAAAACTACCTTTACTTAGTAAAGAAGAAAAAGAAGAACTATTTATTAAAATAAAAAATGGAGATGAAGAAGCTAGAAATAAATTTATTAATGGGAACCTAAGATTGGTATTGAGCGTTATTCAAAGATTTTACGGAAGAGGAGAAAATGCAGATGATTTATTTCAAGTTGGATGTGTTGGTTTAATAAAAGCAATAGATAATTTTGATTTAACACAAAATGTACAATTTTCAACATATGCAGTACCGATGATAATAGGAGAAGTAAAAAGATATCTAAGAGATAATAATAGTATAAGAGTAAGCAGATCTGTTAGAGATTTAGCTTATAAAGCAATGCAATTCAAAGAAAGGTACACAAAAGAACATGGAAAAGAACCTACAGTAGAAGAAATTGCAAAAGAACTAAATGTAGAAAAAGAAGAAATAGCATTTAGTTTTGACGCGATTCAAGACCCGGTATCATTACAAGAACCAATATATAATGATGGTTCAGAAAGTATATATATAGTAGACCAAGTAAAAGATAATAAAAACACAGATGAAAACTGGGCGGAAAAAATGACAATTATGCAGATTATGAAAAAACTAAATGAAAAAGAAAAAATGATTATACAAAAAAGGTTTTTTGACGGAAGAACACAAATGGAAGTAGCAAGTGAAATTGGAATATCACAAGCTCAAGTATCTAGATTAGAGAAAAATGCATTAGAACATATAAAAAGATTATACAAATAATAAGGAATGTTTTTTATATAAAAAACATAAAATAAAATAAAGAATAGACGGCAAAATATAGTCGTCTACTTTTATTTAGGAGGAAAACATATGCAAGATAAAGGATTAGATTTTAAACATAAAGAAGTAATAAATATAAAAGATGGAAAAAGACTAGGATATGTTCAAGATGTATGTGCTGATTTAGAGACTGGAGTTATAACTTCTATTATTGTACCTGGAAGCAATAAAATTATGAATATATTTGCTGGGAATAATGATATTGTAATACCTTGGCAAAATGTAAAATGTATAGGAAATGATTTAATCTTGGTTGAAATTTAAATTAAAATAAAAAAAATATAAAAAAATAATAAAAAATCATTGACATTTTATATCAAAGATGTTATTATAAATAGGCACAAAGCGAAGAGAAAAAAACAACAAAAAAGTTTTAAAAAAATAATTAAAAAATTTTAAAAAAACTATTGACAATTATCGACAATTTGTGCTAATATAAATAAGTACTTTGCGAGAGAAAAAATAATAAATAAAACGAAAGAGTTAGTAATAAAATAAACTTAAAAAACGACACAAATAATTACTAATTTTTATTTTGACAAAAAATAAAAAACTTTCAAAAAACACTTGACAAAGTAAAAATATTTATAGTATAATAAGTTTCGTTCTACACAGAAAAGAACGAGAAAGTACATTGAAAAGTAAACAGTAAAATCCTTTAGAGAATAAACCAAAGCGGTACAAATTAAAAGTACCGAACAGTAAATTTTTAAAAGTTTTT
>JABLTN010013545.1_pt1 | contig 17256 bp, 13 predicted proteins | sample 7160141 | NCBI WGS metagenome assembly JABLTN01 (sample SAMN14651226, study PRJNA627086) | human gut metagenome | isolation source: feces | host: Homo sapiens | reverse complement strand
ATCTTGTGAAAATTCTCCTCCTGCAAAGGCTGATTTTATCTGTGAAGAATCACTTACCTTTATAGTAGCTATCCACATGTTCAAATTAGGATGTTCATTTACTATATGCTCTAATTTAATTTTCATTTCATCTGATTCATAAATTATACTATCGTTATCTTTATCATAAGTTGTGTACTTATTTCTTGTTACATCAAATACTATCCACTTATATGGCTTTTGTATTATTCTTAATTCTAATAATATAAATATTGATATAAATATTAATACCAATAAAATTTCACTCATTCTTTTCCATACTTTACTTCTCACACCTCACACCCCTTTTTTTACTTTTAATACATATATTAACATATTTTAGTTTTTAAGTAAATAAAAAAGAGTAAGTATAATTACCAACTCTTTTCTATAATTACTATTATTTTTCTTGAACATTAAAACATTTCATCTGCTTATATATTGGATTTATTAATTTTGCACCATTAATATGGTTATTATTATATATAAAATCAAATTCTCCGCTTTCTATCTTAACTCCATCAAAAATATAATCGCTATTTCCTTGATTAATAGTATTATTTTTCAAAATTAATTTTCCTTTTGCCTTTGTATATGAAGTATCAAAAAGATTTATTAGTGATTTATTACTGTTATTTTCTATTGTATTATTATCTAGAATCACCTCTTTAGTTACGCCTGCTGAGAGATGAAGCAATGAATCCTTATCTATACTTATAGTATTATTCTTTAATAATACTTCTGTAGGACATCCCCATGTACTTAATGATATTTTTGTATTTTTTAATTGGTTATTATCTAAGGTTATTTTTTCTGTTGTGGTAAAAGAAGCAATATTTGTATCTTCTATATTATTTTCTTTAAAGTTTACCTCTTCTTGGATATATATATTAGAATTATTAATTTTGCAATTTTCACCTTTAAAACTAACTAATGAACCAGTAACTTTACTTATATGGCAATCTTTAAAGTTACCATATATTCTAATATTATCTATATTATCTGCTGTTATCTTTGAATCAATAATACTAACATTTTCAGGCATAGTATTTACATGTGTATCAATAATATTTTCATTATTTATATTAAATTCAGCATCCTTATTTTTTGATGTAATTGCTATTCTACAATTATTATAGGTATTGCCGCTACATTCAGTATCAGTTGAATACTCATAATTAATATTCATGGCTATATTTGAAAAAGAATTATTTAAAAATTTATAATTTGTAGTTCTTCCCCACATATAAACTGTACTAGTAAAACTGTTATTTTCAAATATAATATTATCACCTGCACAACTTACAATATCATTGTTATTACCTATAAACTTATTATTTTTAAATAAAAAGCTGTCCATGTATTCCCATCCATCTTCTAAATCTATTGCATATCCTGGCGCTCCTCCACCATTTTCTTTAAATGTATTATTTTTAATGGTAAAGTTTCTTCCTCCACAAATGCCCATACCTAAAGACCTATTCTTTTCAATGGTACAATTCCTTATTGTTATATTATTAGGACTACTATAATTAGTCAAAAATACTGTTGTTCCATTAAAATCTGTATCACCATTACTAGGTAAATAATCTTGTTTAAATACAAAATGAACATACTTAGCTTTATCTGGAATTAATACTTTTTTATATTGTTTGCAATTATCTACTTTAGAAATAAACTTCATGTTCTCATCATAAAAATATGCTGAATATGCCTTACTTTGCATATAAGGATATCCCATATATCCTTTGTTATAACCTAATTCAAATTCTCCACCTACATTACTTATATTAAGAGGATCAATAGTTCTTATGGTCCCTCTCTTACTATTTAATTTGCCTTTATCACTTATATTGCCAATAGATAAATTATCTTTTGTTACCCCTATTATTAAATCTGATAAATTTTCACCTAAGGAAGAGGATATCCCATATCCAGGAAAGGAACTTACTGTTACATTATCTAATATACAATTATCACAATTATTAAAGACTATACCACAAGTCCATTCATGAGAACCCTCTATGGTTTTATAATCATGAGTTTCTCTATCTCCTAATATTATTCCATTAATAAGCTGAGAATTACTGCAATTAGAAAAATCTATAACCGTATAGTGCTGTAATCCATTATCATTAACCTTAAAAGTAGATCCATTTAAATCAACAATTAAATTACTTACCATTGTTATTGGATTTTCTTCACTTATACAATACTCGCCTTTTGGAAAAGTAATTTTATCATATTTGTTTTTTAAAGCATAATTTAATGCATCATTTATTCCCTTTGAAGTTTCTATAGGATTTAATCCATTGTTATTAATATTAAATTTTTTAATATCTACACTAAAATTACTTATATTATCATCATCTGCTGCCAATGTTAAATCATTTATATTAAATAATATAAGTATAGTAATGCTAATCATTAAACTAATTACTCTTCTCATAAACACTATCACAACCTTTTTAAATTTAATAATTAACATTCTTTTCTTATTTTATTCATATAAATAGTTTCATATTAATAACCCTAACATTTCCTTATACTTTTTTACGAATTAGGAAATATAACTTTCCTCTCTTCGTATAACTGCAGCTCCACATCTAGGGCAAGTTTCTCTAACCCATTCCGGATGTGGAATTAATGTGTTATATTGCTCTTTATATCCACAATTATTCGAACATATAAAAGTTGTGATAGTTCTCTCTGTACTCTTAACATCTGAATTCTTTAATACTGGCTTAATCCATTCTTTTCTCATACACACCTCCTGTGTATTATTATACCATAATTAACTTTTTTTAACATTATAGCAAAAAGGAGTTATCATTACAATAACTCCAATTCTATTATTTTATATTAAATACAATGTTACTCTTTAATCCCTTTGCGTCGGTTTTTTCAAATTTAGAAACATCTGTATTATTAAAATTCAAAGTTACATGAGTAGTAGTTGCTCCATCTGCATACCATGAACATTTAATTAAATATCCTTTAAATCCATCATATAAAGTCATTTTACAGTTATTAAAAGTATATACTGCACTACAACCATTTGCATTCCATCCCCCAACTATATAATGATATCCATCAACTTTTTCAAAAATAAAGTTTGAATTATTTACAACTATTCCACCCGTACTATTTACATTAGGTGATATTAATTCTCCAATTTTATTCCTTACAATATTTGAATCATTAATAGCTATACTATTACATTGCACATTATAATAAATTTTTAAATTTAAAAGTTCGCATTTATTAATAGTTACTGTGCTATTCTTTACAACGCTGAATTCAACATTGTTAATATTACATTTATTATAAATGCAATTACTTGAAACAGTTCCATTTTCAAGTGTGCATCCTTCTATTTTTTCACAATAAATTCCATAATTACTTCCTTCAAAATAACTATCTTTTATTAATCTTTGCTCTCCTGATAAAACATTACTATTATTAAATTTTTCTTTAGAAATAAATACATCATATTTGGAATTACTCTTACCATGATTACTATTCCATCCTATTGATGAACTAGTATACTTATTATTTTCTAAATATACATCTGTAGATGATCCTAATGATAATTTTGCTCCTATTCCATTTGTAATTTCAGCTGTGTCTTGAATATTATTATTGATTATTGAATAATACTGACTTCTTCCATAGAAAGTATTTAATCCATTAAATTTATTATTATAGTATACATTACCTGAACCTGCACAAAGAATGCAATTATTATATGATTCAAAAGAATTTCCTTCAATAATATCTCCTTGCATATACTCCCAGCCATCTTCCCAGTCGATATCACATCCCGGCATTCTTCCTCCATTTTTCCTCCATGTGTTATTTTCTATTTTCCATTTTTGTCCTCCACAAGCTGCAAATCCACATGAGTAATTATCTTCAATAATACAACTCTTAATATAATTTTTTATTGGATAAGCAAAATTTTCTATAAAAGCGAATGCCCCTCCAAAATCAGTATTCCCACTAGTTGGTACCGTATCTGAATAAAAAATTAATTTAACATAATAAGCATTATCCGGTTTAGTGTATCTTCTAAATCTTAATAATCCTCTATCTTTTCTTATAAAATTTTTATTTACATCATAAAAACAAATATCATATATTCTACTGTTTACATATGGATACCCTTGATATCCTAATGGATATCCTATCTCATAATATGATGTTGTTATCTTAGAGATATCAATATATTTATTAGTTCTTATTAAAGTACTACACTCTATATCTTCACCTTTTTCATCAAGAGAACCATTTTCCATAATTCCATATGAAATAGGGTAATCACTATAATTTATCACTCCATAAGAATCTCTTGCTAATCCACTTGAAATATTGAATCCAATTGATTTTCTCACATTTAGCTTTTCTATACCATTATTATTTCCTTCATAAAATATAATACTACATCCACCTTCTGTAGAAGATACATTCTTCCAATTTGTATATATCTCTTCTTTAGTATCCTTTTCTCCTGTTATTATTCCATTACATAGTTTACTATTATTTAAAATTGACTCTACTTTTTTACATATAATTATATCTCCAATATATATTTCTGCTGTTGCATTAATAAGTTTCCATTCCAATCTTAATTTTATAAAATCATAATCACTATTTTTTCTTAAAGTGAAACTACCATTTGTAGTACTAAAATATTGTGCAGTTGTAGATGCTAAAAAAATATCTTTAATTTTTTCACTAGCTATTAAAGTATCCTTATAATAATCTACATAAAATTCTGCTGTTACTGTTGCTGTTTTACTAGTATCAACTTGTACTATTTTTCTTGCTATTTGCAAAGAATAATCAATGCTACTTCCCCAAAGTAAATAGTTTAAATCTTGATTTACTTCTCTTTCACTTTTTTCATTTCTAACACTTATACTATTACTACTAAAAGAAGCTGCATTAGTTAATACAGTTTTGACAACATTTTTTTTGCCAATAAATGTTCCAACTTCTTTACTAGTTAAATTAAAACTTTTAAATAAATTAATATTTCCTTCTTTAAAAATTATTGCTGAATAACTTTCGTAATCATTGGCTCTTAGTTTTAATTCACTATTATTTAAATCAACAATAACATCACTTGTCATATAAATAGAAATTTTAGGCTCAATATAAATTATCACTTCATTGGGGAATAATAACTTTTTATAATTATATCTACTACAAAATTTTATTGCTGCATTAATTCCTAATGAATTATTTATTGCTATATTTTCATCTTTATTATCTATTACTATATTAAATCTATTTAAATCTAAATTATAGATTTCAGAATCTAAAATACTTTCTTTACTACTTTTCTTAACTATATATTGAACACTATCTTTATATAAAAGGTCTTCTGTATATGCTGTAATAAGTGCCTCTCCTTCACTTACAGCTTCAATCACTTGTCCACCAAGTAATTTTAATACATTTTCATTACTAGATTTTAATATATAGGGACTACTTCCATAAAGATTATATGGTAACAAATTAGCAATTATTTTAATTTTATCACCAACTTCTAATACTTCACTTTCATTAGCTATTAGAATTCCTTGATTAATTAAATTAGTAGATATTTCTGCACTGGAATAATCTAATGTATCTTCTGACTTACATATTACATTAATACTTTTACTTATTCCATTATCAGACGTAATAGATACTTTTGTTTCTCCCTCATACACATAATTTAATAATCCTGTTTCTGTCACTGTTACAAAACCTGTATTTCCACTTTCAAATTTTACACTTTTATTTGTAGCATCTTCAGGTAAAATATCATACTTAATTTGATATTTTTCACCTTTATTCAAAATAATGCTTTCTAAATTTGTTTCTATACTTTCAACAGGTACTTCAGTAACTGAACTTAATACTTCAATACCTTTTATAACCATCTTATATTCTATTCCATTAACATTTCCTTCTGCAATATTTTGCAACTTAATATTATGCTCTTTATATTCTAAATTATTTGTATAATATAATAATAATTTTTTTATTTCTTTATCTGAGAACAATTTAATAATTATTGGCTCTAAATCATCTAAATATATTTTTATATATTGATAATAATTATTACTTATTGTTACTATATTAATTCCAGTTCCTTTAAACTTTAATTCTAAATAATCATCTTTTTTACTAGTCATAGTAGTATCATTAACACTACTCCAAGTTCCTGAATAAACTAAATTATCATTATTACTCTCATATATTCCTTCTGTTAATACATTACTCATCTAATTAATATCAACTCCTTTTATAAAATAAAAAATACTATATATTGACATTTTAATCATCAATATATAGTACTCATTTTTTATAAATAGTTTACATATTCACTTATTTTTTTTACACATTAATTTTCGTCTTAATTAAATTAACTTTTCTTACTAATTGAGCAGTAATATCCTTAAAATATTTAAACTCTTTTGTTTTAAAAAATATTATAATAAATATACCATTAGGTACAATAACACATAATATTAATTTTAAAATTAAAGTAATTATTCCAGTTACTTCTATAAAATTAGTAATACAAAAAGTTGATACTAATGCTATTAAAAGTATGCTAATGAACTTAATATATTTAATAAAATACTCTTTTACACGAACATTTAGTCCATATTTAAATACTGCATAAGGATCATACCATGCATTTGTTAATCCTCTTGATATAGCTGTTGCTAATAGTATACCAAATAGTCCAATATACTTTCCTAAAACCATAGATAATGATAAGTTTATTGCTGCTGTAAATAATAATATATACTTTCCATATCTAAATAAACCTAATGTATTTTTATAAGTCCATACTGCATTTTGCATGCCAACCATATAAAAATTTACTGCAAGAATTATTGGAATATATGTCGGTAAAATAAACTTTTCCCCTATCCATACTTTAATAATATCATTGCTCATTATTATTATTCCTATTGCCGCAAAGGCATATAACCAAAAATTCGCAAAATTAATTATATCAAAAAAATCTTTTTGTTTTTCTTTGCTTTCATTTGCATTTAAATTTCCTACACTAGCTGTTATCCCATTAAATATTTGATTTAATATCGTGGAAATAATTCCAATTAACATTGTATAATTTGAACAAAGTCCAACTGCTGATAATCCCGAAAAATAAGTTATTATTATATTATCAGTATTATTTACTAAAACTCCACTTAATTTAACAATCATTAATGCTTTAATATTAATAACTAATTCTTTTCTATACTTTTTATCTAATTCTTTTTTCTTATTTTTCTTTAAAAATGGATATAGCTTATCTGCTGTTCTTGATATTATTATATTGTACACTAATGAACATATTGATTGAACTAATAAATATGCAATAAAATTTTTTGTAACAATTAATATACCTATTTGTAATAATGTTTGTACTATTGCAATAACATAATTAATTATTAATGCTATATAATTTTTTTGATCTGCAGTAATAATGGAATTTTTATATGAGAAAAAATAAGTTATTGCTGTATTAAATAAATAAAAAAAGAAAATAACATATATACTTTCACTTATATTAGGCACATCTTTTATTAAATAATTTAAAAATGGAGTTAATATCAAACCTACAAAAATTATCACTAGCCCTATTATTTTATATGTTTTTGCATAAAAATTCATTAAAGCACTTATTTTTTCTTCATCTTTTTCTGATAACGGCTTGTACAATGCATATATTATAGCACTTCCTACTCCTAATTCAGCTAATGATAGAACAGATAATATGTTAGTAAATAAACCACTAACACCTAAATATTCCGCTGCAAGACATTTTATAAAAACTGTTCTGCTTATAAACCCTAAAAAAGTTTGAATAAACTGACCTAGGAATCCTGTTGCTATATTTTTAATTGAGTTAACTGTCCTTGATGAATTATTACCCATTTTTTTCTCCTTAGTTTATCTTTTCATCTATTCTTATTGAATTAATATTAAAATATTTACTCATAGAACGATTTTTCCAATCACTCTTATCTATAGATAAGTCTACAAAAAATACATGTTGATCATTAACCATATTAATCGGAGTAGTTACAATATCAAACTCTCCATTTGCCTTGCTACTTTCTATATACTCTATTCTATTTACAATAATATCTTCTAATCTATTTAATTTAATTATTGTCTTTCCAAAAGATAAAGTAAAAAGCATTAACAATGGAATTAAAATTACAACTCTAAACATAATAAAATTTAACTTATCCTTATTTTTAAATAACAATGATGATATTGCCACTATAATTAATATTGACGAAAAAAACATACTTCTACTTGGAAAAGAAGGCGATGCTATCATTGCACCAATAGAAATTACAGCTGTAATAAATAGAATTCCTATAAATTCATAATTTGATTTACACGAATGAATACAGTCCTCTTTATATATATTTAAAAATAAATATCCAATTACAATTACCAATATGACAAAAAATAATTCACCATAAAGCTGAATATTACTTTCAAAACTTGTTATATAATTTATTACTTTTTCAATAATACTTATTTTAAAATTTGATGCTCTTTTAAAATTTCCTGGAGCAATTACCATTATAAAAAACCCAATAATCTTTCCACTAATTCCTGAATACACCCATCTATTTAATTTAACCCTTCTTATTTTTTTATAATAAAAAACCACTCCTACAATTGCTATTATTACAGCAATTGAACTATTTTCATTTGTCCATCCCACTATAATTCCAGCAACAAACATAATAATTATATTTATTTTTGAGTCTTCTAGTATATTATACTTATTATATAAATTTATATAAGGAACTAAAAATACTAAAATAATAGTAGCTGTCCAAAGATAATTAATTGATCCTGTTAACCATAAAATACATTCTCCAAAATTAGGTATACAATTCCACAGTATCAAATAAATTATTGATATATTTAATGAATCATAATTATATTTAATTTTTTTTCCTAATGCCAACCTATATATAATAATATTTAATGCAGTAAACACCAAAGAATTAATAATATTAAACCACCATTTATTTACAAACAAAAATAGCTGTACTAATATATGTGCTACTGTTCTGCCTCCCCATTGAAAATAATGATTATATTGAGATATAAAAATATCTATAACAGATTTCACTTCTTTATTAGTTCCCCATATAAATTTATAATTATAATCATCAGCATAATATTGGGTTTTTGAAGTTAAGTATACAGTACTAATAAATATACATGCTACTATACTCCAAAATAAATATTTATTTTTATTTAACTTTATTAAAATAGATTCTATCTTTCCCAAATTTCCTCCTCCAAATTGATACATTAAACTTTTAAACTATCACTTTTAACAGTACTTCTTAATGCAAAACCTTGAGCAAATGGTAATATATCAAAAAGCATTGAATATACACCAATATCTTTTGTATCTCCCTGTGAAAAATCTACTTCGCCATTTTTCTTTGTTACAGACATTAAATATTTAATTGCTTTATTATAGCCTTCTAAGCAGCTCTCTGTAATTTCTTTAATTTCTGATGCACATATCAAGAAATATGCTAAAGTTGCTGTTGTTGAAGAATCTATTCTTGTTTCTTTTCTAGTTACTGTCCATCCAAATCCACCATTATCTAATTGTACTTTTAATATTGTATTTGCATATTTAATTACTATTTTTTCCAAAACATTTTTATATTCATTACTACTTGGAAGTTCTATCCATGCATCTATTAATCCAATAGCAAACCATCCAAGCCCTCTTCCCCATCCACATAAACCTAATTTATATTTATTATTTACATCATAGGCATGAAATGGAATATTATTTTCACAATCAAATCCATACTTATAATATTCAGTAATTTGTTTGATACCTAATTCTATTGCTTTTTCATCATTATATTTTAGTCCATATCTGACTAAAAATGGACTTATAAAACCAACTGTATCTACATATCTATAATTCGGCATAGACTTTCTATATTTAACAGTATTATCTTCGCCTACAAGCTCTTTTATCAATTCATAAGTATAATCTAAAGAAGGCTTGTACTTATCTGCTGTATCATATTTCATGACTGCATAAGATAATATTGCACAATCAACAAATTCCGGTTTTTCTTTCCATTGCCCATTATCATAAAAATGAGAATTTAAATATTTATTTATTGATTCATTCGCTTTATTATCTTTATCTTCATTTAACCCTAATAATAAAGCAGCATGCTGCCAATGCTGTATAGTGCTCTTGCTATAATTTCCTTTTAATTTATCAATAATAACTAATCTCGTATTATCAGTAACTTTGATTTTCGGGGTATTATTTAACCATTTAATACTTTTTTCTGCTATAGCATTTTTCCAAATATCTTTATTTTCATATCTTCCTATATGTATTCTAGATGCCCATGTTTTCATTATTGGAATAATATCAATTAAAATTATTACCATTATTATAGCAAAAATTATTATTGTTATACTCTTCATTAATTTCTCCTTTCACTACACAATATACCCTTTAGTGTTTTTTAATTTTTCTCTAAGTTCATCCATCTTTTTTTCATCTAATTTACCTGAATCGAATGTGTAATCCCATGAAAATTTGGGACATTTTTCTAATAATATTTTATTTCTATTTATATATTCTTCTTTACTTGTAATTATTTTAGCAGGATTTCCGGCTACAACTGTATTAGGCGGAACATCTTTAGTCACTATAGAACCTGCTGCTACTATAGAATTTTCACCTACAGTTACTCCTGGCATAATTAATGATCTTGCCCCTATAAATACATTATCTTTTATATTAATTAATCCTATTTTTGTATATCCTAAATCTCTTTTAGTTGATGCATCATGTGCTAATAAATATGCCTGAGGAGCTATAGTTACATTATTCCCAATTGTAATAAGATTACATGCTCCATAATCTAATATAACATTGTCTTTAATATCACATCCTATACCAATTTTTAATCCTCTTTTAATATAATCATCTATTGTTTTCTCTTCCATTAAAAACTTTCTAAATCTATATCTTAGAAAATTGATTATTTTCATATCATTAACCTCTTTTTATTACTCTTTTACTTAATTTAGATATATATACAAACCAAGATAAAACTAAATATAGTGGATTCTTTGTAATATTGAATATTCCCTTAAATCCTATGCCTTTTTCATAGCAATAATGTAAGTATGCTCTTGCTCCATTTAATATCTTGTCTTTTAATGGAACCTGTTTATACCTAAGAAGTTCTTTATAATATAATGTTGTTCCTTGCCAACTATCCATTATATTTTTATCAGATGTATTAGTTAACCCGCCATCTAAATATTCACATATATATGTAATTTTATTTAAATAACGTAACTTAAAATTTTCATTGGCTATTCTATTCCATACTAAAGCTTCAGTTACATACTTCTCACCTTTAAATTCCGGGAATTTATGTTTTTTTAATATGCTAGTTCTATACACTTCTGCTTTATCACCTTGTACTTTAAATTTATATCTAAAACTTAAGGCATCAGTATCTAAATATTTTTCATTATATTTAGTACCTATTACTGTTCCATTTTTATATGCTCTTAATCCAGATATTCCAGCATATAATTCCTTGTTTTCAATATTACTCCATTGACTCCATATATATTTCAAGGAATCACTGGTAATATAATCATCTGAATCTACTATCCAAAATAATTCTCCGTCTGCATTGTCAATTGCTACATTAAGTGCAGTATGCTTTCCGCCATTAGCTTTTTTTATATATTTTATTTTAATAATATTTTCATCTATAAATTTTTTAATAATTTCTTCAGTATTATCATTACTTCCATCATCTACAACTAACCATTGAAACTCTTTAAATTCCTGCTGCTTAAAACTATTATATAATTTTATTAATAAGTGCCCCCTATTATATGTTGGAGTGCATACTGTAATCTTATATTGCATTCATTTCACCTAACTTATTTTTAATCATCATAACCAAAATCATTTATTAATTCATTCTTCATCTGCTCTTTTTGCTCATAAGTCTTATTATCAGCATATACACTATAAACATGTTTTTTATTTAAATTATTTCTATGCTTATCTAAAAATTCAGAAGTTTTTCCTATTATTCTTGCTGGGTTTCCTACTACTACACTATTACTTGGAATATCCTTACTTATAACAGTTCCAGCTCCAATTACTACATCATCACCAATTCTTACGTTTGGTAAGATAATACTTCCCCATCCAATAAATACCCTATTACCAATAATAACTCTTCCTACTTTAACTTTTCCCAATGCTTTTTTTATACTTGCATCATGAGCTAATATGCTACTATGAGTTATAGTTACATCATCACCAATTTCAACAAGCCATGCATGTCCATAATCAATATGACTATTTATTAAATCAAAATTTTTCCCATGTATCAACCCTTTTTCTTCCAAAATTTCAAGTTCACTTTTAGGGTTTAATCTAAATTTTATTGAATTATATATTCTTTTAATAATCATGATATACCTCTTTAATTAAATATTTTGGAATATATTTTATTAATAATATTACACAATTTACTAAATATAATGGATAAAAAAAATAACATACTTAAAAATATCATTATTTCTAAAACTCTAACGGGCTTATTAGTATTTAAAATTAACATCACTTTCATATGTAGTAAATACATCTCATATGAATAATTTTTTATAAACTTTAAAATAGTACTTTTTATTGATATTTTATATAATATTAATACTGTAAATATTATAAAAAATATACTCGAAATATTAACAAATATAATATCTATAACTTCAGTATAAAACTTCATTGAAATAAATTTAGTAATAATAAATAAAATACATGATCCCACTAAAACGTTTCTATAGTGCCAATTCATAAATTTTGAAATTATTCTTTCTCTATATCCATATAAAAAACCTATAAAGAATGAGATAGATGTGTCTATCTGCCATACTCCTGCCCCTATACAATATTCTATTAATATATACATAATAGAACTTACCAACATTGCTTCAATTGCTTTATTTTTAAAATATTTTATTACAATATAAAATACTAAATAAAAAATAAAAATTGTTTGTATAAACCACAATGTAGTATCTATAAGTTTTATCCCTAATATGTTCAAAATTAAATCTAAAAAAGAAATATTATGTTTTTGTGGATACCTCATTATTACGCTTATAATATTAACAATAATAAAAGGAATGTATAGTTTAACTATTTTTCTGCTCCAAAAACTATCTAAATAAACTTCTCCTTTTTTCATATATGATTTAATAAGCCCATATCCCGATAAAAAAAAGAACAGTATTACACAATACATTCCTATTTGTCCAAATGGGAATTGTAATAAAAATGGTCCCTTATTTACTTTAGTCGCCAAATGACTTAATACAACTCCTAATACAAGTACACCTTTTATGGAATCTGTAGTTTCTTTATCTAAATTTTCATATTCATCTTTCTTCCTTCTAATACTAAATACAACGACTATTGGTATTATTAAATATGTAACTAAATATATTCCAATACTCATTTTTATATACCTCACTATTAACTCTAATCAATTAATTTTTCAATGTTCAAACATATTTTATTTATTTCAAATTCTGCTGCTCTTTCTTTGCAATTTTTACTATACTGCTCTATCAAATCGGGGTTTAAAAGTACTTTTTTTATTGAAACATATAATCCTTCCTCATTATTCTCACAAATTATCCCACATTTATTTCCTCCAAATATTTCATCCATTCCATTACATTTTGTAGTTATAACTGGTTTATTTAAACTAATAGCTTCTAACACAACAGTACTTAAACCTTCAACAAAAGATGAACAAATTAATACATCACTTCTATATAAATATTTATATGGATTACTATTAAACCCCAACAATAATACCATATCTTCTAAATTATATTTTTCAACTAAAGCCCTTAATCTATCTTTCAGTTCCCCCCCTCCAATAATCAGCAATCTATATTTAAACCCTTCCTTTTTTAATTTATACATTACTTCTATTAATCTTTCATACCCTTTTACTTCTGTTAATCTTCCAATACATATAAATTTTATATATTTTCCAAAATAGAATTTTACATTTTCCTTAGCCTTCATCATAATATTATTTATATTAATGGGGTTGTAACTTACAGTTACTCTATTTAAATCTTTATGAACTATATTAAATGACTTAGCTACATCTTTTGATACTGCTACAATATTAGTAAACTTTGAATACATTATTCTTTCTTTTTCAATATCATCCAGATTTTTTCCCTTGGTTCTATTTACTGAATCAGTATGTAGCCAAGCTATTTTTTTACTTTTTTTATTTGTAGATGATGAAATTATTTGAGTTGGTAAACCCTCAGAAAATGCTATCTCTATATCATATTTATCTCCAATAAATAATTTATGAATAAATCTATTATTAATTCTATTCAAAGCCCTATTAAATGTCCTATACATAATTTTACTTTCATTATCACACATGTACTTTACTTTAATATTTTTATCAAAATAGTCTTCATATTTAAAAGTATCCTTACCATATATATTACTCTTATAAATTAGCATTACTGTAATGTTATATTTATTTTTATCTAAACTATTTACAATATCAATTAGAACCTTTTCTGCTCCACCTATAGACATACATGTTATTAAAAACAACACATTTTTCATATATCATTCCTCAATCTCCATCATTTATATTTTAAATATTATCTGATTCCTATATTCTTCCTCTGATAGTACTTTTTCATTGGACTCTATTTCTATTTTATTCTTATTAATATACTGACAAAACTCATTATATTCTAATTGTATATGGCCTATATCTAGTGCACGTATTCCCTTTTTACATAAATCATACGCTAATACAGTTGCTGTTGGTCCTAATGATAATAATACTAGTTTTCCTTTACATCTCTCTTTTATTACAGCTAAAATTTCATCATATTTATCAAATGCATTCTTTGAAGGTGCTATTATTCTTTCAACACTTTTTGCATTACTAAATAAATCATTATTAATTCCTAATTTGCTTTTACTTCCCTCAATTAACAATATATCTTTATCATTCCATATCTGCTTGAAATTTTTAAACCATCTAATTGAATTACTTTTATCTTCATAATCTCTAAATAATCTAGTCATATTTGTATTACAATATATTTTTTTCTTTTTACAATATTTCTTCCAATGCATTCTTCCAGTATCCATATTTTGTTTCCAAAACTCTTTAGCAATTTTGTTATATCCTTTAGTTGATTTTATCGCTATAGGCACTCCTATCATAATATCTTCATCATCACTTAATAGTATTTCTTTTAATCTAATTGCTAAATTTTCATTATATTCCTGGAAATTTATATATCCACCATTGATAATTAACATCTCTCCATCACCATATCTAGCTAAGGATTTGCTACTATTTGTTATTATTTTTATTGATTCATCATTATTTAATATTTTAAAATTAATAAAATATTTTAATAATCTATTATAAAAATAAACTACCCTAGTTCTTAACTTCATAAAATTACTCCCTTTCATATATTTATAATTTCATATAGCTTATCTATTTCATTCTCATTTCCTTGCTCATCTAGATATAAATTGTTTGATAGATTAATTATTTTATCTTCATTACAAATTAATTTATTTAATGCTTCAGATATTTTAATAGGATTCATTTCTATAATTACTCCTGTTACATTATCTTCTATCTGATCATAAACCGTGGAAAAATTTGTAACCAATATAGGCTTACATAATATTTTTGCTTCATCTATAGCAACTGATTTCCCTTCATATCTTGAAGGTTGTGCATATATATCACATGCTTTTAAATATTTATATGGATTACTTTTTAATCCTAGAAGCCTAAAAGATTCTTGCAAATTATTTTTTTCAATTAATCTCTCCAATCTTTCTCGTTCCATTCCCTCTCCAATGACACTCCAGCATATTTTATAACCTCTATCAACAAGTATTTTGCATGCTTCAATGGCCATATCAAAGCCTTTTTGTTCATGTAATCTTCCTATGGAAAGAATATTTATTTTATCTTTTGGCATCTCATCTTCATCAAGCTTCTCTTGTGCCAAAGTTTCTATAGCTTTCTTAGATACTATATTATAAATTAGTTTTATCTTATGTTTTTCTTCTGGAAACTCACTTTTTAATACACTTTCACATTCTTCTGATACAGTAATTAAATAGTTTAATTTTTTAAAATATTTTTTATCAAAATTCTTATCTAAATCTAATTTTCTATAATCATTATGTATCCAACCTATTTTTTTATTAGCTTGTACACAATCTACGCATATATAATTAGATGTTTTTTCTAAATATCCAATGGCAGTATCATATTTATTATCTAATTTGCCTATAGCATTTCTTAAGTACTTCCAAGCATATTGCTCACCTTTTCCTACAGTATGTCTCCTACTTTTTATACAATACATTAATCTACTATATGCTAACTTTATTTTTCCATTACATAAAAATTCAATAATTGATTTTTTTAAATTCTTATTAAACACTTTTACATCATTAGGAATATCAATCACATTCACTTCTTTTGGAATAAAATCCATAAAAAGTCCATTATGATTTAATAAAAACAAATCAACATTATATTTATTAAAATCAAATTGTGATAATAAATTAATTAAGCTTTTTTCCCCACCTCCTGCACCTAAGCTGGGAATAATAAATAAAATATTCTTTTTCATAGTATCCCCCATTAGTTAAATAATTCTTTTAAATATTCTGCCCCTTTATATGACATTTTCTTTATTTCTGGAATTCTTTTTTCTAATGTTTTTCTTATTTCATTTTCATCTCTTAATAATTCATCAAATCCCTTAGTTAATTTTTCTGTATTTGAAATATCATTTATTCCTAATACTAATTTCTCTTCTCCAAATAAATCCTTAGCAATTCCTCTTGATTTAATGCTATATCCCAATACCATAGTTGGTACACAATTAGAATAAGCTGCTATAGTTGCATGAGTTCTAGCTCCTATAAAAAATCTCATTCTTGCTATATATCCTTTATATTGAATAGCAGTTAAATTATTTGGCAATAAAATAACTCTATTAGTATCTATAAACATATCATATAATTTCTTTAATAATTCAAAATCATCATTTCCTTCT
>JABLTN010024941.1_pt1 | contig 17273 bp, 17 predicted proteins | sample 7160141 | NCBI WGS metagenome assembly JABLTN01 (sample SAMN14651226, study PRJNA627086) | human gut metagenome | isolation source: feces | host: Homo sapiens | reverse complement strand
CTGTTTTTTTATACTTCTGTCATTGTCATTAAAAAAGGACTGCTTGTGAAACAGTCTCAGTAGATTTCTACTGTTTTATTTCTTTACAGCCCCTTGCATTATGTAGAGGTGTTATATGGAAAAAGCTCTAAAAAAAGATAAGCAATACGCTTTGATGATTAAAATTACCGGAATATTTATTATTCTTCTAACAGCATCAATTGGTATCTTTCTTCTTTACAAGGGAAGTGGAACGTTTATTCAGGGAAAACATTCAATATTTGAGTTTTTATTCTCTAGTAACTGGAATCCAACTGACAGTGCTGCTAGTGCAACGAAAGGAGAAGTTGGCAGTTTAGTTTATATATGTGGTTCCCTGATGACATGTTTTTTAGCATTACTCATTGCTCTGCCATTTTCTATTGGTTTAGCCATTTTTATGAGCGAAATTGTTCCTCAAATCAGTAATAAATATATTCGTCCTGCTGTAGAAATATATGTAGGTATTCCTTCAGTTGTATATGGATGGATTGGGTTAACAGTTTTAGTACCATTTATTAAGACAACCTTTCATGCAAAAATGGGTGGTTTTTCAGTACTTGCTGCAGCAATTGTCTTAGCGGTAATGATTTTTCCAACAATTACGACAGTAGCTACTGATGCAATCCAAGCTGTTCCTCATGAATATAGAGAAGCTTCTTTGGGGCTAGGATCAACACGCTTTCAGACAATTTCTAAAGTAGTATTGCCGGCTTGTAAAAAAGGGATATTTGTTGGTGTAATTTTAGGTTTAGCACGTGCCTTTGGTGAAGCGTTAGCAGTAGCGATGGTAATTGGTAAAACAAGAGCTTTCCCTAAGAGTCTTTTGTATCCTACATCTAATTTGACAGCTGCTATTGCAGCTGATATGGGTAATACAGCTGATGGTGGTGAACATAATTTGGCTTTATGGTCAATGGCTTTATTACTATTCCTGATATCAATGTTCTTAATTTTCTTGATTCATAAGTTAGGTGGTAAAAAAGATGAAAAATAGTCATTTTACAGAAAATAAAAATCAACAAATTGATAAATTTATGACAGGTGTTTTCTGGTTGATTGGTATTCTTACAGTTGGTTTTTTAATACTCTTAACGGGTTACATCATCTTTCAAGGAATTAAGGGATTTTATCCAAAATTACTTAGCTCTAATTCAAGTGGTATTATCAATCAATTATTCAATACGATATATTTAGTATTCTTATCTTTACTTATTAGTGTTCCGATTGGAACGGGAGCAGGTATATATCTAGCAGAATATGCAAAAACGGGTAAATTAACAGATTTTCTTGAAATCAGTATTGAGACATTATCATCATTACCTTCTATTGTTGTAGGTTTATTTGGATATCTTGTATTTATTTTGATGACAGGAATGAAATGGAATTTATTTGCAGGGGCATTAGCTGTATCAATATTAAGTATTCCATTAGTAACAACAGAAACACACAATGCTTTGAAAAATTTACCACAAGGATATTTGGAAGGCAGCTTTGCATTAGGTGCAACAAAGTCTCAGACAATTTGTGAAGTATTATTACCCGCAGCTTTTCATCAAATTATGACGGGAATTATCATGGCGGCAGGTAGAGGCTTTGGTGAAGCAGCAGCTTTATTGTATACGGCTGGACAAAGTACCAATATCAACTGGACAAATTGGAATATATTATCTCCTACTTGTCCTTTAAATCCATTTAGACCAGGAGAAACCTTAGCTTTACATATCTGGGTAATGCGTACAGAAGGCAGTTTAAATCCTAACGCTGCTCAAATTGCAAATTTCTCAAGTATGATACTTGTTATCATGACATTTGTATTCAGTTTGCTTGCTCGAAAAATAGCCGTTAAAAAATAAATCAAAAAACAGGTTTGTGCAAATCTGTTTTTTTATATAATAAATAAAAGAAGGAAGAAAATATATGCTAAAGTGTAGAGAATGTAAAGAATGTAATGGATATGCGTGTCGTGGAGAAATACCAGGACTTGGTGGTAAAGGTACAGGTTCAAGTTTTATCAGAAATGTAGAAGCTTTCAAGAAGATTAAATTAAATCTTGATGTATGTGCAGATGCAAAAGAAATTAGTACAGCATGTAATATTTTAGGAATGGAATTAAGCGTACCAATCTTTGTTGCACCAATTGCGGGAATTAATAATAACTATGGTGCTGAATTAAGTGATCATGATTATACCAGTATGGTTTTAGAAGGCGCAGAAAAAGCTGGAATTAGAGCTTTCACAGGTGATGGAATAGACGTTAATGGTTTATTTAAAGAAAGTGCAGAAGCAATAGATGAACATAATGGACATGGTATAGTAACGATGAAGCCATGGGTTCAGGAAGGTATTGATGAAAGAGTTGAAATCTTAAAATCTTTACATTTTGATATGTTAGCGATGGATGTTGACTCTGCTGGATTACCATTATTGAGAGCAGGAAAAACACCTGTTGAAACAAAAAATATAGAAGCGTTACGATATGTTCGCGAAAAAGTAGGAAAACCTTTTATTGTAAAAGGTGTCATGACAGCTCATGGGGCATTAGCTGCTTTAGAGAGTGGTGCTAATGGCATTGTTGTATCAAATCATGGTGGAAGAGTACTTGATGAAACTAGAGCTACTGTAGAAGTGTTACCGGAAATTGTAGAAGCAGTAAATGGAAGAATGACGATTCTAATTGATGGTGGTATTCGTACAGGTAGAGATATTTATAAATGCTTAGCTCTTGGTGCAGATGGCGTCTTGATTGGTAGACCTTTAGCTTTAGCCTCTGTTAAAGGTGGAGCAAAAGGATTAGAAGATAAAGTTAATGCTTTGAAAAATGAGCTTTCTGATGCAATGTTAATGACAGGAAAACATACAATTAAAGAAATTTCAAAACAAGATATTTATATTGAATGAAAAAATTTCCATTGTGTTTGATAGTGTTTACATTGATTTGAAACTGTAATATAATTCTTTTTGTATATAAGTGAGGGGCAAAATGATTTCATATGATAATAATGCCTATTTTTGGCAAAAAGTAGATACAATTTTCTTGTCAAGTAATGTTAACATTATTCGACACAAAGGCGAAGTACATCCACAGTTTAAAAATCTAATCTATCCAACTGAATATGGACATCTAGATGAAACAGGAAATGGTAATCCAATTTCTGTTTATATGGGGACAAAAAATCATAGTGAAATAACTGGCTTAATTGTAGCGGCAGATATTTTGCAAAAGACAATAGATGTTAAATTACTTCTTGGTTGTACAGAAGAAGAAGTGAATGATGTATTGCATTTCTTGAATCAAACTGATTTCCAAAAAACAGTTTTAATTCGTAGAGGCAATGACATGCCATCCTGGGGTTTCTCAGATAACTAATAAATTAAGCACTGAAAGGTGCTTTTTTTCTGTTTATAATGATTATGAGAGGAATGGTTTATCTTATGAAAAAAATAATCGTGATTCCGGACAGTTTTAAGGGCAGTATGTCTTCTACGCTGGTGACTGATATTTTGTCTTCATCAATTGATAAATATATGTCTACAAATGTAGTTAAAGTACCAATTGCTGATGGTGGTGAAGGAAGTGTAGATTGTTTTTTGCAAATAAGAAAAGGAAAGAAAATTTATACAAAAGTACATTCTCCTGATTTTAAGATGATCAATGCATATTTTGGCCTTTTAGAAGATGAAACAGCTGTAATAGAAATAGCGGAAAGCAGTGGCTTAACAAAACAAGATCAAAAGCATCCTGTTGATTCTAATACCTATGGTTTTGGTGAATTAATCAAAAAAGCTCTAGATTATCATTGTAAAAAAATTTATTTGTGTTTAGGGGGTAGTGCTACAACAGATTGTGCTTGTGGAATGGCATGTGCATTAGGAGCTGGCTTCTATGATGATTCACATAATGCATTTATTCCTCTGGGTGCTTCTTTAAGCAAGGTCAAGTCAATCGATATCACTTCTTTAGATTCAAGAATTCATGAAACTAAATTTATTGTTATGAGTGATGTTGAAAATCCATTACATGGTAAAAATGGTGCAGCATATATTTTTGGCCCACAAAAAGGTGCAAGTAAAAAAGAGGTACAATTACTAGATGAAGGCTTAAAACATATTTCTAAATTGCTTGAAGATATTTACCATATTGATCCTTTAACAAATGGCGCAGGAGCGGCAGGTGGAGCAGGGTACGGTTGTTTGACATTTTTAAATGCTGAAATAAACAGTGGAATAGAAGGTTTCTTAGAACTTGTTCATTTTGATGATTTAGTAAAAGATTGCGATTTAATTGTGACAGGAGAAGGTTGTCTAGATAAGCAAAGCTTAATGGGAAAAGTCTTAAGTGGTTTAAAAAAGCATGCACCAGATACGAAAATAGTATCTTTTTGTGGTAAATGTGAATTATCAAAAGATATACTTGAACAAAATAATATTGAAATGGTAGAAATAGCAAATGGAATCAACACTATTGAATCAATTAACAATGGACCTTTTTATCTAAAGAAAGCAAGTGACAAGTATTTTGGAAATTTATCACTTGCTGAAAAGAGTTTATAAGAAACAAAACATTACGATGTAGTGGCAAAGACTGCCTGCTAATACAAATAGATGGAATAATTCATGATTACCAAAGCCTTTATTGTTTTTAGGGGTGATATTTAATCTCATGGAATAAATTACTCCGCCAATGGTATAGAATAATCCACCAGCTAATAACCACATAAAACCATGTACACCAAGGCCAGCATATAGTTGAGGAATTCTAAATATACAAGCCCAGCCCATAGCGATATACATTACTGAAGATATCCATTTAGGACAAGTTACCCAGAAAAATTTAAATAGCATGCCAAGTAAAGCAATAGTCCAGACAATAATTAACAAGTGAATACCAATTGGTTTAGGCAAAATCATAATACATAATGGTGTGTAACTTCCTGCAATTAAAATGAATATACTCATATGATCCAGCTTCTTTAATACTCTATTTGCTTTTTCAGAAATATTGAAAGAATGGTAGGAAGCACTTGCTCCATATAAGAGAATCATACTTAGCATAAATATACCTAGACTAATCATTTCAATATGTGAAGCACCTTTATTGCTTAAATGTATCAGTAGAACAGGACTTAAAACGATTGAACAAAGAAAACCAATGAAATGTGATAAGGCACTCAATGGATCTTTTGCCTTGAATGTAAACTTAGGATTATATTCAGAATAATTAAAATTTAATGTTGTCATAATCCACCTCCATATCGGTTATTCGTTAACTGATTACATATATTATAATAACGGTTATTAAATAACTTATCAAGAGATAATACTTTATTTATTTGACGAATTTTAATAACTCAATTAAAATGTGATTATGAACAGAAACGAACAAATTATTAAAACATTAAATAACTTTAAACTACCTGTATATGAAGAAATACCTGATGTTGGTTTATATCTTGATCAAGTAACAAAATACATTAATGGATATTTAAAAGATTTTCCGGGTATGACAGTAACACCTTCAATGATTAGTAATTATGTTAAATTGAAACTAATCTCAAAAGCAAATAAAAAAGCATATTCCAGAGATCAAATAGCAGGATTTATTTTTATCGTATTTGCCAAAACAGTATTATCAATGAATCATATTCAATATCTTTTAACTTTACAAAAAGAGCACTATAAAGTAGAAGATGCATATAATTATTTTCGAGAAGAACTAATTAGCTTATTATCTTCTTTAGAGTCAAAAACAGGAATGGACTATAACGAAGAAGAGGCAGAAGAAAAGCGAATGTTACATAATGTTGCAGTAACAATCGCTTATAAGATGTATCTTGATTCTTATTTTAGAGAGAGCGAAGAAACAAGTGAGTGACCTGTAAAATCTCTTTCTATATCTATTTCGTTATTTAAAAGCTTTACGACTTCGTCGAGAGCTTTTTTATATAGTTCATCAAAAGAAGCACTTTCCGTTTTGTTTCCGTTTAATTCAAAAGTTATAGAATGATCTTCATTTAAAACAGAAGAATGTTCTTTCTTGTTGTTTAACATCATACCACTGATAAATTTTGGTAAATGAAATAATGATTCTACTTTAGTCACAAAGTTGTATTTAGTTGTACTATTAGGACTTAAGAGTTTAGTAAGTTTGGAAATTCCACGAATAGATTCTAATATTTCTTTTTTAGAAACTTTCCATCCATATACTTCAGAAAATAATTGTTGGTACATTGTGGCAAGAGCTTCAGCTTCTAAACCAGTTACTTTGATATATTTAAAGACATTATAGTCATTAATAGAAGAATCATGTTTTTGAAGAATATAGGCATCTATTTCAGCTTCACTATGAATATGCAGGATACCTTCACTGCAGTTATAGTTATCATGATTAATTGCAGCGTTTTTATTGATTAGTGGATGGGTGTTTGAATCTAAAGCATAATGACAAATAAATCCTGCATAATAGCTGTAAAGCATAGTTTGATTGTTGCAATAATCTTTCATAAACTCTACAGTTTCTTTGACATTATGATTATGCATATAATCACCATATTTTTTTAAAGAATTTGGCAAAGCAACATAATGACTGAAAAAGAACAAGTCTGGTCCTTCACTTCCTAAATAAAATAGTGGTAAATTTGTTATCTTTTCTTTTATATTTTCATCTAACAAGTTATATGCATCTTTTGCAAATTCAAAATGAGTCGTAGCAGCTGGCATTAAATTCTCCTTTATTCAGAAAGACTGTTAATAATGTCTTTCATTTTCTTAGCTAATCCTTTTACTTTAGGTACAGATACGGAACAAACTGCAACCCGTATTCCTTTATTAACAAGGACGGTATAGATATGATGATCCATAAATGCAGAATGTACTTTTTCGGCAAGTTTTTGATCTTCAATTTTTAATGTGACAAAGAATCCTTCTTTATAAGGGTATATATCTAGTCCACAATCTTTCGCTTCTTTTAAGAAAAGATCACTTCTTTCTTTCATGATATCAATATAAGTTTCTTTTTCTTTTAAGAAGTTATCACGGTTATCAGTAACAACATAAACAAAGTTATCCATTGCAGAGTTGTTGATATTAGACCAAGTTGCACGAGCATACTTTTCCATAACTGTCATCGTATCATTTACGTCTGTTTCTTTTTGGGCAAATAGAATTAACGCACCACATCTCATACCATAAGAAGTTAATGTCTTAGAACAAGAGAAAGCGACAGTAATCATAACATTATCAGAAATGTTATTGAAGCATTCCATGTAATCTCTGCTGTTATCTAATGCATTTGAATAGTCGATATACGCAATATCATTAATTAAGATAACAGGTGTTTTTTTGCTTGCTTCATTTAGTATTTCAACTAATTTATCCCATTCACCATGAGTTAAAGAGTAACCCGTTGGATTATGGCAAGGATCATTTAGAATCATAACAACTTTATCTTGTTTTTTTTGCAGGCTGGCAATTTTTTCTGAAACACTTTCTAGGTTGAAGTGATCGCCATTAAAGTTTTTATAATAATCAACTTGGATGCCGTTTTCACTGGCCATTAATTTATAACTTCCCCAGGCAATTTCAGGGAGTAATACTGTTTGGCCCTTATCTAAAAAAGATGTAATAGAAAGCGCTACAGCACCAGTTCCACCAGGAGTAGCGATTATATCATGAGCTAGTTTAATATTTTTATTTTGTGTTGCCCAATTATATACTTCTTTTCTATAGGTTGCATTTCCTTTAAAGCTTTCGGCATATTTTGCTTTAGCAGCGTGGGGAATTGCATCATAATGATTGAAAACACTGTCATAGGCAACGATTTTTCCACTTTCATCATAAAGTGAGCCAATTGTTGCATCGACAACATTTTCTTTTCCATTTTTTTCAATATCTTGTTTTGCAAGTTTTACAATAGAAAATACTGTATCTACAATTGGTGTTTTATTTGCACTTGATTTAATAAATGACATAAGACCTCCTTGGAATCATATAACATCTAAATTATATGAAAAAATTATAGCACTCCACATGCTATAATATGGATATTGGAAAGAAAAATATATGAAAAAAAATAGTTTAATTCAAATGTTATTAGTGTTATTTTCAGGGGCTTTAATTGTCATGGTTTCTGTTGGTCTTACTATGCATACATTATCTAAAAATCTAGAAGAAAAAAATACCCCAAAGAGAGTTGAAAGTGCCTTAGATTATGATTCATCAAGTGTAATTCAAATTTTTGGTACAGGAATGGTAAATAGTACAAATGAAGATATATCTATCTCTCAAGAACTTGATGAAGCAATATCGAATTATAATGTTTCGGTTTATCATCAAAAAAATACAAATACGATAGAAGCACAAAATGTAGCTGATATTTTTGTGGATGCAGGCTTTACGGCTGTAGGACTTGCTAATAATGAAAGCAACGATGCTGGTAAAGATGGCATAAAAAGTGCGATGAAATATTGGAATAATAAAAATATTTTAACAGAGGGTCTTAATACAAGTACGGACAAACAAAATATACATAGACCATTTGAAGAAAATGGTATCAGTATTGTTTATTTAAGTTTTACAGAATCATTAAATCAACCATTAGGTGAACAAGAACAATATTTAGTGAATATATATGATGATGAAAAATCGCCAGAAATTGTCGAAGAAGCGAGAAGAAATGCAGATGTTGTAATTGTTTCCATGTATTGGGAAGGAACAAATAAGGAATATCCGAGTGAAAGACAAAAAGAAATTGCTCAAAGATTAGCTGACAGTGGGGCATCTATTATTTTTGGTAATGCCAATAATTCTATTCAACCAATTGAGTGGATTGATGATACTTTAGTTTTTTATTCCATGGGGAATGTTTTGACATCAGAAGATGATTATGCTTTAGGTCTTGTTGGTACAGTAACTATTACAAAACATACTGTATATGATAAAACACGAATTGAATTAACAAATCCAAAAGTAGATTGCGTATATGAAAAAAAGGATGACGATGGTCATATCACCGTATCCTTCTATGATAATAATATTGAACTAGCCGCGACTTATGCAGATTTAATTGAAGTATTGCATAGAATGGACGACTCTATACGTATTGGTGGTATTCAATAATTACTTCAGTCTTTTCTTTTCTAATATTGGACTGACCATTTTGAAAGCGATAAAGAGAACTGCAATTTCAATAGGTAGCATTGTAGTGTTTTTAATCGCACTTTTTGTCATGTAGTAAATATAGCCTTTGGAATATAACATACTTGACCAAAGAGATCCAATAAGAACATTTACAAAATAGTTCATGACTATTTTGGCGGGAATAATATTCTTTAAAGATACTTTTTTCTGATAGAAGAATAAACCATAAATAAATTCTCCAAGCATTGCGGTTAAGACGTAACCAGCAAAGAATGGTCCATCAGGATGAATCATAAAGGAAACAATATCCGTAATTGCTCCAGATACCATACCGCTGACTGGTCCTAGGATGCTTGCTTCTATCGCTACAATAATAAATGTGATAGAGATATGTAAATTTTCACCCACTGGGAAATAAACCCCAGATAAACAAATCTTCAGTGCTATCATCATACCCATAATAGATAAATAGCGGACTGATTTTAGTTTCTCGGCAGAAGATTGCCAATATTCTTTTGAAAACATAAAAAATCCTCCTTTCTCACCCGTTAGTGGAAAGAAGGTTCATTTCACACTTGGGGAGTTCATTTGCCACCGCAAGATTACTCTTTTCGTCCATAGGAATTTCCCTTTCCCTAAAGCACTTAACGCAACAAATGTTTTACCGCTATTACAATACCATATAATTCGTATTGGTCAAATAGTCGTAGTGTAATTTTATTTATCATATTTAAAAATGACATTCTTAAATATGTCATATGCAAATATGATAGACTAAAGTGAAAATAGTGTTGATGAATAGTTATAGTCAAAAAAAAGGTTAGAGAGTAAAATTTTAATGTATGAAAAATATAGTTGTATTAATTAATGAATTAAATGAAATTCATCCTGTATTAGAAAAAGGCGCAAATGAGATTGTGATGGGTATAAAAGATTATACTTTTTCAGCAATCAAAAAACATTCTATCGATGATATGAGAAATCATTCTGTTTTAATGAATCGTTTTTATTTTCCTAGCGAAATGGATTTATTAAAACAACAATTAAAAGATTTAAAAGAAAGAAATGTAAATCATATCTATTTTTGTGATCCGGCGGTTTATTATTATGCAAAAGATTTGGATTTGGTAGATTATTTAATCTATAAACCAGATACGCTTACGGTTAGTGCAAATGATTTAGCTTTCTGGAAAGAAAGAGGAATTTATACATCATCTCTTTCACCATTAATTACTGAAGAAGAAACAGATAAGATATTAGATGAAGTGGAAAATGTTGAAGTGACAATACATGGTCATATTTTAATGTCTGCTTCAAAAAGACAGCTTTTATCTTCTTATTTTGAAGATAGTCATCAACCTGTCCAACAAGAAAAAGTATTTTATTTAAAAGAAATGAAAAGAGAAGACTTAATGCCAATCTATGAAGATGATTTAGGAACATATATCTATTCAGATTTTGTTTTAAACTCATTTGAGGAAATCACTTCCTTTCATACAGACCGATTCTTTATCGATGGAATATTTCTTTCTAAAGATGAATTAAGTGATGCGGTTGAAGCATACCGTAACATACTGGATGGAAAAGATACACAGATAGAAAAAGAGAATTATCAGGCAAAGCATGCGAATTTAAAATTCTCTTCAGGATATTACAAGGAGAAGACAATCAAATGAAGAAACCAGAATTATTGGCACCTGCGGGCGATTTAAATCGTTGTAAAACAGCTATTTTATATGGGGCAGATGCAGTGTATCTTGGTGGACAGTCTTTCTCATTAAGATCACGAGCATCAAATTTTACAATTGATGAAATAAAAGAAGCATGTGATTTTGCAAAAATGCATAATGCAAGAATACATGTAACGATTAATATTATTCCTCATGATGAAGATTTTGAGGGCTTAATCGAATATGTACAAACATTAGAAAAAATTGGTGTAACAGCAGTTATTGTCGCTTCTGTTGGTATTATGAAAATTGTTAAACAGTATGCACCAAAACTTGAAGTACATTGTTCTACACAAATGAGTATTACAAATGCTGAAACGGCAATATTTTTGAAAGATTCATTGAACATTGACCGCGTAGTATTAGCTAGAGAATGTTCAATGGATGCTGTAAGAGAAATTACAAAGAAGTGTCCTGTAGAAACAGAAGCTTTTATTCATGGTGGAATGTGTGTGAATTATTCTGGACGCTGTACTTTAAGCAACCGAATGACATTAAGAGATGCAAATAGAGGTGGTTGTGCACAAAGCTGCAGATGGACATATCACTTGTATGATGAAAGCAAAGAATATACAACAGATAGTGATTTATTCACAATGGGTTCAAAAGACTTATGTGCATTACCTGTTATTTATGATTTGATGGATGCAGGGGTATCTTCATTTAAAATCGAAGGAAGAATGAAAACAGAATACTATGTCGCATCTACTGTATCTTCTTATCGTCATTTAATAGATGAAATATATGAAAATCAAAAACCATTAACAGAAGAACGTATGCAATATCATTTAGATGAAATCATGAAAGCAGAAAATAGACAAACGTGTACTGGTTTCTATGAAAAAAGAGCTGATGGCAGTTCAATTATTCATCATGAAACAAGTGATGTTGATGTTAATCATGGCTTTTTAGGTAGAATTCAATCTTATGACGCTTCTTCACATATAGCAGTTATTCAATCACGTAATCCTTTCGCCATTGGTGACAAGATTGAAGTATTAACACCAGGGAAATTAAATCGTGAATTTGTGATGACGAAGCTAATTAACGCTGATGGTGAAAATATTACAGAATGTCGTAATCCAATGTCTATGATACAAATAGAAGTTCCTTTTGATGTAGAAATAGGCGATATATTTAGAAGGAGCTAATTTATGATTATTGAAGGAGATGTAAGCGTAAAAGCAGCATTATTAGGTAATAAACGAGAAGTGAATACCGTATATATGGATAAATCAAGACATGATAAAGATGCCTGGTTTATTGAAAAAAAGTGTGAAGAAAAACATATTACATTAAAAAAGAAATCAAGAGAATCTATTGAAGAGTTAGCTACAGGTTTTACACATGGTGGTGTAATTGCTGAAGTAGGAAGTAGAAAATATGATTCTATAGATAATATTCTTGAAGCTCAAAATCCATTTGTAGTTTTACTTGAAGGGGTAGAAGACCCATTTAATCTAGGTTATATCATGCGTACATTATATTGTGCAGGATGTAATGGATTGATATTAAGAAATAGAAATTGGGAAAATAGTGAAAGTACTATCTTAAAGTCCAGTGCAGGAGCTTTTGAATATTTGCCAACAGTATTAAGTGATAATCTTGAAGAAGATATCTTGAAATGCAAAGAAAAGAATTTACGTATTTATGCCGCAATGCGTAAAGATGCGAAAATTTACTTTGATGAAAACTATACAGAACCTGTATTATTAATGATAGGCGGAGAAATGAGAGGTTTATCTTCCAAAGTATTAAAACTGGCAGATCAAAACATCTATATTCCATATGCCAATGATTTTAGAAATGCATTAAACGCTGCAGGAGCTTCTGCAGTATTAGGTTTTGAGGTAATGAGACAAAGGAGAGGTTAAAAGTATGAAAGAAGCATATTATTTTCACAATGACACTGTTATTTTGAATTATTCTAAAAAGTATTTTAAAGATGCTGTAGATTTAGTGAACTCTGATGGATTCAAAGATTTTTTAACTTATTATCTGGAAAGTTTACGCAAACATCACCATGATTTATATGTTTGGATTTTAAGCTGTTTTGAAGAAAATCCTATTGAAGATAAAATTATCTCTATATTTAAACTACTATTGATAATGGATATTGATGAAATACGTCATCCGTTTGTAAAAGATACAAGTAAGTTACTTGAGTTTATCGAAGAAGGATATAACGATTGGCGTAAACTACAGAGATATTCTTTCTTATATACACATAATGAAGAAGGATATCAAATTCAAAGCTTTATTGAAGCAGATTCCGAATTAAATGCTGTTGTTATTAAATTCTATCGTCTTGTTGAAGAAAAAGCTAAGAGAACAAAAAATAAGGTATATAGACAATTACAGGCAGGTACTAATGCAAGTTTCTTGCTACAGTATTATGATGTAAAACTACCTAAAGAATATGCGGAATTAGAAGGTATTCCTTTTGTGAACAGTATTATGTTAAGAACACCTTTAATTCTTCATCCTAGATCTAATAAACGTACAAACAAATTTGTAGAACATCCGTATAATCCAATTCGTGATTTTAAGTGTGGTGATGAAGAGTGGATTGTTTATCCAGCTCGTGTTGGTTCATTACTAGTTTATGCTTATTTCCATAGAAACTATGTATCAAGTTGTGCTTCTATGGCTAACTTATTTGAACTTGCTTCAATGGAAGATGCTATGAGAAAACCAGATGCAATTATGCTTTTTGGTAATCCTGATGGTACAAAAGATACAGTATTCTATCACGACGTAGAAAATCACATTTGGGTTGGTAAAGTAAGTGAAAGTCCAGAAATTGATTATTTTGGATATACAAAGAAGATGATTCTTACTTTACATAACCTTGCAATGATTCAAAAGGGCTGGTTACCAATCCATGGTGCAATGGTTAATATGTATCTAAAAGATGGTACAAAAAAAGGACTATTATTCATGGGGGATTCAGGTGCTGGTAAATCAGAAACAATTGAAGCTTTAAGTGAACTTGCAAGTGATTTGATTGATCATCAGGAAACAGTATTTGATGATATGGGTTCTGTTCATATTGATGAAGATGGTCATATTCGTGCTCAAGGTACAGAAATTGGTGCATTTGTTCGTTTAGATGATTTAGATAAAGGAACTGCATATAAAGATATGGACCGTTCTATCTTCTTTAACCCTGAAAAATCCAATGCTCGTGTAGTTTTACCAGCTGCACCAATTGATGTAGTAACAACAAATCAAAAGATAGATTGTTTCCTATATGCAAATAACTATACAGATAAACGTGGTATGCATATATTTGATAATCCTGAAGAAGCAAAGCAGGTATTTGTTGAGGGTAAGAGATTTGCTTTAGGTACAACACAAGAAAATGGTTTATCAACAACATTCTTTGCAAATCCATTTGGACCAATGCAGAAACAAGATGAATGCAGTAAATTAATTGATAAAATGTTTGCTAAACTGTTTGAAGAAAATATTCCTGTTGGTGAAATTTATACATGTCTTGGTTTAGAAAATAAAGGCGACCATGGCATAAATAAAGCAGCCGAAAGTTTACTTGAATTTGTAAAGCAAAAGTAACAAAACTTAGTATTAACAATATAAACAAAAGACATGTATTTCATCTTTACATGTCTTTTTCAGATAGATTAGATTATGAATATAACAATAAAAAGACAATGATTTTAGGATAATCATTGTCTATATGACACTTTAATTTGCTTTAGGAAAGGTTACTGTAAATTTGCTACCTTCATTTAAAGTGCTTGTTAGTGTAATCTCACCATTACATCTTTTTACTGCATGTTTAACAATGGATAAGCCTAAACCTGTACCGCCAGTACTTCTTGAATGACTTTTATCTACACGGTAGAATCTTTCATAAATTCTATTTTGTGCCTCTTGTGGGATACCAATACCTGTATCACTTACAGAAAGAATAGAGTTATTTCCTAAAGTATTAGTTTTCACTGTAACAGTGCCATTTTCTTTGTTATAGCGAATAGCGTTATCTACAAGGTTATACATAATTTCATAAACTAAACGTACATTGCCGTTAATTGGTGCGTTTTGTAAATCATAAGCTACTGTAACATGATGCTTTTCAGCACTGTCAGTTAGTGTTTCTTTAACTTCTTCAGCAATTTCTTTCAAGTTGATAGGGGTACTATTAGAAATAGTTGTATCTTCATCCAGTTCAGAAAGTCGGATAATATCATCAATGAGAGATAATAGACGTTTAGATTCTTTATAGATGCGCTCATTGAAACTTTTAACATCTTTATCTTTAACCATGTTATTAAGTAATAGTTCAGAAGATCCCATAATACTTTGAAGTGGTGTTTTTAATTCATGAGAAACATTTGCCGTAAATTCTCTTCTCATCATTTCCGTTTCATGTTCAGATGTGACATCATAAATTAAGATACTATAACCACGAGAATGATTTGTTTCAACTAAAGATATACTGATATGTAAATATTTAGAATTTAATTCAATTTCTTTTTCTACATTTCCTGTTTCTTCGGCTGTTTTAATTAATTCAGCGAAATTCTCATTTCTGGATATACTTAAGAAATGTTGTCCTAATACATTATCATTAGCGTTTAATAAAGTTTTTGCTGAATGATTCATACTTAGGATATTTCCATTTTCATCAATGAGAATTAAACCCTCTTTCATATCAGAAGTAATATCATCAAATTCTTTCTTCTTTTGTGTAAGTTCTTCCATTTGTGATTTGATCTGTTTATTTTGATGATCAATACGTACGAGAAGTGGGGCAATTTCATCATACCCTTGATTATTTAATGGATTATCTAAATCTAAATGATTCATTGGTTCAACGATACGTTTACTAACTCTTTTTGAGATAATATAGCTGACTAATGTAGCGACAATTAAAATCCAAAGAAGTGGTGTCATTAAGCGAAGAAGCGTTAACCATATTGTTTCTCTGTCATTTGAAATACGAATGAATGAATCATCTTTTAATTTGATGGCATAGTTTAGTGTTGTTTTACCAATTGTAGTAGAAGTACGAACACTTTCGCCTTTACCATATAAATACGCTTCTTTAATTTCATCACGTTCTAAATGATTTTCTAATTTACTTGCATCTACTTTAGAATCAAATAATACAGTTCCATCATTATTGATCCAGGTAATACGATAATCTTCATTTAAATCCAAGTGATTTAAATAATTATCAGCATCGAAGGCCATCCCTTGTGATACTAGTTCTGCTTCATTCGCCAATTCTTTCATAGATAAAGAGGCAAAATAATTATTCAAGGCAAAGGTAAATAAAAGAATAGATGCAATTAATACAGATATTGTAGAAAGGAAAATAGATTTAAATATTCTACTAGTCATAAGTTATATTCTCCTCGAAACGATAACCAACACCACGGATTGTAGATATATGATTTTGTGCATCACCTAACTTTTGCCTTAAGGTACGAACATGAACGTCAACCGTTCTTGTTTCCCCATCATATTCAGTTCCCCAGATAGAATTTAGAAGTTGCTCTCGGGTAAATACGATACCAGGATAAGTCATCAGTAATTTTAATAGTTCATATTCTTTAAGGGTTAAATCTACTTTCTGATTATCTACATAGACTTCATGACGGTTTGAAATTAGTGAAATACTACCAAGTTTCATCTCTTTTTCAACATGCGTTTCTTTTGCTGAACGGCGTAATACTGCACGGACTCTGGAAACCATTTCCATCATGCCAAAAGGTTTAGCAAGATAATCATCAGCACCTAAATCAAGAGAATTGATTTTATCGAATTCACTTCCTTTAGCACTTGCCATAATTACAGGAATATTTTTTGTCTCTTCTCTAGCACGTATTTTTTTAAGAACAGTTACGCCATCTTCATCAGGTAACATAATATCTAAAATGACTAATTCAGGTTTTTCTTTTTTTACAGCTGTAAAAAAATCAGCACTGTTTGAAAAACCTTCTGCTTCATATCCTGTTTGTTTTAAAGCATATATTTCAATATCACGAATACTCTGATCATCTTCTAAACAATAAATCATAACTAGCTCTCTCTTTCTCGATTCCCCGTTAAGAAATAAATTACCCATTCTGCTAAGTTAACAGCATGGTCTCCTATTTTTTCATAATATTTAGCAATCATGACTAAATCAATAGCATATGCACTTTTTTGAGGAGTTTCTTGAATCATATTTATTATCTCATTACGTTCTTCTAGAAATAAGTTATCAATGATATCATCGCTTGATATTACTTTCCTAGCAAGATTTACATCTTTTTGAACAAAGGCATTGATGGCATTTGTTACCATGGAACTTGCACTAGAAGCCATAGATGTTAAATATTCAAGATGATCTTCATCATTTAAATAGCGGATAAT
>JABLTN010133459.1_pt1 | contig 17305 bp, 19 predicted proteins | sample 7160141 | NCBI WGS metagenome assembly JABLTN01 (sample SAMN14651226, study PRJNA627086) | human gut metagenome | isolation source: feces | host: Homo sapiens | reverse complement strand
TTCTCCAAGGCTGACATTGAGCACGCCCTCACCGAGCTGGACACCGGCAATTACGGCATGATCCTCCGCTCCAAGGGCATCGTGGACGGCGGTGCCGACGGCTGGCTGGAGTTCGATTACGTTCCCGGCGAGTGGGAAGTCCGTCAGCGTGGTGCCGATGTGGGCGGCAAGCTGGTGGTCATCGGCTCCAAGCTGGATGAGCACGCCATCGCCACGCTGTTTGGCTGCTGATGCCCTCTCAAGCCAAGACGAAAGTATAAAAGGAGAATCCCATGGCAAACGAAATTCCCGTTTACCTGTTTGTTGGCTTCCTCGAAAGCGGCAAGACCAAGTTCATTCAGGAAACATTTGAAGACCCCAATTTCGACTCCGGCGACAAGACCCTGCTGCTGGTCTGCGAGGAGGGCGAGGAAGAATACAACCAGAAGAAATTCGCGTTCCCCGGCGTGACCCTCTACAATCTGGAGGACAAGGCCGAGCTCAACCCCCAGAACCTGGCCAAGCTGGCCAAGGAGGCCGATGCAGGCCGCGTGGTGATCGAGTACAACGGCATGTGGCTGCTGCAGGATCTGGCCAACAATCTGCCGGAGAACTGGATCGTGTACCAGTGCATCGCCACGGCGGACGGCACCACGGCCCTGACCTACGCCCGCGACAACTCCATGCGCAGCCTGATGCTGGACAAGATCGCCCGCAGCGAGCTCATCGTCTTCAACCGGGCCGAGGCCGTCAACAACGACGCCGCCCGGCAGGAACTGCACAAGCTGGTGCGTCAGGCTTCCCGCAAGTGCGATATCGCCTACGAGTTTGCCGACGGCAGCGTGGCTTACGATGATATCCCCGACCCGCTGCCGTTCGACCTGAACGCCCCGGTGGTGGAGATCGGCGATGAAGACTTTGGCATCTGGTATATGGACTGCCAGGACGAGCCCGAGAAGTACACGGGCAAAACGGTCCGCTTCCTGGCGCAGGTCTGCCAGACCAACCGGGCCGGCAAAAACAGCTTTGTGCCCGGCCGCTTTGCCATGACCTGCTGCGTGCAGGACATCCAGTTTGTCGGCTTCCCCTGCGTTTACGACGGCTACAAAGCCCTGGAGCAGCGTGCCTGGGTGCGCGTGACCGCCAAGGTCAACTACAAGTTCCACAATATCTACCGCGGCAAGGGCCCGGTGCTGACCGCCCTCTCCGTGGAGCCCGCTGAGAAGCCCCTGAACGACGTTGTGACGTTCTCTTAAATTCGCCCGTCTGCTTTGCGGACGCCTCTCCCAAACAGAGAGGCAAGGGCCGGTCTATAGCCAGTTGGCTTTAGGAGGTTGCTATGAAAGCTTTGTTCCGTATCCTGGGCACGGCGGCTGCCGTTGCTGTCACCGGCGCTGCCATCGTTGTGCTGGACAAGATCCTCAACGACAAGGCCCCGCTCCATGTGGAGGAAATCGAGTTCCCCGAGGACGCCGAAAATGACGCCGAGGAGGCCGCCAAGACCGCACAGGCTTACGCCGAGGGCGAAACCAAAGCGGAGGGCGAAGCCAAAGCGGAGGGCGAAGCCAAAGCGGAGGGCGAAGCCAAAGTGGAGAGCGAAGCCAAAGTGGAGAGCGAAGCCAAAGCGGAGGCCCCCAACCCGAACCCCGTGGAGGTCGGCCCCGCTGTTGCTCCCAAAGATGAGAACGGCAAGTTCGACCCCACCAAGATCGCGGAAGCTTCCGACTTCGGCGATTGGGAAGAGCAGGGCTGCAAGGGCTGATCTGCATTTTTTGAATCCGTAACATAAAACCCCGGCGGAGTCGAACGATCCCGCCGGGGTTTTGCTGTAACTTGCTGTAACTTGCTGTATTTTCTTTTACATGGCGATCCAGCCCAGTGCATTTGCCACCGAGCTGACCAGAATGATGGCCGCGAAAACGGGGCAGAGATACTGGATCATAAAGTTGAAGATGACCTTGCGGCGGAACGGTTTGCCGCTCAAAGTGACCTCTTCCTCGATCTTTTTTACACCGATGACGCGGGAGACCAGCAGGCAGGTGGTGATGGCCGCAATGGGCATCATGACGGAGTTGGTGAGGAAATCAAAGAAATCCAAAAACTGCATCCCGAACACGGTCACGCCTGCCAGCGGGCCGTAGCCCAGGGCCGAGAGGCTGCCCAGCACCAGCATGATGACGCCGATGAGGACGGTGGCCTGATGACGGTCCCAACCCAACTCGTCCTCAAAGGTGGAGACGGCGCTTTCGGTCAGGGCAATGGAGCTGGTGACCGCCGCAAACAGCACCAGCGTGAAAAACAGGATGCCCACCACGGTGCCAAGGCCCATGCTTTCGAACACCTTGGGGATGGTAATAAACATCAGGGCCGGGCCAGCCTGCAGGGTATCGGGGTCGCCGCCGGAGAACGAGAAGACTGCCGGAATGATCATCAGGCCCGCCATGATGGCAATGGCCGTGTCAAAAATTTCGACGTTCTCGGTGGACTCCTCAATCGAGACGTCCTTTTTCATATAGGAGCCGAACGTGACCAGAATGCCCATGGCGATGGACAGGGAATAGAACATCTGCCCCATGGCCGTAACGACGGTCATCCAGGAGAAATGGGCGACATTGGGCACGAGGAAATACTTCACACCCGCCAGCGCCCCGGGCCGGGTGACGGAGTACCCCGCAATGATGACGGAAAGCACCACCAGAATGGGCATCATGACTTTGGAGACCCGTTCCACGCCGTTGCGGACGCCCGCAAAGATGATTGCCAGCGTGAAAATGGTGAAGATGACAAAGCAGATCTCCGCCGAAGCACCATTGGAGATGAACGACGAGAAATAGCCGTCCGTGGCCAGCTCCTTGCCGTGCCCGGCAATGTAATCCGCCAGGTACCGGATGACCCAGCCGCCAATGACCGAGTAATAGGGCACGATGAGGATGGGGATGATGGCGTTGATCCAGCCGCCGAACGAGAGCCCGCCCTTTTTGCCAAAGGCCGCGAAAGCGCCCACCGGGCTCTTCTTGGTCATCCGGCCCAGAGCCGTCTCCGCCACGATCATGGTATAGCCGAACGTGAACGCCAGCAGAATGTAGATGAGCAGAAAGATGCCGCCGCCATACTTGGCCGCCAGATACGGGAAACGCCAGATGTTGCCAAGGCCAACGGACGCGCCCGCGGCCGACAGCACAAAGCCGATCTTGCCGGAGAACGCGCTCCGCTTTTTGTATTGAGGTTCCATGTTTTTCTCCTATCTCAAATTCCAAAACGAACGAATCCAGTGTAGCACAGGCCATCGGCAAATTCAATGCACCGGAACAGTATGTTGCCATGCCCGGCCCCGCAGGCGTTCTTGTGTTCCCCCCGCCGCCGTGTTACAATAGTCTCAGGCGTTTTTCGTGTTTTTTGTCAAAGCCGGTCGATTTTTGCCGTGCTTTGCTTTACGAATTGCACTTTATTGAAAAATTTCAACTCAAAGGAGAGATTTCATGGCGCAGACCAGACAGGATATGGGGAGCGGCAATGTCAAAAAACTGCTGCTCCAGCTCATGATCCCCGCCGTTGTGGCTCAGGTGGTCAACCTGCTGTACAACATCGTGGACCGTATTTACATCGGCCATATTGCGGGCATTGGCGCGGCGGCGCTGACGGGTGTGGGCCTGTTTGCCCCCATCCTGATGCTGCTCAACGCGTTTGCCATGCTCATCGGCGCGGGCGGCGCGCCCCGCACGGCCATCGCGCTGGGGCAGGGCAACAAAGAAGAAGCCGAAAAGATCATCGGCAACAGCTTTACCATGCTGCTGTTTTTTGCCGTGGTGCTTACCATCGGGTTCTATGCCGGGGCTCCCATCCTGCTGCGGCTCTTTGGTGCCAGCGAGGCCACCCTGCCCTATGCGCTGGCCTACAGCCGCATCTATATCCTGGGCTCGGTCTGTGTCCTCCTCGTCATGGGCATGAACCCCTTTATCACCACCCAGGGCTTTGCTAAGATCAGTATGCTGACCACCGTCATCGGTGCGGTCATCAACATCATCCTGGACCCCATCCTCATCTTTGTGCTGGACATGGGCGTGCGGGGTGCCGCCATTGCCACGGTGCTCAGCCAGGCCGTGGGTGCCTTCTGGATCCTGCGTTTTCTCACCGGGAGCAAGACCATTCTCCGGCTCCGCAAAGAGCACCTGCGGCCCGAGGGCCGGGTCATCCTGCCCGTGATGGGGCTGGGCATCTCCACCTTTGTGATGCTTTCCACCGAGAGCCTGCTCTCCATCAGCTTCAGCTCCAGCCTGGCCCGGTACGGCGGCGATGTGGCCGTGGGTGCCATGACCGTCATCACCAGCGTGTCCCAGCTCTGTACCCTGCCCATTCAGGGCATCTGCCAGGGCGGCCAGCCGGTCATGAGCTTCAACTTTGGCGCGGGCAATCAGGCCCGTGTGAAAGAGGCGTTCCGTTTCCAGTTCACCCTCTGCTTCGGGTACACCACCCTGTTCTGGCTGGGGATGATGCTGGTGCCCGGGCTGGTGGCCGGTATCTTCACCTCCGATGTCCCCCTCATCCAGTACACCACCTGGGCCATGCGCATCTACATGGCCGGTATCTTTGCCATGGGCGTTCAGATCGCCTGCCAGCAGAGCTTTATGGCGCTGGGGCAGGCTAAGGTCAGCCTCCTGCTGGCCTGCCTGCGCAAGCTCATTCTCCTCATCCCGCTCATCTTCCTCCTGCCGCACCTCCTGCCGGACCCGGTGTTCGCGGTCTTCCTTGCGGAGCCCGTCAGCGACATCACGGCGGCCAGCATCACGGTGTTCACGTTCCTGTCCCGGTTCGATAAAATTCTCGATCGGGGCGCGGCGAACGTCTGAGCGTATTTCTGGAAAGAAAAAATCCATCGCTGTTTTTGACAGCGATGGATTTTTTGTTTGCGGCTTTTATGCGTTGGTCTTCTCATCCTCCGCGACACGCTCCGGGGCCTCGGCCTGAACACGGGTCAGCATATCCATCTCGGGCATCAGCTCATGGCTGACCACCGAGAGCATTTCCTCCAGCTTTTTGCAGTCCTCCGGGGAGAACCGCTCCCTGGCACGCTCAATGACGGTGTGCAGGTAGGAATAGCTGATGTTGTAGTAGTTGATATACTTCTGTGTGGGGCGGAGATGGTACTCCCGGCGGTCCACCGTGGACTGGATCTTTTCCACATAGCCCTTGCGGACCAGGCTGCCGATCTTATAAGCGGCATTGGGGGTGGAAATGCCCATCATCCGGGAAAACTCGGCAATGGTGGGCTCTCCCATGGCCATGATGCCCTCCATGCAGAACGACTCCACCGTGGTCAGGGTCGCCTCCCGGGTAGCAAAGCGCTGGAACACGCTCTGGTAAAAATGCAGTTTGAACTTGGTGTAGACTTCCTGAAACACTTCTTCCAGCAAGATGAACGCCCTCCTTGTGGCAAATTAACTCAATTTCTTTTAGTATATCACGTTTTGGAGGGAAAAATCAACGCTTGTCGCAAAATTTTCAGCGAACAACTTTTTTGCCGTGGCCCGTCCGCACCCGGATGACGCTCAACACGATAAGCTCCAGGAAAATGGCGACGCCCAACAGTACCAGAGAGCTGATCAGATTGGCCCGGGCACCCAGCACGGCCTCCGACAGGCCGGTGAGGACATAGCAGCCCGCCGAGACGCCGGCCACCGTCAGCGCATAGGGCAGCTGGGTGGAAACGTGGTTCACATGGCTGCAATGGGCACCAGCCGAGGCCATGATGGTGGTGTCGGAGATCGGGGAGCAGTGGTCACCGCAGACGGCGCCGGACAGGCAGGCCGCAATGGAGATGACCAGCATCTCTCCCTCCGGGAATGCATGGCAGACGATGGGGATGAGGATGGAGAACGTGCCCCAGGAGGTGCCGGTGGCAAAGGCCAGGAAGACGGCTACCACAAAGATGATGACCGGCAGCAGATACTGCAGCGCCGCGGCCGAGCCGCCCAGCAGGTTGGCGACGTAATATTTTGCACCCAGCAGGCCGGTCATGCCGGACAACGTCCAGGCGAGGGTCAGGATCAGCATGGGGCTGACCATAGCCTTGAATCCCTCGGGGATGCAGGCGGCAAAGTCCTGGAACGTCATCACTTCCCGCACGCGGTAGAACACAAAGGTAAAGAGCAGGGCAATGCTGCTGCCCATGACAAGGCCCATGGAAGCGTTGCAGTCCGCAAAGGCGGTAATGAAATCGGTGCCCTCAAAGAAGCCGCCGGTGTACACCATGCCAAAGATGCAGGCCACAATGAGGACGATGACCGGGGCCACCAGGTCGATGACATGGCCCTTGGTGTCGGTGCCGTCGTCCACATCGTCGCCGTAGGGGCGGTCCTCGGTGGTGAAGAGGTCGCCGTTCATGGCGTTGGTCTCATTCAGCTTCATGGGGCCGTAGTCCGTCCCGGTAAAGATGACGAAAAGGCTCATGACCATGGTGAGGATGGCGTAATAGTTATACGGGATGGTGCGCAGGAACATGGTAAAGCCGTTGATGCCGGAGCCCTCGGGCACCGAGGAAGTAACAGCAGCAGCCCAGCTGGACACCGGCGCAATGATGCAGACGGGGGCCGCCGTGGCGTCAATCAGGTAGGCCAGCTTGGCGCGGGAGACTTTCTGACGGTCGGTGACCGGGCGCATGACCGAGCCGACGGTCAGGCAGTTGAAGTAGTCGTCCACAAAGATCATGATCCCCAGCAGCAGGGTGGCAAACTGTGCCCCGGCCCGGGTGTGGATATGGGTGGAGGCCCACCGGCCAAAGGCCGCGCTGCCGCCGGCCTTGTTCATCAGGGCCACCAGAATGCCCAGCATGACCAGGAAGACCAGGATCCCCACATTGCTGCTGTCGGACAGCTTGGACACCATGCCGCCGTCCTCATTGAAGAACAGGGTGGTCAGGGCCAGCTCCAGGTTGCCGTTGGCGTAAAGCAGGGCACCGGTGGCAATGCCCACCAGCAGGGAAGTGTAAACCTCCTTGGTGTTCAGGGCCAGCACGATGGCCACCACCGGAGGCAGCAGGGAAAGTGCCGTGCTGTACACGGCGCAGGTGTAAGTAGACGGGTCTGCGATCTTGCCCGGTGTGGCAGACGTGCACCACAACAGCAGGCCGAAGACGAGCAGAGCGCCCACCCAGGAGAGATTGTTCTTTTTCATGAAAATGATTCCTCTTGAAGATCAGGTTTGTTTTGGGGTGCGGCGGGGCAGACTATCCCCCAGAAAAGAAGAGAGGGGGTGTTTGCCGCGCCGGATTATAAAGCGTTGTATTTTGAGCTGTTCCGCGCCAGCGAGCAGGCCGCCCGCCTGTTGTGGGAGGCCCAGCAGAAAGCCGAGCAGGAGGCCCTGCGGGCCGACCCGCCGCCGCTGGAGCTGGAACCTCTCCGTCATCGCTCACGCGATGCCACCTCCCCTGTCGAGGGGAGGCCTTGGCAGTCGGATGAAAGTTGATCTATTTGCCAAAGGCTCCCCTGGTAGGAAAGACTCCCCCGGCCGGGGGAGGTGGCACGAAAGTGCCGAAAGGGGAGTGGCTGGCGAGCGAAGTTCGACTGAGAGGTTTAATTCTTTTTGCTCTCGGCCTTGGCCGCAAACTTGGCGTTGTTGATGACAAAGCGCTCGTGGGTGCCGCCGCCAACGGGGCCTTTCTCGTCGTGGAGCGAGACCTTGAACACCAGCTTGCGGCCCTCCACGGCCACCAGCTCGCTCTCGCAGATCACGGTCATGCCCACGGGAGTGGGGGCCGTGTGCTCCAGCTCCAGTTTGGTGCCCACGGTGCCGCAGCCCTCATCCAGAGCCTCGGCCACGCTCATCCAGCAGGTCTTCTCGGCCAGTGCCACCAGAGCGGGAGTCGCAAACACGTCCAGCGTGCCGCTTCCCATGGTTTTCGCGGTGTTTTCGTTGGTCACAGCCACGGACTGCTCGCCGTGGATCCCAGTTGTCAGAGTCATAAAAATTCTCCTTTTCTTTTTGTGTAAGATGTCGAAACGACATGAATTTACGAACCAACAGTAGAATACCACATTTTGCGCCGCTGTGCACCTGTTTTGGAGATTTTTCCGCCAAAACACTTTCCTTTTGGATCGAACGAGCCCATAATAAAGGCAAAAAAGGCGGTGGAGCAGATGAGTGAGTTCTGGATGTCGTATGAAATGATCGCCCGGCGGTATGGCCCGGGGTATCAGGGCTATCCGCTGTTTGGAGCGGTGCACCTGGGAGAGCTGGAGGCAGTAGCGGTCTGCATCCTGCTGACAGCCCGCTGGTACCGCCGCAGCCCGGAACGCACCCGGCGGCGCATCCTGTGGGGCGTTACGGTTTTGCTGTTGGCGGATGAAGCCGTGCTGGTCATTGCCATGCTGGCCACCGAGCAGTGGAACTGGAGCTACCTGCCTCTCCACCTGTGCAGCATCCATATTTTCCTCTGCACAACCTGCACCCTGACCGGAAAGGACTGGTGCAAAGAGGAGCTCTACGCCCTCTGCGCGCCGGGGGCCGCCATTGCGCTGCTCTGCCCCGGTTGGCTGGGGACAAAGGCGTGGAGCCTCATCAACCTGCATTCTGTTACCCTCCATGGGCTGTTGGTGCTTTACCCGGTTCTGCTGGTAGCAGGCGGGTTCCGCCCGCAGGTGCGGCGGCTCCCGGCGGTGCTGGCATTCCTGTTTGGCTCGGCGCTGCCCATTTACTTTTTAAATAAAGTGCTGTACACAAACTTTTACTTTCTGAACGGCCCCACCAGCAGCCCGGTGACGGCGCTGTTTACCCAGTGGTTTGGGGAACAGTGGTATATCTTGGGCTTTCTCCCCGCCGTGGCGCTGGTGCTGGCGGGGATGTATCTACCGTGGGTTCTTTCCGGAAAAAAGCGGCCTTGAAACCGCACCCTTTTTGCAAAATAAAAATGCCACTTTTTTGCGTATTGGGGCAAAAAATATCTTTTTTGCAATTCCAGCAAAATTCTTCTCCAAACCCCTTGACAGGAGCCTTTCCCCATGCTATCATGAACACATGAACAAACGTTCATATAAAACCGACCCGAGAGGAGATGTCCAGATGCCGCAGCAGGAACCCGAAAAGAGAAGCGCCCCCGCCGCGCAGCCCATTGATATGCCCGATGACGAGGTGCTCTACGAGCTGGCCGACCTGTTCCGGGTATTTGGCGACTCCACCCGCATCAAGATCCTGTATGCGCTCCACGATAACGAGCTGTGCGTGCAGGACATCGCCAACGCGGTGCAGCTGAGCCAGTCCGCCGTGAGCCATCAGCTCCGGGTGCTCAAGGACTGCAAACTGGTGCGGTTCCGCCGGGAGGGCAAAACTGTTTACTACGCACTGGACGATGACCATGTGCGCAGCATCCTCTCCATGGGGATGGATCATATTGAAGAATGAGAAAGGCTGGTACTTACGATGAAGAAGACCTACAAGATCGAAGTGGACTGCGCCAACTGCGCCGCCAAGATGGAAGACGCCGCCAACACCGTTTCCGGCGTGGCAAAGGCAACCGTCAGCTTTATGACCCAGAAGATGAACGTGGAGTTTGCTGAGGGTGCAGACCCCAAGGCCACCATGCAGGAAGTGCTGACCGCCTGCAAGAAAGTGGAGGACGACTGCGAGATCTTCGGCATCTGATCTTCCGGAACCTCGGAGCCCCTCCCCCGGGAGGGGCCTTTTTATACAACGGAACGCTTTTGTGGAAAAAGAAACAGGTTTTCCACAGTTTCCACCTGGTTTTCAACATTTCTTGCGAAAAAGTGCAAAAAGAGACGCCAAACAGCCTCTTTTTGTCGGGAAAAGTCTGTGGAAAAGGCGGGGGAAAACGTGGAAAAGCCCACTTACTGTGGAAAACAGGTGGAATCGGACGAAAACTCCCCCTGAAAACCCGTGCCGAGATCCGCGCAAAAGGAGAGACTGAGATGAACAAAAAACAAAAGAAAATGCTCAAGCAGATCATCGCAGCGGTGATCCTTGTAGCCATTTTGAAACTGCTGCCCAGCTTCCCCACGCCGGTGGAGCTGGCGCTGTACTGCATCCCGTATCTGGTGGTCGGCTGGGACGTGCTCCGCAAGGCCCTCAAGGGCATCAAGAACCGCCAGCCCTTTGACGAGTGCTTCCTGATGGCGGTTGCCACCGTGGGTGCCTTTGCCCTGGGCGATTATGTTGAGGGCTGCGCCGTTATCATCTTCTATCAGATCGGCGAGCTGTTCCAGAGCGTGGCCGTGGGCAAGAGCCGCCAGAGCATTTCCAGCCTGATGGACATCCGCCCGGACTACGCCAATATTGAGGGCGAGGACGGCAAGCTGGAACAGGTAGACCCGGATGAGGTCGAGATCGGCACCACCATCGTGGTCCAGCCCGGCGAGCGCATCCCCATTGACGGCGTCATTCTGGAGGGCACTTCGGCCCTGAACACCGCCGCCCTCACCGGCGAGAGCCTGCCCCGGGACGTCAAGGCCGGGGACGAGGTCATCAGCGGCTGTGTCAACGTCACCGGCCTGCTGAAGATTCAGACCACCAAGGAATTTGGCGAATCCACCGTCTCCAAAATTCTGGACCTCGTGGAAAACTCCAGCATGAAGAAAGCCCGGGCCGAGAACTTCATCACCCGCTTTGCCCGGGTGTACACCCCCGCTGTCTGCTACGGCGCTCTGGCACTGGCATTCCTGCCGCCCATCGTTCTGCTGTTGATGGGCCAGCCCGCCCGCTTTGGCGACTGGATCTACCGCGCCCTGACGTTCCTCGTCATCAGCTGCCCCTGCGCGCTGGTCATCTCCATCCCTCTGAGCTTCTTCGGCGGCATTGGCGGCGCTTCCGCCTGCGGCATCCTCGTCAAGGGCTCTACCTATCTGGAAGAGCTGGCCCGTACCGGTGTGGTGGTCTTTGATAAGACCGGCACCCTGACGCAGGGCACCTTTAAAGTCACCGGCATTTATCCCACGGAGGGCACCTCGCAGGACGCTCTGGTGGAGGCCGCGGCCCTGACCGAGAGCTGGTCCAAGCATCCCATCTCCCTGAGCGTCAAGGCCGCTTATGGCAAGGAGATCGACCAGAGCCGCGTCACCGACGTGGAGGAGCTTGGCGGCTACGGCGTTACGGCCAAGGTGGACGGCAAAGCCGTGGCCTGCGGCAATGCCCGCCTGATGGCAAAGCTGAGCCTGACCGTCCCTGCTGTAACGGAGGCCGGCACCATCGTTCATGTGGCCATTGACGGCAAGTATGCAGGCTACCTGCTCATTGCCGATGTGGTCAAACCCCACAGCGCACAGGCCATCAAGGGCCTGAAACAGGCCGGTGTCCGCAAGACCGTCATGCTGACGGGCGACGCCGAGCCGGTGGCAAAAGCCGTTTCCGCCGAGCTGGGCCTGGACGAGTACCACGCTGGCCTGCTGCCGGGCGACAAGGTCGATCAGATCGAGAAGCTTCTGGCCTCCAAGCAGCCCAAAGAGAACCTCGCCTTTGTGGGCGACGGCGTCAACGACGCCCCTGTTCTGTCCCGTGCGGACATCGGCATTGCCATGGGTGCTCTGGGCTCCGACGCTGCCATTGAGGCCGCGGACGTTGTCCTGATGGACGACGACCCGGCCAAGATCGCACTGGCCATGCGGATCGCGCGCCGCACCAACGGCATCGTGTACCAGAACATCGTCTTTGCGCTGGGCGTCAAGGGCATCTGCCTCATCCTCGGCGCGCTGGGCATCGCCAGCATGTGGACGGCCATCTTCGCCGACGTCGGCGTCATGATCATCGCCGTCCTCAACGCCACCCGCGCCCTCTACATCAAAGACCTTGCCAAAAAGAACGAAGCCTAAGATCCCCTTTCTCATCAAAATACAACACCCCCGCCGGGAGCTTTCCAAAAGCTTTCAGCGGGGGTGTTTTGCATCCGGAAACCGCCTCTTGCAAAGCAGGATAAACCTGTTATAATACTAGATTGGAGGGTTGAATAAAATGCAACAGACGAATCAAACCATTTTGACCCCGTCCCGCGATTCCTCCGGGGCGGTTTTGGCGGCGCTGAAAGCCGCGTTCCCCCAAACCATTCCGGTGCTGACGGGGTATTTTGTGCTGGGGCTAGGCTACGGCATCTATGTGCAGTCGTTGGGCCTGCCCATCTGGCTGCCGCCTCTGATGGGCACCGTGGTATACGGCGGAAGCCTGGAATTTGTGCTGGCCTCCCTGCTGCTGGGCAGCTTTTCGCCCCTCTCTGCCTTTTTGATGGCGCTCATGATCCAGGCCCGGCACCTGTTCTACGGCCTGACCATGCTGGAGCGCTATCAGGGTTACGGCCTGCGCGGCTTTTACATGATCTACGCCATGAGCGACGAGACGTTTTCCATCACCTGTTCGGCCGAGCCGCCCGAGGGGGTAGACCGCGGGTGGTTCATGTTCTTCCTCACCCTGCTGGACCAGATCTATTGGGTGGCCAGCGCTTTTCTGGGGGCAGCGGTGGGCTCCATCCTGCCGTTCAGCACCGAGGGCGTGGATTTTGTCATGACAGCCATGTTCGTGGTCATCTTCCTCAACCAGTGGGAGAAAGAAAAGCAGCACTACTCCGGCTTCATCGGGCTGGTGGTGCCGTTTGTCTGCCTGCTGGTGTTTGGCTCCGGCAGTTTTCTGATCCCGTCCATGATCTGCATTCTGGTGCTGCTGCTCGGGCTGCGCAAGCCCATTGAGCAGGCTGATAAAACCGAGGAGGTGGCCCCATGAGCGGAGTCCAGTTTGGCATCACCATTGCCGCCTGCACGGCAGCCACCATGCTCACCCGGTTTCTGCCGTTCCTGGTCTTCTCGTCCAAGGACCAGCAGCCGCCGGAAGTCGTCCGGTATCTGGGGCGGGTGCTGCCCGCCGCCATCTTCGGAATGCTCATCATCTACTGCCTCAAAGGCGTCAGCATCTTTACGGGCAGCCACGGCATCCCGGAGGCCATCGCCATCGGCGTGACCATCGCGCTCCACAAGTGGAAGCACGAAACGCTGGTATCCATTGCAGGCGGTACGCTCTGCTATGTGCTGCTGGTGCAGCTTGTATTTTAACGTTTGTACCGCAAAAAGGACACGGCGCGCTGCCGTGTCCTTTTTTGCTGCCAACCTGTCAATGATAAAATGTATCAAAATTGATCTGACGGTAGAACCGCTGCTGGAGCTGGTCGAAGCTCTCGCAGTTCTGGGCCAGCAGCCACATCACCTTGGAGATGACCGCCTCAATGGTCATGTCATGGGCTTCCAGGAAACGGAAGCGGTTCTTGACCCGTTTGCCCACCTCGTAAATGCCCACATCGCTGCCCTCGTAAGTGACCTGAGTGGTCAGGATCAGGATTTTGTGGGTCTGGTCGTAGTCGCCCAACCCCTCGGCAAAGGCGTCCATCAGCCGCTGCGGGATGCCGCCCACGCCAAAGCTTTCCACGATCACACAGTCGTAATGTTGAAAGATGGTCGGGATCAGCTCGGGGCTCAGGCCGGGAGTCAGCTTGAGCAGAAAGACTTTGGGGTTGAGCGCCCGGCCAAACTCCACCGGGCCGGTGGGCCAGGGAGAGGGGACATACCGCACCAGCCGGTCGCCCTGCACCAGCGCCAGCGCCGGAAAATTCACGGAGGCGAACGCGTCGTAGCTGATGGTCTTGTTCTTTTTGGCGCGGGTGCCCGCGATGACATGCCCGCCGAACACCACCATCACGCCCCGGCTCCCGGGGTCCAGCGCACAGATCACGCTGTCCCGCAGGTTTTTCTTGGCGTCGGTGATCTCATTGGAGATGGGCTGCTGGGCGCCTGTCAGGATGATGGGCTTGTCGGCGTTCTGAATGAGGTAAGAAAGGGCCGCCGCCGAGTAGGCCAGCGTATCGGTACCGTGGCAGATGATGAAGCCATCGTAGAGGGCGTAATTCTCCTGCACAGCCCGGGCCATCATGAGCCAGTGCTCGGGGCCCAGGTCGGTGCTGTCGATGCTGCACAGGGCCAGTGTCTCAGGGCAGCAGAGCTCCTGCAGCTCCGGCAGGTGGGCCAGCAGCTCCTCGCTGGAAAGGACGGGCTTGAGCCCCTGGGCCGTGCGCACACTGGCAATGGTGCCGCCCGTGGTGATAAAAAGCAGGCGTTGCTTGGACATAAAATGGAAGCCTCCATGAAAATTCAAATCATGGAACCAGTATAACACAATCCAAAACTTTTTGGAACTCAGTCACGGAAAACGGGCAGATTTTGTGTATAATAGAGGTGTAAGCAAACATCGGACCTGAAAAGGAGAATATAAATGTCGAACATTGTCATTATCGGTTCCGGCCCGGCGGGCGTATCGGCTGCACTGTACGCCGCGCGGGCAGGCGTGGACACCACCGTCCTGACCAAGGGCCCGGGCGCCCTGGACCGCGCCGAGCTCATCCAGAATTACTACGGCTTTGCCGAGCCCATCTCGGGGGCAGAGCTGGAGCGCCGGGGCATGGAGGGTGCCAGGGCTGTAGGCGTGAAATTCGTCACCGCCGAGGCCGTTGGCCTGACTTATACCGATAAGCTGACGGTCGAAACGCTGGACGGCGATTACCCGGCAGACGCCGTCATTCTGGCAACAGGAGCTTCCCGGGCCGCTCCCCGCATCCCAGGGCTGACCGGGCTGGAGGGCCACGGCGTGAGCTACTGCGCCACCTGCGACGCGTTTTTCTACCGTGGCAAAGATGTGGCTGTGCTGGGCAGCGGCGAGTATGCCCTGCATGAAGCGCAGGCACTGCTCCCGGTGGCAAAAAGCGTCACTTTGCTGGCCAACGGCCAGCCTCTGACCGCGGAGTTCCCGGCAGAAGTGGCTGTCCGCCCCGAAAAAGTAGAAGCCATTCTGGGCGAACAGCGGGTCTCCGGCGTCCAGCTGGCAGGCGGCGAGACTGTGGCACTGGATGGCGTGTTCGTCGCATTGGGCGTGGCAGGCAGCACCGCTCTGGCCCGCAAGCTGGGGGCCGAAGTGGACGGGAACCGCATCGTCACCGATGAGCACATGATGACCACTCTGCCCGGCCTTTACGCGGCAGGCGACTGCACCGGCGGCCTGCTGCAGGTCGCCAAGGCCGTGTACGAGGGTGCCCTTGCGGGCAGCGAGGCCGCCAAGGCCCTGCGGAAAGGATGAATCATGCCGGAATTGGATAAAAAGTCCCCTGTCTGCCCGGACTGCCTGGCCTGCGGCTTCCCGTTCTGGGAGCAGCTGACCCCGGAGGAGCAGGAGTTTCTCTGCCGCACCACCCGGCCGGTCAAGTACAAAAAAGGGGAGCGGGTGCACAGCCCCGTGGAAAGCTGCGTGGGCATCCTGCTCCTCCGCACCGGCCAGCTGCGAGCCTATCTCCTCTCCGAGGATGGCCGGGACGTGACCCTTTACCGCCTCTTCCCGGGGGAGGTCTGCATCCTCTCGGCCTCCTGTGTCATGGATTCGGTCAATTTTGATCTGTACATCGACGCCGAGGAGGACACCGAGGCCTACTGCATCGGCGCGGGAACGTTCCGCCGCCTGATGCAGCAGAATGTTCACGTCCGCTGCTTTGCCTACCAGATGACCGCGGAGCGCTTCTCTGATACCATGTGGACGATGCAGCAAATTCTGTTTATGAGCGCCGACCGCCGCCTTGCCATCTTCCTCACCGACGAGCTGGCCAAGACCGGCGGCAGCGATGTCCGCATGACCCACGACCAGATGGCCCGCTATATGGGTTCCGCCCGCGAGGTGGTCAGCCGCCTGCTGAAATATTTCGCGCAGGAGGGCTGGGTGCGCCTCTACCGTGGCGGCGTGGAGGTGCTGGATCAGCAGAAGTTGCAGGAGATCGCGAGAGGGCAATAACATCAACAAAAACGAGCCATTTACAAGTACAGCTGTAAATGGCTCGTTTTCTCACTTTGCTACTGTGATCCGGATTCTTGCCGCAGCCTGTCCGGCGGGCTGTTCCGTTTCCAGATCGTATGCTGTAAACAGTGCTGTTGCCGTATAGCTGCCGCCGGGCAGGACTGTCTCCAGCGGCACCGCCTGAATGTGATATCCCGGTTCTATGAGGCCGGAGGCATACAGCACCTCCCCGGTATCATCCCGGCTCAGAGTGACGCTCATCAGATGGTGATTGGCCGGAATATTTTCCACCCGCAGCTCCGCTTCCGCTCTGCCGCTGGTCATCCGGATATCCGGGTTGATGGAGATGTTGAACATCCCTTCCTGCACGACTTTGTCCAGTTCTGCCTGAATCTCCGCCTCCGACTTTCCCTCGTACTGACCTACCGTTGCATTGGGGTCACGGGCTCCCGGAGCAAAGGCCTGCTTTGCGCTGTTCGGCGTCTTCAGCAGGAAAACACCTGCCGTCGCGGCAGAAACCAGCACCAGCGGAAGCCCACGGGACAGGAGAAATTTCAGGCCAAGGAGGACTTGTTTGTGATACTCCCGCATCCAATGCACCCACTTTCTCAAACGATAAAAACACCGGGGCGGGCGAGCCCCCGCTCCGGTGGAAACAGTTTATCCTTTTGGATTTGGCCCATATATCTCGCCTGGCTCTATGGTATACGCAATCGTGAAGAGTTCCTGCTTGTTGGCCCACTCCGCACGGATGCCATTCACTTTTCCTTTAAACTCAAATTCAATTTTTCCGCCCTGATCGACATTCCAGGTGTTATATGTCGTGGGCTCTGTGCCAAACGATTGTTTTGTATTATCACTCCCAGACACAAAGGTAATAGTATCCGAAATAGGACTCATAATGCCCGGATTTGTTCCAGTCATCGTCAGATAGATCTGCCGATCCTGCAAATTCTTATCGCTCTCTACAAAAGAATATGTTGCATCGAGCATGGTTACGCGGATATCCGAAACATGAAAAATTTCAGAGCCCGTATTGGTAATTGCATAGCCCCCTGGACAAACAAAATCACCATTGCGTTTGACTGCAAAAGTGACATTGAGAGGAACTGTTGCCGAAAGATTTGCCGGTACTGCAACGACGCTGAATGTAGTCTGGGCTTCATTATTCTGGAACAGATTATCATTTCCCGTAACTTCCTGCCCATAGTCTTCTTCTGCTAAGGCAGTCAGGCTGAGGCTCAACGCCAAAACAAATGCGAGGACAATGGTAACAAGCTTCTGCAAATGTTTCATAGGACAGCCCTCTCACATCAAAGCAGCAGGCGAATATTCACAAAATTATTATACATTAACCCGAAATTATATGCAATACATTTTAACAAAATTTTTGTTCGCACTTTTAATTTTTTGAGAAAAACGTGAAACACGGACGATGAACAACTGTACCATTTTGCAGATATGGCCGATGCCCACGAACGCCTTTTGAATTGCAAAATGATTTTTCAGTTGCTATACT
>JABLTN010033562.1_pt1:2500-17328 | contig 17328 bp, 15 predicted proteins | sample 7160141 | NCBI WGS metagenome assembly JABLTN01 (sample SAMN14651226, study PRJNA627086) | human gut metagenome | isolation source: feces | host: Homo sapiens | reverse complement strand
TCGGACTATTCAACATAGCACGCTATACCGCTAGCATGCCCCTATTGCCTTCGGCACTTCCCCGAAGGGGGAAGCAAGACGTTACGTAGCTAACGATTTCCTTAACTTAATAGCATTCCCCGCGAGGGGGGCTGGCGATACGAGAATACCCTATATTCTAAAACTCCGCGGCGCTTCCCTATTTTTATGCGCCGCGCCACCCCGTCGAACCTATTGAACCTATTGAACCTGCTCCCCCTCTTTCGCAAACAATCAAAGGGCAACACGCCCCCGAACCCCTCTCCCATCTATGTTACAATAGAGAAAACCATGCATTGCACGAAAGGAACCCCCCCCGATGAAACGCAGCGAACCCACATTAGACGACCAGATCCGAAGCATCCACTACAAGTACGAAATCCCCCAAGACAAAGCAGAAGCCCTTCTCTCAAGCGGCCTCCGTTTCCTTGAAATCGACAAAGCCGCCCTTCTCTCCATCCTCGCCGAAGTCCCCATCGATACCATCCTCGACATGCGGAAAGATGACCCATGGGGATGCATCCAGAAAAAGCTAGGTCTCACCGCTGCGCTCTACGAAGAACGCCTCCTGCGCCATCGCGCCCGCCGCCTGCACCGCTTCTACGGTATCCCCGAAGACCGCGCCATCCCCCTGCTGCAAGACGGCTACCCGAACCACTGGCTCCGCCTCGCCTACCTCTTAGAGCAGCACACCGGCACCTCCATGGAAGACATCCTTGCCGCGCGTAAAAAATCCGAAAAATGGAAACCCTGGGCAGAAGCACGCCTCGGCATCTCCCCCGAAGATTTCACAAAATGGATCGCCGAGACAAGGAATCCAAGTCTGCCGAAAAAGTGAAAGGAACACCTACCCCGTTGAGCCCTATGAACCCATAGAACCCACCAAACCAGTTTAAAGAAAAATGATTCAATCAGCATTTCCCTAGTCACCCATGACAAGAAAGGCATCCCCATGACCCACGATTTCATCTACCATAACCCCACCAAAGTCTACTTCGGAAACGGCATGCTCGCCCACCTTCCCGAAGAGATCAGCCGCCTCGGCAGCCGCGTCCTCCTCATCACCGGCGGCAGCTCCGCCAAAAAGAGCGGCCTCTTCGACAAAGTCCTCGCAGAAATCAGCAAAGCCAATGTCGACTGCTACGGCCTCTCCGGCGTCAAGCCAAATCCCGAGATCGGCCTCGTCCGCGAAGGCATCCGCCTCGTACGCGAAAAACGTCTGGACCTCATCCTCGCCCTCGGCGGAGGCTCCGTCCTCGACACCGCCAAAGTCATCGCAGGCAGCGCCCCCTACGACGCCGACCCCTGGGACCTCATCCGAAGCCGCGCCGCCATCGACACCGCCCTCCCCCTCATCACCATCCCCACCATCGCTGCGACCGGCTCCGAAATGAATGCCAGCGCCGTCATCACCAACCCCGAGACCGAAGAAAAATACGGATGGACCGCCCAAGCCTTCCGCCCCTCCGTCTCCTTCCTCTGCCCCGAAAACACCTACACCGTCCCCGCCTACCAGACCGCCTGCGGCTCCGCCGACATTCTCTCCCACATCATGGAAGTCTACTTCCAGAAAGAAGAGACCTTCCCCGCCACCGAAGCCTACATGGAAGCCATGATGCGCTCCGTCATGAAAGACGCCCCCATCGCCATGGCCGACCCCGCCAATGAAGCCGCCCGCGCGGACCTCCTCTGGACCGCCTCCTGGGCCATCAACGACTTCATCGACAGCGGCCATTCCGTCTCCTGGACCTGCCACGGCATCGAGCACGAACTCTCCGCCCACTACGACATCACCCACGGCCTCGGCCTCGCCATCCTCACCCCCGCCTTTCTCACCTACGTCCTGGACGAAACCACCGCCCCCCGCATCGCCCGCTTCGCCGTAGGCGTCATGGGCGTCTCCCCCAAAGGCAAGGACACCATCAAGATCGCGCAGAAAGGCATCAAACGCCTGCGGAAATACTTCAAAAAACAGCTCCGCCTCCCGACCACCCTCACAGAGATCGGCATCGACGACACCCGCTTTGCCGAAATGGCTCAGAAAACCATCGCATGGAAGGGCGCCAAAGACGGCCTCCTCCACGGCTTCGTCAGCCTCTCCGCCAAAGACCTCGAAGAGATCTACCGCCTCGCCCTGTGAGACAATAAGAGCATTGACGGAAAATCAAAAAACTATAGATAAGAAATAAAAAAGCCCCCTTCAGGGCTTTTTTATTGCCAATTCCAGGCTACCTATGCGGCAGTATTTCAATCCACGCTCCCCGCATGGGAGCGACGCGGGTGGCAGCTTGCGGCTGTGAGAAACGGCGTATTTCAATCCACGCTCCCGCATGGGGAGCGACCAGGCAGTTAAACCGGGACACCCAGCGATATTCATTTCAATCCACGCCCCCGCATGGGGAGCGACCGACCGGGAGATCTGCGCTTTCGGAATCTGACTGATTTCAATCCACGCTCCCCGCATGGGGAGCGACTGTTGCGTCCTCGACTTCTGCTAAACATGGATTCACATTTCAATCCACGCTCCCCGCATGGGGAGCGACCCGGTCTACGGTGTGCCGGGCCTCGTTGACCACTTCATTTCAATCCACGCTCCCCGCATGGGGAGCGACATACTGCCCTTAAACAAGCGCAGACCGCAAACACATTTCAATCCACGCTCCCCGCATGGGGAGCGACAGCAAAAACATGAGATTTCTTCTCTGTTTTTGTAATTTCCATTAGGAAAAACACATGAAAAAACGCATAATATCTTTTCATGAGATAATTTCGATAAGATTTGTATAGTTCTTGAGGAAATTTATCGATTCCCAATGGTGCGATACTCCCACAAAAACTATGAGCACTATGACTTCGCACCAGCTGCTATAGAAGCAAAATATCATCCTGTGAAAACCGAGGATGGACGCCCCGGTGTTCTACTTTGTTCTTATAGGAATTTCCCAACTGATAAAACCGCAAACTGTCCTTTTCTTCATCAATTAATTCTGTCAGATTGGATTTGAATACTGCGTATTGCGCCGCATCCAATATACATTCAAATACAGAATTCTGCACGCGCTGCCCAAAGTTCACACACATTTTAGCGACTTTTCTCAGTCTCCGCCGTCCTTCTTTGGTCTCAGTATTTACATCATAAGTAACCAATACCAGCATTATCTGTCTCCTTCATTTCCAGAAAAACGGAGGATATTCCTCAATATCACCTCGGATAGTACGAGCCAATAAGAGAGCTTGCACAAAAGGAACCAGCCCCCACATCATTTTTTCTTTTAGGAAAGGATGTGTGATCGTCTCTTGTTTCTTTGTCTGCCATGCTTTAAGAAACGCCTGTCGTCCGTCCTCAGTCATTAGCACCGCCCCACTTTCCTGATGAAAGAAATGCTTTAATGAAATGATCTGACGATTGATGCAAGACAGTACAAAACGGTCTGCATAAACGGCCCGAAGCTCTTCCATCAGATCCAGCGCCAGACCCCTCCTCCCCGGCCTTGGTCGATGAAGGAAGCCTACATAGGGATCAAGCCCAACGCTCTGCAAAGCAGCTGCGCAATCCAAAGATAAAAGGACATAAGCAAAGGACAGAAGCGCATTGACCGGATCTCTTGGCGGGCGACGATTTCTTCCGTAGAAGATGAAATCCTCTTTTTGCCTTAGAATCATATGATTCCACACGCTGAAATATTGCTGTGCTGCTTCTCCTTCCAGTCCCCGCAATCGTTCCAGATTGTCACAATTCCTGATATAGGGAAGCTGGCTGGCCATTTGTCCAGAACACAGCTTGACCTTTTCCACGGGAATTCGCTGGGGATGGTCCCTAGTTGCCCTTTCCAATACCCATCGCGCATTATAGACTTTTCCCAAGATGAAATTTCTTGCATAGCAGCAGCTTACATTCTGATCATCGGCAATACGGTATTGCTGCTGGCGCAGCAGTACATTTCCCCGTTCTTCTCCCACGACTCGTGCCAGGAAACGGCCCCGGGGAGAAAAGAAACATACATCAATCCCCCTCGTCGCACAGGCTCCCATCAGGGCGGGACTGGCTCCGGCATAACTGAAAGAGCGGATACTCTCTATCGTATGCATGGGGATTCGCCCAATTTCCTGCTTTCCCCGGCTAACGACTACGTTTTCCCCATCTACCGTCAAGTATCCATTTTCAGAGAGTACAAACAGTGTATTCAGTAAACGTCTCATGGCTCCTCCATGTGCTGCCGGATATACTTAACTGGATCTGCCCTAGAGCAAAGCTTAGGCACACAAAGTTCTTTCAAAGAACAGGCATTGCAAAAGGTTCCCACTTTCACTTTTGGCGTGTATCCCCGTCGAAAATAGTCATGCATTTCTTCTGCCATTTTCATGGCATGATGACGCAATTCGTCTGTAAATATGACGCGTTCTCTGCGCTTTGTTTCGATGTAAAAAATACTGCCTTGAGGAATATCGCAGACCAGCATTTCTTCCAAAGCCATTGCCTGAGCACAGAGCTGCAGCCGATCCGCATCGTTCTCTTTCTCATGTCCATGTTTATATTCCACAGGAAAGGGAATCCAAGTCCCTTCATATCCCTGTAAATCCACCCCATCCGAAGATTGCTTGAATTCCACGACATCACAAGCTCCGGAAAGGCCCAGCCGCTTCGACTGCACCCGCATGCCCCTGACAATGAGAAGATCTCCTCTTTTTTCTACTGACTCTTCATCATGGCACCGCTGATGTGCCAGACGTCCTTCTGCGGTACGCAGATTTTCACTCCATTGCATTTCCATATAGGCCAGCGCCCATTGTCTGCGACAGAAACAAAAATGTTGGATGCCTGACATTTGCAGGTAATCGTCAGATTTCATCATATACACTCACATCCAAATTAGGCAGCGTATCACAAGTGATCTGATAATCTTCTGCAGACCGGGCGATTTCTACGCCATCTTTTTTGACAATATGCAGCAGACGATGCACCTTAGCCGAAGAATATTGTCCATCTTTACAGTTATGTGTCCACCAATACAGTTTTACGACTTCCATACTGCCATCTGGTCGCGCAGAGGAGACATCATTTTCAAAGAGTGTATGTAATGCTTTTTTGATCAGTTCTGCATCGTCTGAGGTAAATCCTGTCTTTTCTGCCAGTTGGCAGTTGATGCTGCCGTAGGTCACATAAAGCCCAAAATCTACACGGTGCTTCATTCCCATCGTATCACTGGCCTTTTTTTCGCCTGGCTCACCATTCACGCTTTTAGTGATTTGCAGGCTGCTGCTAATGATGGGATCTACACTAAAGGCAGAATGAATGGATACAGGCCCTCGTACGCCTACAGAAACGCCATCCCCGCTTTTCCCTTTCCCTTTAAAAGCAAATACCTGACCAAAGCTGCGTACATCGATCCAGCTCTGGCAAGCGGCTTTCGCAAAAGAATCCTTATCCTTTCCAGCCTTTTTCAGCTCGGGATTGGCATCCGCTCTTTCCTTCAAGCTTTTATACCCATCATTGCTGCGGTCATCAGACTGAACGAATACCCGCTGACCAAAATCCATCAAGCGGTTACGAATTTTCCGCTTCAAACAGACATCGGAAATTTCTCCATATCCGTCATAGGTTTCACGGGGGCGGTTCCCTGTGAGCGGATCTCCATTGGGATTCGCATGTGATACAGCAAATACCACGGCAAAATCAATTTTTTCCTGTAAAGTTTTCATGATGGTATCCTCGGTAAAATCAATTTTATTCTGTAAAGTTTCCATGATGGTATCCTCCTGTCAACAATCAATGATTATCCTGCTGTTCTTTATATTCTTTATTCTTTTCCATAAAAGCCAGCTTTTGGCTTGCATAGCCGAGCAAATATTTTTCACTGAGCGGTTCATCTGTAAATGCTTCTGGTCCTAAACGGTCTAATAAAGACAGCATCGTAAGATACGCGCTGGAGTCATAATTGGATTTAGTACGGATGCGATCCAGATAAGGTCTCAGTTTGGTATGCAGCAAATCTGTTGTATGTTTGGGTCGTTTTGTAAAGACCGCCATAAGACGTTCTGCATTGGTCACTCTCATGTTCGCATCTGCACCAGAAAGACGCTGTCCATGTCTTTCCACCTGTTCCGCACAAGCCAGTATCCGGCCAAATACATAACTTCTATCGCTGCAATCTTTATCCAATCCCATAGTGATACTTTCTCCTTTCCGGGCATAATACCCGCAAACCAAAGCGCACGCAATACTTCTTACCTTATTGGCTTCCCAAAATTCCAACGATACACTTGCAGTTGCCCGGTATACAGCGCTTTTCATGATATCCACTGGGATGTTTTTTCCATCGATGATACATGGCAGTATCCTCTCGATAGCCTGCTTTTTCAATTTGTCATCCGCTTTCTCTCCATAGGCCGCTTCTATGATTGCGAGCGGCGCAGGCGCTCCAATAAAGGACACCTGCTCAGGCTTCTCCCCCGGCTTCAATTCTGCTTTCTTGTATTCCAATTTCCACCGAAATTTTCGATGCCAATCTTCAATGCGCTCAAGGAATCGGGATCCCTGCAGCTCACGATAATACCGGATAGCCAGCCGTCCTGGTACCGCTGCATCCAATGCAATCACCGAAACCGAAGCCGTATCAGGGACACGTTCCTTGTATCCTTGCATAACTTTGTTAAAGGCCTTAGCAAAGTTCTCCTCTGTATCTGTGATAAGTGCGGCATCATCACAGTCAAATCCAAATTCATCCTGTCCCTGACGTACCATATCCAGCGTATTCACCTTCCATGACGGCAAAGGTTCGTCACAGGTTCCCCAGGTCAGAATGGTTTCACCCCCACAAGTTGTACCCTGTCTGGAAATCAGCCACCGCAGCGCGCTGTGTGCTTTTTGCGTTGCTTCGTAACCAATAGCCATGGCCTCCCCAGCGGTGAGAAAACGGCCGCGAAATGTAAAATTTGTCGTATCATTGCTGGAGATGAGCTTAGCCCGATCCCCTGCATTGCGAACCTTATAGGGACTCAGTTCAGAAATTTTAGTCTTTTTCCCTTCTGCATAACAATAATCCTCCTTTTGCAATTCCTCTTCCATGTAGTCCTGAAAACTTTTCCACACATCTGGATCATCGCAAAGGCGTACTTCATTGACGGAAAAACGCACAAAGGAATCAAAAGCTGTTTCGTTTTTCTTCATATTCTGAAAAATGGAAGGAGCGTTTTCTTTCCCTCCCTTCCAGTTTTTCATCAAGCTTCCATCTTGATTCAACGGAAGGATCTTATATTCTGACAAATCATGGATCAAGCATTTCTTCTGCAGGTATGTGTATACAGCCTGTACATAAGGATGGGCATAAGGAGAACTACACCAATCCTGCAGATTCTTCATGTATTCTTCGTAGTCAAATTTCTTTTTTTCACCGCCATACTGCACATAGTCACCTGCTATATACTGCAGCTTATCAAATAACGGATGGGGTACCAATCCAGAGGTCCTCGCAGAAGATTTCTCTGTACAGGGAATGATCGTAGTCATTTCATCCGGCCGGAGCACCCTTGCCCGGACGAAATCTCCCTTCCCTGTCAGAGCCACTTCAATATTGACCTTTTGCGTTGTGTGGCTGATTGGGACGAGCGGCACTAACCCAGGTTCCATTTTCCCAACAAAAGCAGGATTCCCATCAAATACGGAAATGCAATGATCCAGCCATCCCATCGCTATTCATCTCCTTCTCCAAGTCATCACAGCTTTGCATTGTATTTCCAATGACAAAGGATTTAACCGTTCCCTTTCTAATAGGCCGGATCATGGGACATTCTTCCGGGCGGCAAAAGTGAATGATTCCTCTCTCTTCCATCACAGGGTGCCACAGACGAACCTGCATCATTTGATTGGAGCTTTCATCAGGATAAGTAATCCCATGTACCATCACGCCAAGGGGCATTGACGGCGAGTGGTCGTAGGCACCTTCTCCTTCACCAAAGACACAGGGTTCAATATATCCCTGACACTCCCTCGTCCCGAGAAAAATATCCCGTCGGCCGCCCCGTTCCAGCATCCGCCTGGCAATCCAGTAATGCTTATTTTCATTTCTGTCTTTTGCTAAATCTTTCCGGTAAAGATTCCATTCGAAATGAGCCTGTACCTGATATTCAACATTTGTCAAATATGTATAAATGGACAAATCATTAGTCCCATCATTGTATCGAATGGGACGAATTCCTTTGGATTCTGTTTCAACCACATGCATAATACGTACAGCATCGATCACCTAGGTAAACGTGGGCTTCCAATAGCAGCTTTCCATGATGCCTTTCAATGCCTGATATGTCGGCACTGGATAGGTATATTTTTCCCCGCCCACCCGCGTGATGGGATCGCTGAAAAGCGCATACCTTCCCCACACACGGGCTTCAATCGTATTGGGATATTTCACAATACTCCCTTCTTTCTGCAGTAAACTACATAAACATCAATAAAAACAAAAATCCATTTCCCCTTTTTTCATTCTGATTCCCTTATCCGGATCATAATATCCCTCCTGCAGAATAAGCACTTCCCCATCACAGGCACGTATGATGCCATGCTGTTCTTCCAGACACTTGCATGCTCCTTGGCTGATGCTCACGGTGTAGGGATGGAGCTTGGACAGGATGGAGCGAATGGCTTTTGGTTTAGCCGACAATAAATCAGCAATCCTCATTTTCCCTTCCTCATATGGTACAATCACCGATACATTTTCATCTGGGATAGCTTTAAAATGGCTTTCTGCCAAGGAAAACGCCTGTGTCATCGTACAGGCTCCTCTCCAATTGTAATCCTCCTTTTTCCATGTCTTTTGCAGCGGGATCCTGCCTTCTTGGTAAGTACTCAGCAAATCCAAAAGACTAATTCTTTTGTGCCGGTCTTCCGGCAAGGAAATAGTATACTTCATCTTATCTGCCTGATTAAAATAAATATGATAATACTCTTGTATCATATCTGGTGATAGTAAATCTTCCTGGGGATGTTCCTTTATAATACGCTCTGTTACCTGCCTTGCATCATCAATATCAGGCAAGCGCCGGAGATCCTCTAAGGTATCATTGCAATTGATGAGGTATACATTCCGGCATGTCGACTCTCCATTGCGGTTGCATCGTCCGGCGGCCTGTGCCACACTGGGGAGCCCTGCCATGCTCCGGATCACGCAGGAGAAGCTCAAATCCACCCCCGCTTCAATGAGCTGGGTACTTACACAGACCAGTCGATCTTCCTGCTTCTTATCTGTCTTTGCCTGCCACTTTTTAATATCTTTGATTACTTGCTGCCGATGTGCTGTACATAAATTAGTAGACAAACAATACAGCTCCATATTCGGCAGCTCGATCCTTTTGATTTCCTCATACACCGCTTCCGCCGCTTTTTTCGTATTTACGATAATCAGCAGACTGCGGTTTTCATTTAGAAGCAATTGGGCAAAATCGCCAATCCCTTCTGCGGTATACCCGCCGGGAACAGTCTGAACAACCACATGAGTCCGCTTGAAATCTTTAAAATCCTGTTCATATCCCTCTGCCAAATCCATGGACTTGGCATACAGCACTGGCTGTTCCACATGCCTCAGATCCGGCTGCGTCGCCGTACACAAAATAATTGTGCATCCCAATATTTTATGGAGAAAATCAATGGCCAGATTAAACATAAAGACCATTTCTCTCGGGACCGTCTGTACTTCATCAAACAGAAGTATGGAATGCGCCATCCCAGCCATTCTTCGTACATTGCTCCTTGGCCCGGCGAAAAGCGTATTGAGCCACTGTACCATCGTGCTGACAATGCAGGGAGTTTCCTGCCACCGGGCCATTTGCATGAGAAGCTTTTTATTTTCCTCCATAGCGGCAGGATCTTCACTATCAAGCACAACATCGGAGTGATGTTCCAACACATTTTGAAATCCTAAAACTTTGCGAAAGACTTCCGCATCTTGTTCAATAATACTTTTGTAGGGAATAAAGAAAAAGATGTGCTTTGCATTTTGTCTTTTCGCCGCATGGATCATGTAGCGAAGCCCGGTCAATGTTTTCCCACCGCCGGTAGGTACATACAGCCGATAAATCCCCGGTCCGTCAGCAACATGGTGAAGACATCCCTCGGAAATCTTCTACCTCATTTTGTCAATCGTATAATTTACGGGTAAACGGCACATGTAATCTTCGGTACAAAACTGCAGCTTTTCCCATTCTTCCTTCCGCTGCATGGCTCTTTTTTTCTCGCGCATCTGTAATTCATCCCATTCCTCCTGCCACGAGACCTCCTTCTTTTCCTTGGGATGAATTTCTACATTCATAAATGCCGACGTATCCGTCCAGTCTGCATCCACCAAAACACTGAATAAAAACCGCTGAAGCATCCCGATAAAAAAGTGATGACGCACAGGAGTTTTTTCTACAAAAGCTTCACGGATCTTCTTAAACGCACCCTTAATTTCTTTAACTGCAAATACGATATGCTCCTGTAACTCCTCCTCCGTACAGCAATCCTCAAAAAAAGAGTGCAGCCCCTGCTCATAGACAGCATCATCCTGTCCCCTCCGCAGCCCATTTTGCCAGATTTCCTTTCCAAAAGGATCCACCATGTCCTTTCTACCGGAATGGTGCCAAAGGATGGCCGTTGCCGCCAACTCCACCAACAAGTACATATAAGGATTTATCGGACCTGCCTTTTCCATTGCTTCTAAGCGCTCCACCAAGTATCGAGCTCCTGCATAGGCATGGGGATACTTTTCTGGACTTCCCGATAAACGTCGTTGTACGGGCTCAGCCGCTTTTCCCATATCATGAAGCAAGCCTATCAAATAACCTACATGGCCTAAGTTTACCGCCATACAGGCAGCACAGCATAGGCGCGCCACGTTACGGCTGTGTTCCCGCAGCGATTGGACCTGCACATTTCCATCTTCATCTATCATCCTATGTGCTATTATCATAATTTCTCCAATTATTTCTTTTTCCTTCTTTCCCCAAATCAAATTCTTATTTATTTTTATTCTACCATTTCCCCTTAGACAAGATGTGACATATTTATTTTATTGGGGATAAAAAAATTTTATAGCATATGACAGATTCCCTTAAAAGCAAGTCCAAAGGACATCTTTGCAGATGTGCTTTCAGTTAATCAGCGACTTGTTCCTCCCAGCGATTCCAGCCAACCGAGATTATTCTCTTAAACACAATGTGAGCCTATCCCTCCTCTCGTATCGTCATCCCGAGCGTAGCCGAGGGATCTTTGTTGCTGCGGCTTTGTTGTTCCCTTTGCTCATCCGTTTGCATGAAGCACCGTATCCCACATTCATGGAGTATCAGGCTTCCCGTTTCCGTTCGCACGCATACACCATTTCAGCGCGAACGAAAAAGATTTCTCGCTTGCGCTCGAAATGACGGTACGGGAAAGCGGTATTCTCGCATCACTTTCCTTCTCACGCGGGAAAGCTTTGGTGCAGGGACACGACTCTCCCTCCTTCCTATGGAAGGAGGTGCCCCGTAGGGGCGGAGGTTGGCTCACGCAGCGGAATAAAAAGCAATGGGCAAGGAGCATTTTCTCGTATTGTCATCCCGAGCGCAGCCGAGGGATCTTTGTTGCAATCCTCTTCCTCACCAGCTCTGCTGATCCGTTTGCATGAAGCACCGTATCCCTCCAATGCTTGGAGCATCAGGCTTCCCGTTTCCGTTCACACGCATACACCGATTGACCGCAAACGGAAAAGATTTCTCGCTTGCGCTCGAAATGACATGCGGAAGAAGATCGCCCCTCATAGTCTTTCATACCGCCGGCGATTCCAGCCAACCAAAACCGCCAGACAAAATAAAAAGAACCAACCATTTACATGATTGGTCCTTCTTAGTTAATCAGCAGCTTGTTCCTCCCGGCGATTCCGGCCAACCAAGACTATTCTCTTAAAAGCAAGCAAAAAGCACATCTTTGCAGATGTGCTTTCATGTTAATCAGCAGCTTCCTATCCTCCCGGGCCGCTTCCAGCCAAGTACTTTCGGCGTTTGTGAGCTTAACTACCGTGTTCGGCATGGGTACGGGTGTATCCTCACAGCTATCGCCACTGAATCGTTGAGAGTGTCTGTTCTCTCAAAACTATATAGAAGAAAAGTTTTCCGAAGGGCTCTCGCCACTTGGTCGCGCTTGTGAAATTCAAGTTAAGACCTCGACCTATTAGTACTGCGTCGCTCCAACCCTTACGGGCCTTCCACTCACAGCCTATCAACCTCATCGTCTTTAAGGGGTCTTACTCATTGCTGATGAGAAGTCTCATCTCGGGACGGGCTTCACGCTTAGATGCTTTCAGCGTTTATCCTTTCCGGATGCGGCTTTCCAGCCGTGCCACTGGCGTGACAACTGGTACACCGTTGATCCGTCCACTCCGGTCCTCTCGTACTAGGAGCAGCCTCCCTCAAACTTCTTGCGCCCGCGATGGATATGAACCAAACTGTCTCACGACGTTTTGAACCCAGCTCGCGTACCACTTTAATGGGCGAACAGCCCAACCCTTGGAACCTACTCCAGCTCCAGGATGTGATGAGCCGACATCGAGGTGCCAAACCTCCCCGTCGATATGAACTCTTGGGAGAGATTAGCCTGTTATCCCCAGGGTAGCTTTTATCCGTTGAGCGATGGCCTTTCCACACAGTACCACCGGATCACTAAGCCCGACTTTCGTCTCTGCTCGACTTGTCTGTCTCGCAGTCAAGCTCCCTTCTGCCTTTGCACTCTTCGGTCGGTTTCTGTCCGACCTGAGGGAACCTTTGGGCGCCTCCGTTACTCTTTCGGAGGCGACCGCCCCAGTCAAACCGCCTACCTGAGATGGTCCACGAGGTTGTTAGCCTCCGTGTTAGAATCTCAGCAATACAAGGGTGGTATCCCAACATCGACTCAGTATAAGCCAAAGCCCATACTTCAAAGTCTCCCACCTATCCTGTGCATGCATCACCGAGATTCAATCTCAAGCTGCAGTGAAGCTCCATGGGGTCTTTCTGTCCAGTCGCGGGTAACCTGCATCTTCACAGGTATTTCAATTTCACCGGGCCCCTCGTTGAGACAGTGCCCAAATCATTACGCCTTTCATGCGGGTCGGAACTTACCCGACAAGGAATTTCGCTACCTTAGGACCGTTATAGTTACGGCCGCCGTTCACTGGGGCTTCAGTTCAATGCTTCGATTGCTCTGACATCTCTCCTTAACCTTCCAGCACCGGGCAGGCGTCAGCACCTATACTTCAGCTTTCGCTTTCGCAGGCACCTGTGTTTTTGGTAAACAGTTGCTTGGGCCTCTTTTCTGCCACCTTGTTCTGTTCCAGGGGTTTCTCCCTTTCGCTTACTTAAGGTCATCCTTCTCCCTAAGTTACGGATGCAATTTGCCGAGTTCCTTAACGAGGGTTTTCCCGCGCACCTTAGGATTCTCTCCCCGCCTACCTGTGTCGGTTTACGGTACGGGCGGATACTTTCTCACTAGAAGTTTTTCTTGGCAGTGTAGGATCTATGAGTTTGTCATACTTTCGTATAACTCCCCATCGTGTCTCTGCTTTTAGAATCAGGGATTTGCCTCCGATTCAACATACGCACTTGGACGCGCTCTTCCAGTCGCGCGATCATATGCCTTTCTGCGTCGCTCCATCGCTCAAACGATTGTATCCGGTACAGGAATTTCAACCTGTTGTCCATCGCCTATGCGTCTCCGCCTCGGCTTAGGTCCCGACTTACCCTGAGACGACGATCGTTGCTCAGGAACCCTCGGGCTTTCGGTGGAAAGGATTCTCACCTTTCTTTTCGATACTCATACCGGCATTCTCACTTCTTAACGGTCCACATGTCCTTCCGGTCATGCTTCTTCCTGTTAAGAACGCTCCCCTACCCATTGACATAGTCAATGCCATAGCTTCGGTTCCGTGCTTGAGCCCCGGACATTTTCGGCGCAGCGTCTCTCGACCAGTGAGCTATTACGCACTCTTTAAATGGTGGCTGCTTCTGAGCCAACATCCTGGTTGTTTATGAAACGCCACATCCTTCGCCACTTAGCACGGCATTTGGGACCTTAGCTGATGATCTGGGCTGTTTCCCTTTTGACCACGGCCCTTATAAGTCGTAGTCTGACTCCCGAGTATAATTGCAGCCATTCGTAGTTTGACTGGGTTTGGTAGCCGGGTAGGCCCCTCTCCTGATCAGTGCTCTACCGCCTGCAATCTCTACCTCGAGGCTAGCCCTAAAGCTATTTCGGGGAGAACCAGCTATCTCCACGTTCGATTGGAATTTCACCCCTACCCACACCTCATCCTAACCCTTTTCAACGGATATAGGTTCGGCCCTCCACACATTTTTACCTGTGCTTCAGCCTGGACATGGGTAGATCACTGTGGTTTCGGGTCTATGCAATCCAACTTGTCGCCCTATTAAGACTCGCTTTCGCTTCGGCTCCGCATTTCCTGCTTAACCTTGCTGGACCTCATAACTCGCCGGTTCATTCTTCAATAGGCACGCCGTTGACCTTATTATTAAGCGGTCTTCGACTGCTTGTAAACATACGGTTTCAGGTTCTGTTTCATTCCCCTCCCGGGGTGCTTTTCACCTTTCCCTCATGGTACTATGCGCTATCGGTCGATATCTGTGTTTTGCCTTGGAGGGTGGTCCCCCCGGCTTCCCACGGGGTTTCTCGTGTCCCGCGGTACTCTGGTGCTGCCTGTCCCTTTTCCATTTTCGCTTACATGGCTTTCACATTCTTCGGCATTCCTTCCCAGGAATTTCGGCTAATGGTTGAGTTCGTATGGCAGTCCTCAACCCCGGCAAAGTTTCCTTCA